>Ga0209712_10004066_pt1 | contig 11747 bp, 11 predicted proteins | sample ArcOceMetagenome_FD_187443 | JGI IMG/M metagenome (GOLD analysis project Ga0209712, IMG submission 187443) | Marine eukaryotic phytoplankton communities from Arctic Ocean - Arctic Ocean - Greenland ARC118M Metagenome (SPAdes) (version 2) | ecosystem: Environmental > Aquatic > Marine > Oceanic...
TGTATTGCACTAAATAAATTCCTTCCCGAATCCCTTTCCACGGAAGAAGTCAACTGTGAGGCTGGCGGGCTTCAATGGCTGTTTTATGTCACCTGTAATCTTTGTGTATTATTATTGTGTCTTTACCGAATGTTTCGTTTTCGTCCGAGAGGGCCTTTCGAATCGTGGCAAAAACTAAGTTGGTCGATCTGTTCTCTTTTTCTTGTAACAAAATACCACGCCGACGCGACAACACATCATCCATAACCCGAACCCCCATCTTATCCGCACTCGCGACTGCACCAGGCGTTAGAAACCTAGAATCCTCCTACTTGTAGATCGTGAAGAACACCAACCAAACACCAAAAGCAACGGCATTCAGAACCTACTTGCTTTTACTTGTAGTTGTGGAAAAGAAAGTAAAACCTGGCGCATTTGAGCACAAGGACATTTATAATAGTGCGCACAGCCAGTCAGTCATCAATTTCAGATCAAGGCCTCATTACCGCACATCCATATCTTGAATACATATTGAACATTTTTGCAATCAACACAACACCAAATACCACGAAATACCATTAAATACCAGTACTGTACATACAATGGAAACCATTGCTCCCCACGCAAATCACACGTTCACCTACATTGAATCTGACGGACAGCCACATCGACCGCTCGACTTTCCACCGCCACAGGTCCGTCGAGGCGTACGCGTCAATGCCCTCGTTGTCCATCCAGCCACGGGTCAAAGGGACATCCTACCCGGTGTCATTCACCGCGAGAGCTACACCACCGAAAATCGATCCAACTCCAATACCTCCGTCACCAGTCACAGTCACACTACCGAATCGAGCTCAGCGGCGGGTATGGCAACTGGAAGTGGAACGGGCAGAGCTAACAATACCTCTTCGGCAACCGGATCGGCATCGGGATCCTCTGCCAGTCGAAAAAAAGGCAGCACAACCGGCAGCGTCCAAACTTCCAACCACAAATCAACCGACACAACTCGCAACAAATCAAAACGAAAACAAGAATACACAGCCTACTTCCCCCAACGCAGGCTCCAAGACGCAATCTACGGCTCAGTCTGGGCCTGTCTCGTACTCAAACGACACTACGGTCCCGCAGCTGACGATGCCGCGCGAGCCGCTGGTCTCTCACCGGGTGATCCTGGCGCACCCTTTGTTTGGGAAATTGTTGGGACGCATGTTGCGATTAAGATGGTGGAATGGATTAAAGTCAATGAGTCGCGGGGGAGGCTGTTGGAGGATCCTGTGAAGGAGGTGGCGGCTATGCAGTTGATTGGGATGGAGCATCCGAATGTTTTGGGGAGTCAAGAGGTTTTGCAGGATGATGATTATTTGTTTAGTATTATGCCCTTTGCCAAGGGCGGGGATTTGTTTGGGTATGTTGTGAGAGATACGGAATTGCGGGGTGGAGAGGGTGGAATGACGGAGCCTGTTGCTAGGTATTGGTTCAAGCAGATTTTAGAGGTGAGCACAAATCAGTATCATATCATACGATAGTGTACTCGTAGAAGTGTAGAATTGCAGTGTGCAGTGTAATACTTTGCATCGGCTGGGTAGTGCAGTGATAGCAGCAAGCCTGGTCATTAAAAATGGCGGCAGCCAATATTGTTCGTGCAGTAATTCTTTGAAAAGTATCATGTCATTCATTCGTCATCTTTCCATCCTCCATAGGGGCTACACTTTCTGCAAAGCAAAGGAATCTGCCATAGAGATTTATCCCTGGAAAATATCTTAGTAAACGAAGACAATTGTCTGGTCATAGATTTTGGAATGTGCCTCCGAGTACCCTACTCAGACCGAGAAGATCCGTCCATGGTTACTGATGTTGGACGCGGGGGAGTTCGACGGCTGATAAAACCAATGGGAACCTGCGGGAAACACAATTATATGTCACCCGAAATATATGAAAATTCCAAAAACTTTGATGGTTTCGCTGTAGATTTATGGTCGGCGGGTGTTATTTTGTACATCATGCTGACAGGATTTCCGCCATATGATCATGCAACACGTGCCGACCAACGGTTTGAGATTATTGTGGAGGGATTACTTGTGAATCAGTTGAAGGAATGGGATATTAATTTGAGTGACGAGGCTGGAGATTTGCTTCAAAGTATGCTGAAGGAAAATCCAAGGGATCGATTAACTTTAGGTGAGGTGATGAATCATCCTTGGGTTACGAATCCGGATGCACGTCCACCTCCGCCGGCGGATACATTTTATTCCTAACGCACACATTAACACACGTGTAGGCATTAAAAGAAAAAATTACAACAATTTGAAAAAGGGCGGATATTAAATATGTTTCCCATTCCGGGGGAGGTATTTTAGAAAGAACTCGCAAGATTGTGATTCAATTTCGTTCGGACCCAAATTTATAAACAACATTCCTCTGGCATCGCTGGAGAGCCAAATTGGAAGTTTGGAAATACTCATTAACAAAGGGTCGAAAGATAGCCTGTGTAGATGAGGGATAGCATCTGCGGTTGCGACCAAGTTGTTGTCTTCTAGAAACCTGCCCGCGAACGTTTATAACATCAAAGGTGCGGCGGCCTGAATTCTTGTATGAAAGATGTAGATCAATCTTTTCCAATGTGTTTACGATGATTATTAATTGCCTTGGGGGGTCAACATTTTAATTTACAAATTCACTACGTGTAGTGTACATACTTTGTTCAAGACTGAGGAGTATTGTACACGTCGTCATTATTGCTTACCAACAAAGAAGCTGCATGGTGATTAGTTCTCACCAAGTAAGAGCGCCTGTGTTATCGAAATCGACCGGGATACATTCTCCAATAGCTTGAATTACTTTCTCCTCGCCAAACTTCGTAACTGCGCGTTCGTAGGCTGTTTTGCAATTTGCTTCCTTTTCGAAAAGGCGTCCTAGATCCTCTGGATGCTGTTCCATGCCTGCTGTAGTGGTGTCAATTGAAACAATCTGAATGGACGGACCGATTGAAAGAACTTGAGTGGCGTCGGAAGGGAGGCAGTAAACCACCACGTCAGATGCCCATTTCGCAGACCAAGATCATTCCCAAGTACATACGTGTAGTGAAAGTGCTTGAATTTCAGGGTCAAACTTCATTGTATGAGTGGCACCTGCTGGAGGCCAATATATATATCCATCATGTCCCAATATACAATTACTTAATCTCTGACCATGATCTTCACAAGAAACCACACCCCGCACAAAGAACCAGGTATTATTCACCACATGTATTTCGAGCACACGAAATTTTGCATTTGTACTCGGTACTGCTGGCTAGTAGTGTATGGCGGTATAGATGCGACCATCACGGCCCAGTACACCATCACTGCATTTAAAATTTCCGCCAACTTCTTCTCCCGCAAAAACTTCTTGCCTGGCTTAGTGGATCAAATCTTACAATACGGTTGCTTTCATCAGGAATCCCGTACAAACAGTTGCCATTTGCAGCAACCGTTCCGGCGTATTTGCCATATCCTCCTCCCGAGTCCTCTCCGACACTGGATACCGTGCCATTATCGGAGTTGATTTTAAATCTATGTCGGGCATTGTATGGCATAAAGTAGATGCAGTCGGTCTCTGGCAGTTCGGTATCCAAGACTGTCACGTTGCCATTGTTGGTATCAAGTTTGAGTATTTTGTTAGAGCAGAGAAGTGCACAATGAATACTTCCATTTCTAGCTAAATCACCGCACGACCATTTGTATCCACCCTCATCTCACCAAGGTCAATTCCAATCTCTGTCATTCATTGATTTGTAGACAGGATTGAACTACTTGACGATTCGGTGAGCGTCGTAGGGGAAGATCAGTTACAGAATCGCACCATTTACATTCCCCTTCAATTTCAATGCCGATAAGAGTTGTGATGGAAGGCAACCGCATGATGGATTGCGTCACTAGATTCAATCATTCACTTTGTGCTTTGTGGTCCTTTTACCCCGCGTTGTGTGTATTGTAGAATTGTAGTAACTAGCAAGCTAGCAACGTAACGGGTTACTGTAGATTTGAACAGACCATTCATGAAAATATGGAGCTAAAATCTTAGCATTGCCTTACAGCCGTTGAGCGTTGAAAAGTGGACAAAATAAATAGACAAATCACGGCTCATTTTTTTAAGCCTAACAAAACGTCCATTCCACCTTATAAAAGCCGTTGAGCAATGAAAAATAGACAAAATAGACAGTCACAAAAGGCTATTGGCGTTAGAAATTGAACTATGAATGAGCATCACTTACAATTTATCAGCAATTTATAATAATACATCATTATATTGAACACCACCAGACATATTGTTTCTTGAAGAGTTTGAATCTAATCTTCACATCATAATACTTAGCAATGATCTACTCAAGATTATGCTGCTGCTTTGATAACTCTCCAGCACAGAAAGATAGAAGGCTCGGAAACATCAAAGATGTAACAGAAATCGAAGAGGTTCGCTCTCCTGGTGGTACCTTTGGAATCATTGACCGTGTAACAGAAAAGTTCAACATCAGCAGGTGTGGGCCTGAGAATGAGGTTCACACAAAAATCATTGATGTCCCCTCACCTTTTAAAACTAATGTTCAAATCGACGATGAACTCGAACCAAGCCGTTACCTTCACCTAGCCTTCGAAGACATCCACGATTCTCACTACATAGGAATTAATCAAATCACGTTCAAGGATGCAAAAGGTAATGAAATTCCTTATGAAAACATCGAAGTAGACGGGCAGCAAGTAGATCATGATGAAGTTAAGCCTGCCTTTCCGCCAAATGGCTGGTGGGCGGTTGTTGGGGGGGACCACTCCCTCCTTTTTGATTTCGGTGAGAAGATGCACGTAAAAGAAATTTACATCTGGTGCGCCAACTCTGCGTCTACACCCAAAATCTTGAAAGTAACTGATAGCACAAGATCAAATGTGAATGATGGAGCCAAATATAATTCGGCCTTCTTCTTTCAATTGGCAGGGGAAACTGAGCAAGATCCAAACGAAATCGAGTTTGTAGGCGATGCAGACAAGATGTCTTGCGAGGAAGTAATTGAATCATTGAATGCAAACAATCCTGAAAATTGCTTTAAGAGTTTCCTTTCATATGACGGAAAGTCGCATTTTGTGTTTTATGAAAAAGGCAAACGCATCTCTGCGTACAACTATTACTTTGGTGTTGAACCATCATTGGCAATTGATCTAATTAACTCTGTCGAACCTCATGACGAGGAGATTGAAGATGTAGCTTTGCGTGCGTTGAGTCTGGAAGAGCTACGAGGCATTCGTGCAATTATCGTGTCCAACTGTGTGAAGAAAGATTGGAAATCAAGCAAAGATGGTCACAAGCTTCGTCCAGAAGACGTAAATCTATATGATTTGAATCAAACTCTAATCCTGCCACTCACGCAGAAGAGAAACTGTTCATTCAGGGAGCTCTTTACATCAGGCGAATCAAAGCCCACATACTACGTTTCTCATTGGTGGGGAGAAAGTGTCCTTGATTTCATCCGGTGCTGTGAATATCATGCTGATAGTCATGGGCTATCTCCTGACGATACCAAATATTGGGTCTGTACGTTACTTTTGCTTCTTCTTTTCATGACATGTCAATGATCGTAGCCATCTTTCTGTCTCGTGTACGCATATAGATCCATTACTAACACAACATCCTCTTCCTCCGTATACAGGCGCTCACGCTAATCGTCAGCACGATCTTGGAACTGATCTCGGGAATGACCCTTCACAGAGTTCCTTCAATAGAGCAATGTCTCTAGCTAAGGGTGTTTTATTGGTTTGCGACGTTGACGCTATTGTTACCTCACGTATTTGGGTAGACTTTGAACTCTATCGGACAGTCAGGATGAACGCAGGTTTGGATGTTGTAATCCATGCCAATGGTTCTCCGCATCTCATCGCTGCAGAACCTCTTCCCAACGAGTCTCCATATCAGAAGAACAAACGCGAGAAAAAATTCCCGTTTGGAATGGTTTGCAACAAATTGATGTCGGTCGAACTCCAAAATGGGGACTCTTCCCAAGTTATCGATAAAATTAGGATTTTGAATACAATGGTTGGTCGCACGCCTCTAGATTGCAAAGGAGTGCTTGATCGTGTCGAGAAAGATGATTCCAATGATGACCAGTATCTCAACGACCTCAAACTCTTTGCCATGTCAAATGCAGCTCTTAGAGCAGAAATGGCTTGCAAAGCTATGTCAGTTGCCTTGAGCACAGACGGTCAAAACTACGATAGTTTCTTTGGCTACAATTTGTTTGAAATTATCGCGAAGGACAAGCTACGCGAATCAATTTTGTTCAACGATATGACCAGTCTCGATTCAATGACGGACGCCGTGTTGTCCGTACTTGTTAAGTTGGTGGGACCAAGTGTCAAACGGTTCGAAATCGATGTGAGGGGATGCAGGAATCTAACAGACCATTCAATTGAACACATTTCGTTCCCTCCAACTTTGCACCACCTTTTGTTAAACCTTGGCTACGGAAGAAACATCACAAATGATGCTCTCATTGAGCTGGTGAAAAAATTCCCACCATCATTGCAGTCTCTGGATCTAGATGTATGTGGTTTCAAGGACCCGAATGGCGCCTATTTACCTGAGAGATGTAGCACTTTGTTAGTGGAACTTTCGAAGCATATTCCGTCCAAACTAACTCAGCTGAGGTTCGTCTCCAACCTTGATGGTAAGAATGGTGACGTGGAAGGTCTTGTCAAGCTAATCAGTACCCTCCCTTCAAGTACCAAGAGTCTATCCTTCGTATTTGAATCGTGGAGAGGCTTCGAAAGTCACATGATTGTGGAGATTTTCAGATCGTTACCATCGAATTTGGAAGAATTCAGCATCACTATTTACAATGGAGATCACATCGAGGACAATCATATGAGCATGGTAGCGGAGCAAATCCCAAGATTGGATCACCTCAAGAACTTGTCTCTGCATACGCGTAGTCACGGTGACTATGGACATTATAAGGTTCGCGACTTCCATTCTGTTTCCGAAGCGCTATCATTTGCTCAATAGTACAATGATTCAAAGGGGGTAATAGTCAAATCAGTCAGGGCCGCGGACAGAGCTTCTAATGGAGATAGCTCAGAAAGAGGCAAATCGTTTCTTTGCCTTTTTCTACTAGTATAAGCCTGATCAGTCCTATCAGTCGTCGGTGGAAGAATTTCGTGGAGGTGGATGTGGATCGATGTTGCTTGGAGACTTGTTGCTGTACTCAGTTTTCAGCTGTACTTACTTGCTGCTACTGTACGTGCTCGTTCACCGTGTAGAAGAATTTGAAAGTAATCAAACTCATATTTCAATGAACATGGCCATATGATGGCATACAGTAGTAATAACATTTATGTTCGTGTAGTGCATGGCTTATCATATCATGCGATGAATTGTTCTTGCCCGCTACTACCATGTTGGGTAATACGAAGAGCAGTAAGTGTACATTTGACTGTGCAGCTGTCGCAGCGAAATTGATTTTCATAAATCACTCGTACAGTTTTTAGCGTACAGAGTATCATCTCAATCCACAATCGTTTGTGATTATTCTTATAAAGATAGATTTCTTTGTTACCTACCGGTACCATAAGGTAGACTACACGCACACGCACTGTAAGCTGGAACAACCTACAAAATTCAAAATATTCTCCCGATTGGCAGTCTCTCGGCTTATCCTTGATTCACAGGTGCCTACTGTATTACACTGACTCTGGATCGCTTTATTCTTCCTCTGTTGGTGCAATATCTTCTTCCGGAACTTCCTCAACAATTGGCTCCCAACGAGAATTGTTGTCCTCAAAATCGAGAAGCTCGAGCATTTGCACCTTTGTATTGTCATCCCATCCACCTCTTTGACCATCATTCAAATGATCCTTCATGTGCTCATATGGCGTGAGTTCAAACGGTTTTCCGGTTCTCTCTTCACGAGCCCTAGGGTTCTTATCTACAATCCTTTGGATTAAATCAGCATCTTGGCAATACATTGCCGCAAGGGAAATTGGATACAACCCTCTCGCATCCCTGAAATGACAGATATTATCATGACCGTCACGGTACCCAACATAATCGTCAGCATCAGAAATATCCAGAATAAGATTGGCAATGTCACAGTCCTCCTGGGTCATTCCACTAGTACGGAAGCATGCATGAAGTGGAGTGCGACCTTGAATGTCGACATGATGAATCACATCCATCCTCTCCTCAGATGCACTCGACGTCTCCATGTTGGACTGAACAAAATGAAACCGAGTTTCATCACGTCCAAGTCCCGCCTTTGTATAACCCAGCCATTTGTGCACCTCATCGTACGCCTCATTATCAATTAGATGTTGCCATGTGTCGTAGACACGTGGTTTGACAAGAGGAGCACCATTGTCATCCGTATGAGGATTTCCCTCGTAATCCAGGAGCTCCAACAATTGTTCAACTGCCCCCATACCCTCTTGGTAACGATGACCGTAAAATAAAGCCATTTCATAGGGAGTTGCTTGAGCAGGTGGTACCTCCTGAAAATCCAAAGCATCGTATTCATCGAGGGGATCACGTTCACATTTGACACTTAATGCATCAGGGTATGCATCCCGAATGGCCTTTAAAAGTTCCAAGTCTACAAGCTTGAATGCATAATGCAATGGATAGCATCCTGTCATATCTGACTTTTCTGCAGCCAGGTTGCGATCATCACTTGGATCGCCATATTTGGATTGAGCTTCAAAGATCTTTTTGGTGAATTCAATTGGTTCATTCTGAAAACTAATCCTCTTGTTACCATAAAACTTTCCAAGGCCAACATATTCTTTGTTACAGAAATATAATGGATGAATGTAATGCATGACCATTGTTAGTACAGTATCTCCGTTTCTGTTGAGGCGGAGGGGAGGATCGAGTTCCATCGTGAGAGGGAAGAGTTCGTTGACGTCGAAGGGTCCAAAGTCTTCTACCTCGTCAAATCGTGCCTTAATTTTATCCCATAATTGTAGGGTCAAATCAGTATAAAAACAATCTGGTGAACGGAAACAGGAAAAGCAGCAGCCCATGGTTTCAAATGGCTTTGAGCAGCTTCGACTGTGAATGAGTGTACGGTGTACGGTACCCTTTGACTTTTATGTTTTGATGGTAGCTGTTTGGTTGGACGCTTTCATTCGAGCGAGCTACAGGATTCGATTTCCATTCATTTATTAATTCCTATCCTTCATTCAGACAAGATTCTCGCGTGCGTGAGACCTTTTAAACGTTTGAAGAGCCTAGATCTCACGGGACTCATGGTTAATTGAACCGGAAACAATACCACACCGCACTCGCACCTCCTATCCTCGCACCTCCCTCCTCAATTAAAATGGACCCTCCTCAACCCTCAATCCTCAAATCGCCGTCAATTCATTTCCCCTTCAAGTCTCCTTTAATCTGCCTGTACAATCAGCATAATTTTAATTCCATGTCCTCGACCGCACAAACAACAGATCCAATGTCTTGCCGTCAGGTATGGGAGGAAATGAATGAATTGCTATCAACAACGAAACTGATTCGCAACTTCTCTCGCCGGATTACTATGCATAAAACAAATGCGAGCAATGACAACCAAACCACCAAGAACGGATATACAGTTGAGACAGATCTTTTCCCCATCCAAGCACTGAATGTTTATTCCGCTTACAATCTAGGAGATACCATCAAAGAAGAAGATCGAACGAAGTACTTCTCAGCCCATAGAGGTGGATCACAGGGGGACTACGCAACTGGCATAAAGGATAAAATCGCTAACGTCGTTGATTGCTTAACCAAATTTCCCGCTAGCAAACGCGCAATTATCACAATCCCCAACAATCCTACTCCAAGTCATTCGTTTGACGACGACGCGAAGTGCATGAGGGAGATGCATTTTTATTTAGATGGCGATGTCCTCAATGCGACAGTATTGATGAGGGCCCAGGCCGGTGAAATCTTTCCAAAAAATATTCATTTTGTAGGAAGCTTGATGGATAGAATAGCAGACTCGCTTAATGTTTCGGTTGGGGAATTGTTTTACCTGGCGACAACCCTTGTTTCCGTGAGAGAAGACTGAAGGAGAAAAAATACCGTCATTTTTTTAAAAGGTCTAGACATGAAACTGTACACGTGTTGTGAACTGTGAGAGACTGTCTATTCTTAGCATACCGTGCACTCGTTTTGGTCAAGCCATGTAGTATAATATAAAATATAGATATAAAAAATGTTGTTCTAAAATTAAAAATCTTTACACGTGTACGTGTAGTGTATGAAACTCTTTTGGCTGTCTCAAATGTAATGTAATGTAATTTATTTCAATTAAAATGTAAGGCTATCGACTGATATTTTATATTGCCTTCCGGGTCTGATGATTTGGAAGGTAAAAAAAGAAAATTTTGTTGTCTGTTATTTGTCCTTTGGTAGCCACGAGTAGAAATTCCTGATATCCTGTCCATGATTTCTATCTTTTTTGTATTTGTTGAAGTTGTATATCGCTTGTATCGCTGTGCACCATGTTCTCATTCTTTCATTTGATTCGTTCATTCTTTCCAGTTTGGGTATTATGAAGTGACGTACGTCCTCTTTTTCGAATAGTTCTTGTTTCTTGTACCACTCTGGTACTTGCTGTTTTGGCTGTCTCAAAGGTGGAGTGGCACAGCACGGTGGGTATCACGTCGGAAAATTATCATGTCTGATGCGGTAAACAAGGCACCAATTAGCAAGTACGTACCTAGTTGGGACAGGGCAAAGTATCCTCGAAACACATTTGTTGGAACACCGGGGTCGAAGGACAAGAGCTGCACGGTGTCTTGTTAGCTTGAGAATATTGCGTGAGTCCCTTTTCCTCCCCCCGCCCCCTGGAACAGGACTGAGCACCTCCGAGATCATTGATAGTAAGAGGAAGAGGTAATTGCGGAATATCCTCTACACGTAGATGCTTATTACACCAATTTAAAGTAGAATCATCATCATTCCAGGCATCGTAATCTTGGCGAAATGTGGAAAATGACAATGAATTGACACCATCTTCGTTCTGAACGGCAATGCTACGACTGCCAAATGCGCTTGATTCGGAACCAGGACCTGTGTCAGTACTATTAGGGAACGCGTGGTTTGATGCATGCTTTCTTTCGCATTGCATCAAGCGGAGCTCGGATTCTTTAACAGCTCTCCTGGAAGAGTTCGACCTTTTTATCATCTGAATAAGCTGCCGAGCAGCGATTTCGACTAACTTTTCGTGTTCCGACAAGGGTAGATCAGCTGTGAAATTATCTTCCCTCATCTTGGAATTATCTGTTTCCAATTTGTACATCGTTGATATTCACCTGTTTTTTGTGGAGAAATGTGGAGATGATGTTGCACTTACTTGTTAAATTTGCTCAATCCTGGCACGAATTGATTGATTTGGCAAGATTTGGCACGAATTGTGTTTTTGCGTGAAATGGCACAAAACATGTGGCCAAAACACTGTATTTTTTTAGTTTTTACGATAAGAATCGTCGATAAAGAAAAATAAATTCTATGCAAACGTTTTTTGGTGTCGACGACGTCCGGGTGTATTTTAATGACTTCAAGAAGAGTTCCTCAAGTTCAAGTCAATCAACGCAACGATGAAAACTTGTAAATCATAGTAAGTAGGCGCCCGGACAGTACATTACATAAAAGATCAGGTCACTAAATTCAGCGGGTTTTCTTTTTTTGATGACTGTTGATTGTTTTAATGACTTCAATGAAGAGTTGCTCAGTCAAGTCAACGATGAAGAGTAACTCGTTAATCA
>Ga0209712_10004067_pt1 | contig 11744 bp, 5 predicted proteins | sample ArcOceMetagenome_FD_187443 | JGI IMG/M metagenome (GOLD analysis project Ga0209712, IMG submission 187443) | Marine eukaryotic phytoplankton communities from Arctic Ocean - Arctic Ocean - Greenland ARC118M Metagenome (SPAdes) (version 2) | ecosystem: Environmental > Aquatic > Marine > Oceanic...
ATGGATGGCGATGCCCAGCAGCTAACGTTTGAGTTATTGGTGGCGATAAATAAATACCCGCATAGCGACGCCGCTATTGCTCGCTTTATCAAACAAGGGTGGCAACAACGTATTGCTCAGAGTTTTCTCCAACATCAGCCCAATATATTGCAGGCGGATTGGCCATTACTGATCAGCACATACTCAGATATATTGGTACAGGCGCTGCGCTATTATGGTCAACAATCTCAACTAAGTGCATTGCTGACATCCCAATACTCGACAAATATGTTGGCAGATATCGTTAAATTGCTCGAGCCGCAAGAACACCTTTTTATTCACCAATTACTCAATCGTCCTGAATTATTTACCAGAGGATTAGGTCAGCTAAATCCGCTAGCATCGTTACATCAAGACAAAAGTCTAAGCCCGTACCCGCAACACATCTCAAGCCAAACTCCAGCACAAATCAAAAATAACCACCATCATTTATGGCAATACACCCTCGATTATTTATTAGTTGAACGGGGTAGTCATTTTAATCGGAAAAGTTATTTAGCCAGTTTGATCTCAAAAATGGCCAATCATCATAACGTCGCACCCGCGCAGATGTTTGATCAGTTAATACTATCGTTAGCGCTATTACCGGGTCATTCTGCCTTGAAAAGTGCCATGCAGCACATGCTTTACGAGCTTGGAGAGAGTTTGACAACTAGTTTGCAAGGGCCATTGTCAGCCGCTATCGCCATTAATACACAAGCAGAACGAATAGCGACCCAGCATAGAGCAGCAGAAAGCATCAATGCCAGTCAACGTAGCACTGTAACTCATCGCCACTTTACTGAAAAAAATAATAACGATGACTCCTTATCCTTAACACTAAGCCAGGCGATCATTGAAGGACGGGGGGATTTATTAGAGTCGCAGTGGGCATCTATCGTACGCCACCAAGCCCCATTGTTAAGTCAATTACTGCATTACCATGGACAACAAAGCAGCATAAGGCAAAGCCTAGCCCAGGGTTTTTCTGAGAGGATGTTACATGACATAGTGTTAGTATTAGCGCCAACGAGCCAAGAATTTATTAAACAAGTGCTCACTCATCGCAGTCAACTATTTGTCTTAAAAGTCGAAGACTTACGCAACAGTGCATTAGCCACAAACAACCAATTATGGGAATTTACTTTAGGTTATTTACTCGTAGAGCGAGGTAGGGCGTTTAATAAAAAAGCCTACTTACTCAGTGTCACCCAACAGATGGCGGCACGACATAACCTTCATCATGAGCAGTTATTACACCAGTTAACGTTAACGCTGCAGCAGTTTAATGGCTCTGGCCTTTTTAAAAAGCAACTACAAAATTTATTGGCCGAATTAACTCAACAAGCCAGAGGTAAAAATATCACTAACACTAACGTTAATGTGATAAACGATACTATAGGCGTGATCGGCGAGACGATGAACACCGCTCTATTACCAGCAAAGCTTTTAAACGCACTACTCGCTGTTGAAACGCTCAGTCAAAACCAGTGGCTAAATAAAATACATCAGGCTATTAAGCAAGGTGATGAAAAGGGCCTGAATATATTTTGGTCAATACTGCTTAGTTTAGATCCCGTTTGGTTCAAATCATTAATCGAATTTCATGGCCGGTCATCGCCAGAGGTGCGACATAATTTATCACAGGGGCTGACAGAGCAAGGGATATACCAACTTATTGGCTTACTAGCCCCTAGCGCGCAAGGCTTTATTCAGACCGCTCTGAAAAGCACACTATGGCATAAGATATTGACTACAAAAGTGGTGGTAACAAAGAGTGTAAGACTAGCTAAAACGACTCAAGTCAAGGCTGCAATAAACATCGATCATAAAGCCATAAAACAAAGTTTTTTGGAATTTACCTTAACGTATTTACTGGTTGAACGAGGCAGTGAATTTAACAATAACAGTTACTTAACAAGCTTATTACGGCAGTTATCCGCTCATTACAATCTTAACTATCAACACGTGATCGACACCCTGTTACAGGTGCTCACCTTGAGCTCATCTACAGATAATCAGCAAATTGTGAGCTTATTACAGCACATAGGTCAACAAGAAAAGTCTCCAATAAGTCTCTCCAAACCAGCAGCGGGTGACAATCAAGCAATCAATCACCAGCTAAAGCATGTTGATAGTCATGAAGTTAATCACCAGCAAAAGCATGTTGATAGTCATGTTGAAAGCGATGTCGACAATCATATGGCATGTTACCAGCACTTTTTATTGTTAAGTGCTTATTTAACGTCATCTTCACCGCTATCAAATACTGACATTATAAGCTTATCACAGACATTACACTTACAGGGTATAAACAAAAGTACCTCGTCAGCTACTTATTTTAGCCAATGTTTACATATGTTATTACAGCACCAACCTTTGTTATTACATCGCTTATTGACGTCTTCACAAACACGGGATAATTATTGGCTTGTGGCTGTGTCTGTTCTTAATACTGTGCAAATCAATCAGCTATTACGGGCGTTTTTATCTTTGAGTCAAGTAAAAACCAAGGATAATCACTCGGGTAGTTTATATAACATGGGGGCTATGCAAAGTCCCTTTTTACAAACCATTGAGCAACTCGCAAAGCGCTTAAGTGGCAAACAACAGCAACATTATTTTTATGCGGCAATATTCAAAGCACTTGCTGCAGATCAAGTAATTGATTTAGAGCAGATCATGTCAACAATAACGCACACAGTTGATAAGCAACAAGCTGATTTGCTGATAATACTGACTCAAAGAGATGAAGCTAAAACACAGCTAGAGACGGACGTTGCCCCTGGGGAGCCTAACGCACGGGAAATAATGCAGCGGTTGCTAGCCACTAAAAAATGGTCACAAGTGCAAATTAAGCAGTTACATCGCGTGATAGAACACTTGTTTTTGAGCGATGAGCAAGGGTTAACACAGTTGATTAAACCGGCGATGAAATCACAGAATTTCAATAACAAGCTTATTAAACACCTAGCTGAACGATTGCTGATAAAACTGTTGTTATTACTTAAGGCAAAAGAGTACCTCGCACTACACCCTTATGCCCAGTTGCTCACTAACTTAAGCTATCATCATCCGCAATATAGGCGTCATCAACAAGGCACTAGGTTAACGGTAGAGCACCGACAGTGGCAGTATATTTTTCAGTACCTAATGGTAGAAGGCCGAGCATTTTCGGTGAAGACTTTTGTTAGCGGTTTTATTGCCTACTTGAGTGATGGGGGCAATGCTCTCAACCCACAGTTTACTGTTAGTGCCAGCGTAAAGAGCTCGGCTAAGCAGCAAGAATTCCAACACTATTTATTAAACCAATTACGCGGTGCAAGCTTAGCGAGCCAGCAAGCACTCAAAGATACCGTTATGCAGGTGATCAACGCCCAAGAGGCTATAAAACCAGCCAACGCCGCTATCAATACGCCAGTGATGACAACGCAAGGGCAGGCGATAACACCACAGCTAGCAGCACAGTTAGTACCAGAACGACCAGCACAGCAACGGGCAAAAACGCCGCAAAAGCCTGCAACGCCATTGTTATGGAAGATAGCCGATGACAACGCAATCAAAGAACAAATAACCGTCCACAATGCCGGGCTAGTGCTTGCGGCCCCTTATATTCCCAGATTATTCAACATGTTGGGCTTAGTTGTGCAAGGGACGTTTACTGAACAAGAACATGTCTATCGGGCTGTTCATTTATTGCAATACCTGAACAACGGCAGTAGCGAAACCGACGAATATCACCTGGCCTTAAATAAAGTTTTGTGCGGGATCACAGTAAGCCAGCCTATACCTTATACCATCACCATTACCGAGCATGAAAAAAATACCGTCGAGGGACTATTAAGCGCCATTATCCAACATTGGACGAGCTTGGGTAAAACATCGATAGCCGGTTTGCAACAAACTTTCTTACAACGAGAAGGTTACTTAATGCACCAAGAAGAGAGTTGGAAATTACAGGTGCCCTCGACCACATTCGATATATTAATTGACCAGATCCCGTGGACATATTCATTAATAAAATACCCTTGGATGCAGCAACCTCTGCATGTTAACTGGCGATAGACAAAGGACAAAAGATGACACTAACCCCATTAAAATCAGTCGTCAAACAAAGCCGCGATAATAGCCATACAAGGCCTGTCAGCCTAAATTTTAGGCAGGCCAATGCTTTTACTCTACAACAAGAGATTAGCTGGTTTAGTCAAGTGATGGCATTACGGCTGGATCTCTATTTTCAACAAACTGACATCGATCCCCATCTGTGCGATATTTATCAGCTAACGATGCCGGACTTAGCGCAAGACGTATCACCGTATGGCGAGGTGATCACACAATACCAGTTGAACTTTGATGAAAGGATCGTACTAATACTGGCGCTTATTCCTCATATTAAACCGCACGTGCTCGATATGTTTTTTTCCAGAAACACCCACCTCGACCGAGGCTATACCGAGTTTGGTGGTAAAAAAGGCCAACACCATAGTGGTTTTATACCCACAGCAGAAACTGCTGTGTTTATTTTAGGCGGGGAAGATATTGATAAACGTCTTGAAATAAGCGCCTTGTTTGAGCAAGGGCATGTATTTGCTCAGGCCGGCATGTTAACGCTTGAGCATAATACTGACGGCGAGCCCTCGTTAAGTCGCAGTTTAAGCGTCAGCCATGAATACCTCAATCGGCTAACAACCGGCACCCCACATACCTTACATTACAGCAGTGAGTTTCCTGCCACCTTGATCACCAGTCCATTAACATGGGAAGATCTGGTATTAGCACCTGAAGTTATGGATGAAATAGATAAGTTAAAAATCTGGATTCAATACTCAGATGTTATTTTACACAAATGGGGCTTAGCAAAAATATTAAAACCGGGTTATCGCACCTTATTTTACGGGCCACCGGGTACAGGTAAAACCTTAACCGCTACCTTAATCGGTGCTGAGCTGGGGTTAGCGGTCTATCGCATCGACTTATCTGCAATGGTGTCAAAATACATTGGTGAAACCGAGAAAAACTTGGCCAACTTATTTGACCAAGCGCAAAGCAAAAACTGGATCTTGTTTTTTGATGAAGCCGACGCCTTATTTGGCACGCGCTCAGCGGGCAGCAGTGCTAATGATCGCCATTCAAATCAACAGATAGCGTATTTACTGCAACGCATTGAAGACTTTCCCGGTGTTGTTATTTTAGCCACCAACTTACGGGCCAATATAGACGACGCTTTTTCTCGACGTTTTCAATCGTTGATTTACTTCCCGATGCCCGATGCCGAGCAACGTTTCACTCTGTGGAATAAGGCGCTCAATGGGCATAGTAAACTCGCCAGCCAGCAAGACCTACAAACCATCGCCGGTGAATATGAACTTGCCGGTGGTGCCATAAGCAATGTTGTGCGTTATGCGGCGATTAGTGCCTTACAAGCTAAGAGCGACACCATTAGTTATTATGATCTGCGTAAAGGCATTGCTAAAGAGTTGCGTAAGGAAGGCAGAACCCTATGAGCGAGCTTCAACCGTGCTTAACACCACCGCGTGAAAGACCGCACAGCTTAAGTCTGAATAAGTTAGGCCCACATAACTGGCAGTATCAGACATTAAAGCGCTTAAGAGTCGTTTTTTTGCTCAGGTTGACCCTAGTGATATGCTTGATCGTCGCCAGCCATTTTGCCGTTAGCGCAGCTGAACAAACACCCGCGCCGAAAAAATCAGTCACCAGTGCTTCGTTGTTATTAGACGATTTAAAACGGTCCGTTATTTTCAATACTTCGCTTTTACCCATCAAGCTTGAGCAATGCCGGGATAAATTATCCTTGGTTAAAGAAGATACTTTTATCCAACAAAAAATATTTGGTACGTGGGTGCAAAATAATTTAGCGACAATATACCAAGGCAATCGCTATTTTCAGGACGGTTTAGCAAATAGCAGTAACTTATCGGATGGTATTATCGGCGAGGTCACTGAGCAATGGTTAGGGTATTTTTGTACCGAGCTTGATTTAGACCTTAGCAAAAACCTTCATGCATTTGTGACCGACTTACTCGAGTCCTTAGTGATCATGGCCCGATTAACGCAAACCTACCCCGATTGGCGAGATACCCTTAGCGACCCCCTCTTTACCGATTGGCTTGAAGGTGAAGCGCAGGTTAATAACCCCAAAGACCCTGCCTGTCCGCCCCTCATAAATTGCTACAACACTGCCATTGAGATCCACGATCTATTAGATCAATACTACTTGCACGGCAAAGCGGAGGCAGAAACAATAGAATATTCCGATTTTCCTATACATTATCAATTAAACGCTGAGGATATCGCTTACCTTGAAAACAAGCATAAGCTTCAAAGCAAGCTCATGCCTTTAAGCGGTCAAATTTTTGCTCAACGGTATTTATTTGAAATAGCCCTTAATATGTTGGGTTTTGAGCACAGTGATGTGGAAGGTGATAAGGCCGTACAGAAAAAAGCCATTATTGACCGGGCTAAAAAAAGCGGCTTATGGGCTAAAGACGACGTAAAAAAAATCACCTGGCAAGCGACTGAAGGCTGTGGTTGTTTAGAAGCAACACCCGTAGGCAATGGGGATCAAAAAACATACTACGGCTTTCAGCCTTATTGGTTAAACAACAGTCCTATTCAAACGATTGATAAAGAGGCGGCTATAGCCGCTGATAAAAAAGCCCAACGTACCATCGACTTTAGTCAAATTTCCCGCATTGGTATTTTTTCAGCCACGGTTAAATCAGAGCCTGTTGGCAATAATTATTTAACCGTGCCTCTTAATTGGCGCCCTGAACGGCCCTTTTCAACATTTGTCGAAGTGGCCCATAAACACAGAAGTAAAGTTGATTTGGTGATCACTAACCTTAAGCCTTCGTCAGCTGACGAGCTTTCATCTCCTTTTCCGATCAATTACTTTTATGATGAAGCATTAATTAAACAAATTAATCAAAGCATTAAACAGCCGCTAATAGACAGCCCTATTAATGCGTTCAAACCCTGGTTAAGTTTTGGTCAAAGTCCCGAGCGGACTTTGGGGGATGGCGTGACATTGAATTTTGACCTAACAGAGTTAAGCGGTGAGCAAGCACAGATAAATTTTAAAACATTTATCAAACAGCTCAAACAAACCCTGTTAACTAACCAGATTGATCCCGAGGCACCAGTGAAAGCAAAAGCAGATGATGCGTATTATTTAAATATTATGCTGCCTGCTGAGCAATTAATGACAGGGGAGGGTTTTTTCACCATGGAAAACCTAAGTGACATTGCCCCTTACGTTAATTTATTTATCGTTACATTTGAGCCTTTAGCCCAGCCCTTAGCCAGCACTAATAGTAAGATGGGGCAGATCACGGCAATGGACAAATTAAAGCACTTTTTTGCCCAAGAGCCCAACCTCAAGATAAGCGCTGAGCTATTTAGCAAGCTTATACCGATGATAACCGCAAAGGATGAAGAAGCAGGTAAAGATATATTCACTCATGCTCAAATGAACTATCTAGGGGCGGCCTACTGGACCTTTACCCCAGAAAACGGTGTATACCCAGCGCATAATAAGGCCGCGCAAGCCCTAACAAGCGACAATGCAGAGGTTGTTGATCTTAGTTATAAGCGCATTAAAAACGAATTAGCGACTGTGTGTAATATCGCGTGCCCCCACCGTTGGCTAATGCGCGTCATATTATTTTGTGCTTTTGCTTTTATTGTGATCATCGCCGTGGCATCGCTGTGGGTATACCAACTAAAAATATTGTTTACCTCATGGCGCTTCATCATTGTTAGCGGATTATTTTCATTGTTTTTGTTGCTGGTGTTAGTGTGCGATCCTTATTGGAAACAAAATCAAGAATTCGTGGTTTTTATATTTATTATATTAACGACATTGATCAAGCTTGTCCTGAAGGTCAATGAAAGCAAAGAAAATGATTTACCATAAAGGTACAGACAAAAAGTTACAGTTATAAAGTTACCGTTATAAGGCTATATAAAAGGAAAGGTGGATGAGAGAATATGCACAAAGCACAGAAAAAAAACCGGCAACACCGGCCAATTCGGTGTCACAGCAGGCTCAACGTAAGCACGGGTCGGTATCAACCGGGCAACCAAGCTTAGAAGCAAGTCCGTTAATGCAAAGGCAAAAAAAACAAAGTGAGGCGATAAATGATTCGCCCGTCACGCAAGCTAAAGCACTAGTGACTACTCAGCGTGAAGCGCCCCCTGTGCAACGTAATGACACCGGTTTGCCGGATAATTTAAAATCGGGCATGGAGAATTTATCCGGCATGAGCCTTGATCACGTCAAGGTGCATTATAACTCGGCTAAACCTGCAGCTGTTCAGGCCCATGCCTATGCCCAAGGCAGTGATATTCACCTGGGAAGTGGGCAAGAAAAGCATTTGCCTCATGAGTTGGGGCATGTGGTGCAACAAGCGCAGGGACGGGTTAAACCAACGACCAGTATTGGCGGCATGGCGGTGAATGATAATGCGGGCTTGGAGAAAGAGGCAGATGTGATGGGGGCAAAAGCGTTGCGTCATGTCTAGCTTAAAGTCCAAGGTACTCGTGGGTATCCATTTTATAGCTCAATTTTCAGCTCATTTTATACTATGGACTAAGTTTTTGCATTTTAGCACTACACTTAAAGCTGTATATATAAACAGTGTAAAGGTGGGGCGCATGGCGAATTTAATTTATATAAAAAAGCTGTGGTTAAATGAGCAAGCCAGATTAGGATTTGACTTAAGTGCGTGTCCTGAGCTGGGTATGCAACTGCAAAATATTAAAGGCTGGCAATGGAATGATGTTTATGGGGTATGGCACATTCCTTATTATGAGGATCACTTATTTTATTTGCAAAATAAGTTCGGCCATTTAGCCGCATTTCATAATGTAGATACCGGCTTAGGATCTATCATTACCGCTAAAGAAAAAGTGTTACAAGAGGGTATTCCAGCTGAATTTTATCAGCATATGCGTTTAAAACGTTACAGTCAAAATACTCAAAAAACCTATGCCAGTGTATTGGGTAAATTTATCACCTACTTTAAGGCAACACCATTTCAGTCTGTTACCGACCAACAAATCCGTAACTACATGATTCACCTGGTCGAACAGCAGCAATGCTCCGACGCCTATCAACGACAAAGTATTAATGCGTTAAAGCTTTTCTACAAGGCAGTTTACGCCAGAGACTTGAGTGATCTTGCTGTTACTGCACCGCGCAGACAGAAAAAACTCCCCGTGGTTATGAGTGAGGAAGAAGTCGTGCAACTGCTATCGCAAGTGATTAATCTAAAACATAAAGCCATGCTTTATTGTATATATTCTGCAGGCCTAAGGCGCAATGAATTAATCGAGCTTAAGATTACCGACATTGATTCACAGCGAGATTGCATCATGGTTAGAGGGGCAAAGGGCAATAAAGACAGAGTGACCCTATTGTCGGGTAAGTGTTTAAAAATATTGCGTGAATATTATCGTCAGTATCGTCCTAAGGAATATTTATTTGAAGGTGCAAAAGAGGGAAAGTATTCAGCGACAAGTTTGCGGAAGATTTTTGACCGTGCGTTAAAAGGTGCGGGTATTCAAAAAAAAGCTACCTTGCATACATTACGCCATTCGTTTATGAAATACATCCGTGTATTTCCCCCGTCGGGCCAGCGTTCGCTGTTCAAAATTTTTCCAGAAAATTTTGTGCAACGCATTTATTAGAGCGGGGTACTGATTTGCGGTATATACAAGCATTGCTGGGGCATTCCAGTTGTAAGACGACGGAGATTTATACGCATGTTACTACTAAGGGCTTGGCGGGGATTCGATCACCGCTGGATGAGATTGACGTATGAGGGAGGGGTCTTTAACGGTGTAGAAGTGCGTTAAAAGGCCAGTGAAGATAAAGAGATAGTCTTAATAAAGTCCACTGTGGGCTTTCCGAGATTGTTATAGGCAATAGACCAAAACTGGAAAGAATAAACTATGAATACTCACGCTGACAAAACACAGGAGAATAAAAGCCAATCGGTAGCTAATGCTGTTTATCAAAATCAGACTGGTTGTGAGTCAACTTTCCAGTTTGTGGATAATCGACCTGAGGCTATAGCGCAAAGAAAACTGCAAGAGATGGCAAATAATAGTCCGCAAGTTTCTCAGCTAAGAGCTTTCCAAGAAATTGTTAACAAAAGCCCACAGGTAAAAAAGGCTATTCAATTTAAAACTAAGACAGCAAATGATATTCCTGAACAGAAACCTATTCAGAAGCAAGAAGATAAGTCGACTTTGTTTTTACAGTCAAAATTTGAAACAATTCAATTGATGGCAGCTTGGGACAGCTTAGAGAAATCAGAAAGTAAGTATGGTATTGAAATGGGAAATCGAAATATTTTATATGGTTCCCAAGAAGCAGCTTCACCTAAGCCTAGTGGTCTGTATTCAGAGGAAACAGACAACCACTCTGAGGTAGATTACAAAACATGGAAACCCAATGTAGTATTTGCGAGCAAAGATCAACGTAAAGTACTGGAGTCAGGGGCCAGCTTAGAGGGGCGCATGGAAGATGTTGGGGCGGATAAGGAGATTATAACTCAAAATGCAAAGGTCATGCTTGACTATACTGATGCAATTGCGAAGACAATTAGAGACAAGGTTGATCAAGAGGACGGCTCACCAACAACTGGCGTTCTGGGTGTAAATGATTGTGGAAACTGGGCCAATAAACTGAGGGAAATGATATCTGCACAACTAAGAATAGAGGATCTCGAAGTTGGGGAAGCACATTCCAAATTCGACACGGATGCGGAGGAAGCCCTTCCTGCAGTTTCGGCTCCAGGTGATCAAATGACACATATATTTAATGATGTAGAAGACCTAGATTGTGCACATCACTCTGCAACAGTTGTTGCCGTTGATGGTGCTGATCTCATCACCCTTGAAGCCCATGCAAGTAAAGATCTTTTGGCTCCCGAATTTCATGTTCGACAAGGACTCCAAGGATTTATTACAGACAATGACACAGCGCCAAATGGCCAAAGCAGAGGCTTAGGCGGAAAAGGGCACGTAGCAAAAGCATCGAAATCAAAAGCCGCATCAATTGCTAGTCTTCAGCGGGTGCAAGATCTGCTAAACCAATACGACTATGAAAAAGATAGTGCCGGAGTCGAACTCTTACAAATCCTCAATAAGTTCCCCATGGCAGACTAATGATAAAACATACAAAGAACCGAAAGCTGGCATAGCTAAGAAAACACTATAACAAACGATAAAGTCCAATTTAAAGGTCTTTAAATATGTATGCACAAGTAGAGAAAACGAAAGAGAATAAAAGTAGGGCTGCTGCTAATTCTGTTGGGCAGAAGAAAAGTAATATGAAGCAATGTTTTGGATTTGTGGATAATCGACCTGCGGCCGTTTCTCAAAAAAATCTGCAAGAGGTGGCTGATATTCATTCCCGCCAAAGCCATTCCTTGGTTCAACAAATACCTGACACTAGAAAAACGCACAATGAAATCCACAATAATTTCCAAATCGTATCTAATTCCAATCCTGTCCAAAGGTTTACAGAGGAGGATGTAAAGTTTTTACATGCTCAGAATATGGGTTTAAGGCATCATGATTCATATCTTTCAGCCAGACTAGAACGTCTGGCCGGAACAAAAGGTGGGGATGCTGTACCTCTCAATCCATTAGGTGCACGCCCAAATTTAGGTTTGCCACTCATGGGAATAGGCGTC
>Ga0209712_10004068_pt1 | contig 11744 bp, 8 predicted proteins | sample ArcOceMetagenome_FD_187443 | JGI IMG/M metagenome (GOLD analysis project Ga0209712, IMG submission 187443) | Marine eukaryotic phytoplankton communities from Arctic Ocean - Arctic Ocean - Greenland ARC118M Metagenome (SPAdes) (version 2) | ecosystem: Environmental > Aquatic > Marine > Oceanic...
ATCCTTTCCATTCAGTTCATTTTGATACATCAAAACAGTTGAATGTTGATTTTCTTTCATCAATTGTTGGTCGATATAATCCATTTTGACACGGATTGCATTTGCCATATCTCTTGCCAAATTTTTATCCTTGTCTTCTACAGAAATTTCGATTTGTCCAAACGCATTTTTTTGAGCATTGTAGAGTTTGAATAGTTTTTTCTTAATCTTGTATGGAGCTTTTTCTTCCGTAGAATCAATTTCATAATGATTATATAAATCAAATTCTTTGATTAAATAATCCGTCAGACTCTTTGATTCCGCAATCGCAAGCATTCTATCCAAATCCTCTTCTGTGCCATAAGGTTCAGGATTTTCCGTAGAAGTTCCATAAACGTGATTCGGGGATTTCAATAATGGGTTTACAGGTAAAAGCGTCGTTGTCGCTTCGTAGTAAACAGGTAATATTAATGATATAATTACACTTCCAATAGCAGCAATCATAACCGTAATAATCAAATGCTTTCGCCATCTAAATAACAATCGTATGACTTCGAGTAAGTTATCGTCCTTATGTTGGTTCATTAGTACAAATTAGATATAGGTCTGGCTCGTTAGAACCAAACAGTTAGAAAGAATACAACACACTTTTCCTTTTCCTGTCTTCCTTTTAGTAGATTTATAGTTTGGAAAATTTATTTTATAACAGACTATAAACTACTGATTTTAAAACTTCGTTTGTATTCTCCGTGGTGAGGAAAACTACGCTGCAAAAGTAGGAAAATTTATTTGTTTGTAGTAATGGACTATGTTCTGATTTGTTTCTTTGTAACTTTATAGACTAATAACGAATAGATTTCCTCGTTGTAAAAGCTAAAATATTCACGTAAAAACACCTTATATCTAAAAATAAAATAATGGACTTTCAAAAATATTTTAAAACAGCAACTTCTGAAAGCTGGCTTTGGAACGTATCGAAAACCTTAATTCAAACGGCTTTATTTTGGATTGTCTTCCTTTTCTTTTTACCAGATTTAGTGATGTATATCGTTGGAGGTTCGGCACTTTTAACGTTTTCGCCTCTACCTAATTTAGGAATTGTAGCTTTCGCAATTTTTAGCGTTTTAGGTTTGTGGAGTGGAATCACGATGAGCGTCATCGGACAAGGAACGCCATTACCAACTGATTGTCCAAGTAAATTAGTTATCAAAGGGCCTTATCGTTTGGTTCGTAATCCGATGGCAGTTGCCGGAATCGGTCAAGGAATTAGTATTGGTTTATATTTTGGAGCGTTGGCAGTTATCGTTTATGCTTTGGTTGGAGCCGTTCTTTGGCATTATTTCGTTCGTCCAGCAGAAGAGGAAGATTTGGAAAAACGTTTTGGGGAAGATTATTTGGATTATAAAAGGAAGGTGAAGTGCTGGTTGCCGTTTTAAATATATTACGTCACTCTCAACTCTTAACTAAATACGCTCAATTATTTTCACTCTCGACTTTTCAACATCTCCACAAACGCTTTCAAATCAATCAACTTCGTCCCAAACGCAGACAAAACCGTCAGGAGCGTCGCAAATCCAAAATTAATTACCCAGTTCTCAAATCCAAAATGATTGACCGCCAAATAATTAAAACCGACCGCTAAGCCGACAAAACTAAATATTCGGATGAAAAATATTTTTGAAAATTTCAATTTGAAAATACTTCTCGACCAAACGATATGAGCAATTGCTACCAAAGACTGCGTAATCAAAGTTGCTAAAGTCGCTCCGTAGGCTTCGTATCTTGGTATCAATAAAAGATTCAAAACGACATTCAATACGACTCCGATTATTGCAATAATATTCAACTGCCGAAGATTCGCATTTGCAGTCATCAATGTTCCGAAGATATAAACAGAAGCCACTGGAATAAAACTGTAAATCAGTAATTCAAAAATTTTAACCCAAATTTCAGTGACATTATCTTTGTATAATAACGTCATTATTTCTGTTCCAAAAGCAGAACTACAAATTGCTACTGTTGCCGAAAAGGCAAAAATAATTTTAAAAGCGGTAAACGTCAATTCCTCGATTCGTGCTTTTTTTTCTTCAAAATCGGATAATTCTACAAACATTCGAGCGAATATTGGTAATAATAATGTTCCGAACAACACACCAAAAATATTTACAGCATCCAAAAGTCGATAAGCTGCGGCATAAATTCCGGCTTGCTCCAAACCATTTGGCAACAACTTTTCAATCATTATACTATCAATTCGATTATAAATCGTCATTAATAAAACCAATAAAGCATAAGGATAACTTTGTTTGATGATTTGGAAAACGGAAGAAAATGAAATTGAACCTACCGATTTATCAAGTAGGGATTCATCAGGTGACTTTAAGTCACTTGATGAATTTTCTATAGAAATACTCGGCACACTTTCTTTTACTTTTAACAATAATCCAAAACTTACCAAAGCCGTCAAACCATACGCAAAAGTCTGTGCATACACGAAATATTCAATCTCAAAACTCGGCACAATATTTCCCCAAAGTAAGACCGAACAAATAATTATTACCAAAATTCTGTCAAAAATAGATAAAATTGCATCCCATCTAAAAAAATGTAAAGCGGTGATATTCGACCGAAAATAAAGGATAAAACCGATAAAAATTTGATTCAGCGCTAATGGCAATAATAACGATAATTTCACACCTCGATATCCCCAAAACCATGCTAACATAAAGACGACTCCAAGATATAAAAACGATAGTAATGTTTTAATAATCAGAAAGTTAGGTAAATATGTTTTAATTAAATTAGGTTGTTGAGCAATCGTTCTATTATTGTAATTTGATAAGCCCAAATCCAGTAAAATATAGTATAAAATTGAAAAATTATACAATACAGCATACAAGCCATAATCGGTCGTTCCGACGCTAAGTTGTACCGTTCGGTCAATTCCAAAAATGTAAAACGGCTTAATCAGCACGTTCACAAAAATTAAAAATAGTAGATTTGTGATGAATTTACGTTGCATGGAAAATGTGTTGATGTGTTGATGTGTGAATGTGTTGATGTGGTTACTGTGTTGATGTGTTGATGTGGTTATCGTATTGATGTACCGATGTCTTATCGTTACATAAATTGTTATCGGATCCGTTTAAAAATAGAGCGATATTAAATTTATGTAACTAAGTAGTAAGTCAAGTTAATAGTGTCGAGTAGATTTTATATCAAAATTTGTCGAGAACAAGGCAAAATTTCTTTGCATAGCCGTAGTTATGAAAATAAATTTTAACGAAGTTATCGGCAATATTTTGTCAAAAAATACCGACATGATTAACTTGACTTACTACTAAGGTACTAAGGAATGTCAATATAATAACACATCAACACAAAAATACGACAACACATTAATACGATAATAATATCGACAGATCAAGACGACAACAGATCAATACAACATTGAAAATAGCTGTAAACACAAGGTTTTTATTAAAAAATAATCGGGAAGGCATGGGACGATATGTGGAAGAAACTTTCCGCCGTATCGTTTTGGCTCATCCTGAACACGAATTTATCTTTTTTTTCGATCGTCCTTATGACGATGCGTTTATTTTTTCAAATAATATAACGCCTGTTGTTTTAAGTCCGCCTGCTCGTCATCCAATTTTATTTATAATCTGGTATGAATTGGCAATTGTTCGAGCATTGAAAAAGTATAAAGCGGATATTTTTATTTCGCCGGATAACTTCTGTTCGATTCGTACAAAAGTACCAACTTTATTGGTAATTCATGATTTGGCATTTTGTCATTTTCCGGAGCAAATTGGGAAAGTCGTTCGTTGGTATTATCAATATTTTACGCCAAAATTCGTTAAAAAAGCGGCACGAATTGCTTGTGTCTCGGAATACACGAAAAGCGACGTGGTGAAGTTTTATGATGCGAATCCGAATGATATTGACGTTTGTTACTCAGGCGTTCGAGATATCTTTAAGCCATTGAGCGAAAGCGAAAAGATAAGTGTTCGGGCAAAATATTCAAACGAAAAAAATTACTTTTATTATATTGGAGCGGTTCATCCTCGAAAAAATGTGCATCGGTTAATTATGGCTTTTGACCAATTCAAGGAGACGACTGGCTCAGATTTTAAGTTCTTAATAGCAGGACGTTTTGCGTGGCAAGTAGGCGAAGTAAAATCGGCTTATGATGCAGCGAAACATAAAGCGGATATTGAGTTTTTGGGTTTTGTGTCGGATGAAGATTCTCCGAAGTTGATGGCTGCCGGTCATGCCGTTTTATTTGCATCGCAGTTTGAAGGTTTTGGAGTGCCGATTGTAGAGGCGTTTAATTGTGAGTTACCAGTGGTGACTTCTAATGTTTCTTCGATGCCTGAAATTGCTGGTGATGCAGGAATTCTGGTGAATCCAAAAAGTGTGGATGAAATTGCGAAAGCGATGATTGAATTGGTAGAAAATCCTAATTTGTATCAGGAAATGGTAGAAAAGGCGAAAGGTCGGAAATCGAAATTTACTTGGGATTTTACGGCAGATGTGATTTGGAAAGCGGTGGAAAGTGTAGTTTCAGCGAAAAAATAAAAAAGTAGCCTTTAAAAATTGAGCCCTTGTCGTCGGGAGATTCTCCCGAACTCTTGGGATTGGAATGATGGGCTTTATTTAGATTTAGAATGAAAATGAAAAAATTAATACAAAGTATTTTACAACGAGTTTTGGGTTTTGAACGCTATTTAGTTTTATTTGCAAAATTTAAAATAGCGACATTCAAATCAGATAAAAACGAAGGCGACTTTTTCAAATTTGTAGACATGATGCCGAGGAATTCGAATGTTTTGGATATTGGTTCAAATATCGGAATCACGACGGTTCATTTGGCTCGAAAGGTCAAAAAGGTATATTCTTACGAACCTGTTCCTCCGAATTTCAAAACATTGAAAAACGTAGTAAATAGTTACGGCTTGAAAAATGTAGAACTTTTTCAGCTTGCGTTAGGAGACGAAAATACGATGATAGAAATGGTGATGCCTGAAGTTGAAAATGTACAGATGCAAGGTTTAAGTCACGTTATCCATGAGGATTTGACGGAATTTAATGAAGGGAAACGATTCAAAGCACCCATTAAACGGTTGGATGATTTGGATACTTTCGAGGATATAAAGATTGACGGAATTAAACTTGATGTGGAGAATTTTGAATATTTTGCATTGAAAGGTGGTGAACAGTTAATCTTGAGAGATAAACCAGTCATTTATACGGAACTTTGGGAAAATGAAAACAGGTATAAATGTTTTCATTTAATCGAAAGTTGGAACTACAAAACGAAAGTTTTGGAGAATGGAAAATTGGTTGATTTCGAAGAAGGCGTGCATTCGAATCAGAACTTCTTTTTTGTGTAATTGACTTAAAAAAAGTATGAATTATAAACGATTTACATTCCATAATTAAATACCTGCCTTTTTGATATTAGGCAGGTATTATCAATTAATATTTCTTCTAAACAACGCCCATTGCTTTTTTCATTGCATCGACTTGATTGCTCCAAAGTTGTTTTTGGTCATCGACTTCGTCGGCGTCACAATAATCAATAATTTCAAAAACAGCTTCTCTTGTAACGTCAGAGATACTCATTTTGAATACTAAAAATTCTTTATCACTTTCGGCATCTTCCCACTGAAAGCGTAACAATTCTTCCTCAATATCATCTATTAAGAAGGCAACTTCCTCTTCGTCTTCCCAAAAGTAAGAGAATTTATCACCGTCGATTTCGACACGGTCACAGAACCATCGAATCAAACAAGAAGGCGTAGTTAAAAACTTATAAATAATATTAGGTGATGTTTTTAGAATAAATTCTAAACGAAAAGAAACCCGTTCCATATTAAAAATTTACAATATATAATTAAATTATTCCGTGCAATAAAAAATAAAAAAATCATTTTTCCAAATAAATGAACTAAATTTAGTAAAAAGACATTTTATGTTAAGTAGAAAATGTAGGTAAATATTTATTTTTTTTGTAAAAAAATCACAATTCCTGTCATTTTCTGTTCCATGTTACGTCAATAAAGTTGTAGTTCCTAATAAAAACTACTAATTTTGCGGCTTGATTAAAAATCAAGGTATCTATTCATATTCATATAAAAATACTGCTACTCAACTATGAGACAACTAAAAATTACGAAGTCAATCACGAATCGTGAAAGTCAATCGTTAGAAAAATATCTGCAGGAGATTGGTAAGGTGGATTTATTAACACCTGAAGAGGAAGTAGGGTTAGCAAAACGTATTAAACAAGGCGACCAACAAGCGCTCGAGAAACTAACTAAAGCGAATCTTCGTTTTGTGGTTTCTGTGGCTAAACAATATCAGAATCAAGGTTTGTCTTTAAGTGATTTAATCAATGAAGGAAACTTAGGTTTAATTAAAGCTGCACAACGTTTTGATGAAACTCGTGGTTTCAAATTTATATCCTACGCTGTTTGGTGGATTCGGCAGTCAATTTTACAAGCACTTGCCGAACAATCTCGTATAGTTCGCCTTCCTTTGAATAAGGTCGGTTCTTTAAATAAAATCAATAAAGCATTTTCTCAATTAGAACAAGAATTTGAACGCGAGCCGTCAGCAGATGAGTTAGCAGATGTCTTAGAAATCGCTACTTCTGAGGTTCGAACAACGTTAGGCGTTGCTGCTCGTCACGTTTCTATGGATGCACCTTTTGTGGAAGGAGAAGATAATTCACTTTTGGATGTTTTGGAAAACGGAAATACACCGGGAACAGATGCTAAGTTAGAATACTTGGAATCATTACGTCGTGAAATCGAACGTTCTTTGAGTACTCTAACAGACCGACAACGTGATGTGATTAAATTATACTTTGGAATCGGTGTAGAACATCCGATGTCATTGGAAGATATCGGCGATAAATTTGGTTTGACTCGTGAGCGTGTTCGCCAGATTAAAGATAAAGCAATTAATAAATTACGCTCAGCTTCTCGTAGTAAGTTATTAAAATCTTACTTAGGAGCTTAGTTTATCAAAATGATAAAAGTAAAGGGTCGGATGCTTTGAAAGCGTCGGACCCCTATTTTTTTTTATAAAGGTCCCAAATGTTTCAATTGAAATATTTGGGACTTTTGTGTTTAGGAAGTCAGTAATAAAAAATTGATACATCAGAATAAAGTTATTTTTTCCGCTTGCTGCTTCTCGGGCAGGGTTTTAAAAAGAAATTATAGAAATTAGTATGTAGCGAATTTATGGGCTCGTTTTTATCTTGATTTTTGGAGATTTGAAATAAAAAAAACGAGTTAGAATGGAATCGCATTATTTGTGACTTGTGTCTTCTTGATTTGATTTAAAGTAATTTAAATTCCGTTTTTTTATTCACAAAAGTAACCAAAGTCGTTTTGTCATTAGGAATACGTTTCGTTTTACTTCGTCACAAGTCAAAAATATTTTTTCTATCAAATAACGATTATTATCTTCTACTCGAATCAGATAATCCGTTTTGGGTCATTTTTAAGCGTTTTACGATTCGTTCTATTCGAATTCATCAAATCATATAAAACATCAGAATCCGTTGTGCCATCCGTTATAATCGTAATTGTGGCGTCGCTACTTTTGCTACTTCGTTTGATAGTTTTTATCGCCATTTCTTTTTATTGGAACAATGATTTTTCGAAGTGATTTTTTTGTGATTTTATCTTTTGTAACATAACTATTCGTGTTTGTCATTGAAAACCCAAAATTCAGTGTATTGTTTTTATAGGAATTTTAATCAAATGAATTTGGAATTGGTAAACGGATGATGAGTTTAAATGTATTTTCCTTTTTACTGGATTCTCACCAGGTATAAAAGCAAGAAGTAATAACCAGACTTAGTAAGTCTAATTCCTTTCAAGTGCTTTAGGAAACAAAAAAGGCAGCATGAATGATCATCTGCCTTTTCTGAATTGAATATATTAATCTATTTTTTATTGATTGATTAACGATTTCTACCATAATTTTCATGACTCGAAACCCAATCAGAAGAAGAAATTGCAGCACCTAAAGACATTTCTCCAGCCAAAACAACGCCTGCGATAATTTCAGCAAGTTTGTTCACGCCACCTTTTCCGTAACAATTCATCATTTCTAGACACTCTTTTTGAGTTGCTAAAGCCGTTCCTCCACCATAAGTTGCGATAATCAACGATGGAATCGTGATGGAAATATATAAATCACCTTTCTTCGTTAATTCACAATAGAAGATTCCTGCGGATGATTCCGAAACATTCGCGACATCCTGACCGGTTGCGATGAACATTGCGGTGATTCCGTTTGCAGAATGTAAACCATTATTATTCGCACCAGAAAGTAACGCTCCGATATTTGCTACTTGATAATGATGTTGTAAACTTTCAGGTTCTACACGCATTACTTCTATCAATACATCACGAGGAATGGTAGCTTCTGCGGTTACACGCTTTCCACGAGTGTGCATAATATTTACTTGTGATGCTTTTTTATCTGTTGCCAAATTCGACTCTAAATAAAAATGCGTCATTTTCTCTTCCTTATATACATCTAAAATCCAGCTACAAGCGGCAAAAGTCGCTCGACCAACCATATTTTGTCCAGCTGCATCACCAGTTGAAAAGTTAAAGCGGAGGTAAGCAAACTTATTTGCTAAATACGGATCAATATATTTTAATTTACCAATGCTCGTTGTCGCTTCAGCATGTTCTGCAATTTCATCAAAATTTTCTTTAATCCACTTGACGAAATTTCTCGCACCTCGTGCATCTTCAAATACAAAAACTGGTGCACGTTGCATCGCATCATCTACGACCGTACATATCGCGCCGCCAGACATATTTAACAACTTAATTCCACGATTGTATGAAGCAACTAATGTGCCTTCTGCAGTCGCCAAAGGCACGACGAATTCTCCTTTTGCATGTTCTCCATTGATTTTTATTGGGCCTGCAATACCAATCGGTATTTGAGCGACACCTGTAAAGTGCTCGCAATTTCCTGCTGCAATATGTGGATCAAAAGAGTATTTCTTAACGTGCTCTAATTTTTTGCCTGTATACTCCTCTAAAAAATCCTGACGGTCTTTAATCGCTTTTTCTGAGTAATCATCTTCAGAATCACGAGGAATAATAATTTCATTTTTTCTCTTACGAACGATAGAACCTTCTACTTTTAGTTTCAACTTACCAAACGGATTTGCTTTAAATCCTAATTCGATTTTATATTTCCCTTCCGGTAAATTTGGAATCTTGGCAATAATCGTTACTTTTTGTTTTAACGGAAAATCAACCGGATTATCAGCTGAAATATCAGTAGGGTGAATCTGTTCCGTTCCTAGGTCTAAGGTAATATCATCTAAATCAATGGTTTGTCCACCAATTGCTAATGAAGTAATTCTTTGAATTTTTGCATCACTCAGTCGGTTTTTGATACCAAAAGCTACGCCGCCTTCTACATTGGTTAAGCTGCCAAATGTGTATAGTTGTTTTAAAATTAAACTTGGTACAATCATTACTTTTTTAGTTTATGAAGTTTTAATTTGGAATGAAACAAATTTAATAAAGATGTTTCGAGAGCGTGTGTAAATTAAGGGAAAGGTTAGAAAAAACCAATTATTTGAGAGTTTTCCTATTTTTACAATATTAAGTCACCAAACTACGCAGACAAGAACGTTTGTGCTACGATATGAAAAAACCAATTATTCCTGTTGCGATACTTTCTATTTTACTACTTGTTGTCGGTTTATACGTTCATTATTTCACCGAAGCCGAAGTATTTTGGTCGGGTTATATTGCGATGATGGTCTTTTATGCCATGATATTTTATTACGGTGCGTATGCTGCGAATTTGCGGAAAGATGATAGTGCAACAGATGTGATGTTAGCCGGTCGAAATATTCCGCTCTGGGTGGCAATATTTACGATGAGTGCGACCTGGGTCGGTGGTGGTTTCATTAATGGAACGGCTGAATATACAGCGAATCCCGATTATGGTTTGATGTGGGTTCAAGCACCTTGGGGATATGCGTTGAGTTTAATAATTGGCGGTTTGTTATTTGCTCGAAAGATGCGGAATTATGAATTCAAAACGATGCTTGATCCTTTGGAACAACGATTCGGAAAACGAATGGCAGCCGTTTTGTTTTTACCAGCGTTAACGGGGGAAATCTTTTGGACTTCTGCGATTTTGACCGCTTTAGGAACAACTTTCTCTACTGTTTTAGGCTTGGATTTTACTTCTTCTATTATACTCTCTGCGGGAGTTGCAGTGGCTTATACCGCTTTGGGCGGACTTTGGGCGGTTGCTTTGACGGATATTGTTCAGATGACTTTATTGATGATTGGTTTACTTTTAGTACTGCCTTTTGCGGCAAATACTGTTGGCGGATGGGATGTTGTTTTTGGGCAATATAGTGATAATGTTGGATTATTGGCGAGCTTTATCCCGACACGAGAAGCATTAGGAAGTTATTACTACAATTGGTGGGACTTTGCCTTATTATTAGTGTTTGGTGGAATTGCTTGGCAAGTGTATTTTCAACGGGTTTTATCTGCAAAAACAGCAACAATAGCCGTTCGTTTATCCATTGTCGCTGGTATTGTTTGTATTCTTGCTGCGATTCCTGCGATGCTAATCGGTATGATTGGAAATGTGGCGGATTGGCAAAGTATGGGCTTAGAACCGTTGGGCGGAGAGAATACGCCTTATGCGGTGACTTTGCCTTATGTGATGAAACATTTAACGAATCCTGTGGTCGCAACGATTGGTTTGGGAGCGATTGCGGCAGCGGTTATGTCTTCTGTGGATTCTTCAATTTTATCAGCTTCTTCGATGGCAAGTTGGAATGTAATTCGACCTTTAATAAAACCGGATATTTCTACGAAAAACTTATCGAAAGTTATTAAAGCGTGTATTTGGATAATCGGAATTGCGGCAACGCTGGTGGCTTTACAGGTCAAAAGTATTTATGCCTTGTGGTTTTTGTGTAGCGATTTTGTGTATTGTATTTTATTTCCACAATTAGTGGCGGCGTTATTTGATAAAAAAGCGAATGTTTGGGGTTCTGCGATTGGTTTTGCAGTTTCGTTTATTTTGCGTTTTGGTGGCGGCGAACCCACTTTGGGTATTCCAATTACATTGCCTTATCCGATGATTGAAGATGGCATTGTACTGTTTCCGTTTAGGACTTTGGCGATGGTTTCCGGTTTATTAACGATTCTTGTAGTTTCAAGATTGACGCAGAAGATTTCGCCTGCGAAGGCGTTGAGAATTGTGGCATAAAAGTAATACGAATTGAGTGGATTCTTTTTGAAATGGTTATGCTTATATTGACGTGCATAACCATTTTATACTTTTACTAAGAAGACCAACTTTCTACTCATCTCGCCCAAAAAGTCGTTTTCGGAATGGACAGAATATTTTTATGATTATTTATGTAAGGATTCAATTTTTCCGTATCAAAACAAAACCTACTTTTAAGATATACCCTGAATTCATTCATTTTCACTCTTTGGACAAATGAAAATTACTTTCTCAGCTTGATATAATATAGTTATAATACTCGATTATATTTGCGTCAAAAACGCAGACAAATTCGATAGTTATTGACCGCTAGAGGCACTGGTCGCCATTTTTTTTAGTTATAAATTCAGAAAAAGTCTAAAGTCTAATATTTAACGTCTAAAATCGAATTTTAATCATTCAATTTTTCGCCAAAAGCCAAATCACCAGCATCGCCCAAACCTGGA
>Ga0209712_10004072_pt1 | contig 11739 bp, 1 predicted proteins | sample ArcOceMetagenome_FD_187443 | JGI IMG/M metagenome (GOLD analysis project Ga0209712, IMG submission 187443) | Marine eukaryotic phytoplankton communities from Arctic Ocean - Arctic Ocean - Greenland ARC118M Metagenome (SPAdes) (version 2) | ecosystem: Environmental > Aquatic > Marine > Oceanic...
AGTTTTATTGACGCTTCTATCACACCCGTGGCGCTAGGATTTTTGGGATTTGGTAGCGTGTCGTTTGTGTTCTATTGGAACGCGAATAAGCCTTAGTGTTACTTGTGCGTGTCTAAATTTATAATCTAATACCTTAACTAGACACCCATCGTAATAAAGTACCCAATCGAAGCCTAATCAACACGCATAAAGTGATGGGGCGGTTCTGATCCCTTGGTTTAAAATTTCGAAATCTGAGCTTTTCGGGGGATGTGACTTGTGAAAGCAGCTAAGTGCAATTAACAAAGCAATTAACAAGACACCCATCGTAATAAACCCGAAAGCTATTTTTGGGGGTGATCGCTATCATGGGTGTCTTGTTAATTTTTTGATTAGACAATACAAACTTTAATATGCCACCCATAATCATTTGACTATCTCATGCATGAGACAACTTTTATATACCACCCATAATAATTTGGACGACAGCGCGGCTGCCGCACCACACAAGAATGACCGACGCACACAACGGGATACGCAGTGGTAATAAGGTGTATCCGACAAACACACCAAACTCTCTCGTTTTTGGATCATGGGGTACCCACTTAGTTAACAATCCGTATCTTAAAATATATAACAGGCTATAAAACAATCAAATTATGATGGGTGTCCCTGTAAATAATATTAAGCCTCCTTCAGGAGCCGACTCTTTATTACTCAATGCACGTAAATATATGCTCATGTTTTTTAATGAAGATTTCAGCAACTTTGAGTTGTTTTATTTGCCCCGAGCATGGACTGGTATATTTATAAATCTAAACGTGCCGCCTGAATCGTTGAGCGCTGATATGACAGGCAGTTTGAAATTGGATGTTCAAAAATAGATGGTAGTGAAGGCCAATTAGTTAATTTAACTAATTGATTGATAATAAAAATTTTTATGTTAATACTGAGGTTTTAAATTTAAAGGTCACATTTTAAATAGTATGTAACTATTTTAGATAAATAATATAGTTGTGGGGTACTCATAAGCTCGGAAAGCCAAGGAGCAGCCCACGGTATTAATCAAGCTGCAAAGCGCTTTGCTATTGGCACTTTTTCATGAACGGACTTTTACAAGAATATGATTTATATATTTTTTATGCGTGGACTGCTAGGTCACCCCCATAATGTGGCTGGTATATCGTTATGAAGAGCGAAAACATTTCGCAGCCCAACCTCTCATTACCCAAAGGCGGTGGTGCCGTATCGGGTATTGGCGAGACTTTTCAGCCTAATGCGTTCACTGGCACGGCCAGTCTGTCTATCCCGATACCCACATCCCCCAGCCGAGGCTTTGAACCGCATCTGAGTATTGACTACAGTTCAGGTTCCGGCAACGGCATATTTGGTATCGGTTTCAACCTTGCCATTCCCAATATTTCCCGCAAGACAGCAAAAGCGATACCTAGGTACGACGATACCGATACCTTTCTCATTTCCGATGCAGACGACTTAGTACTCAAACTCAAACACACATCGATCGAAGATAATGGAAAATCAGAATGGGAAGAGGAACCCGCTGAGAACCGCACCGAAGATAAGATTGATTATTCAATTTTTCAATTCCGTCCGAGAACCGAGGGACTATTTGCTCGGATCGAAAAATGGATGCCAACGAAAGGAGGCGCTACCCACTGGCGGGTGACGACGAAAGACAACGTTACCAGTATCTACGGCAAAGACCCTAAGTGCAGAATTGCCGATCCGGACGACAAAACAAACACACACATCGCCCAATGGTTGCTTGAACGCAGCTACGATGCCCACGGCAATCAGATTGTTTATACCTATCTGGAAGACGGCGCCAATAAACACATTAGCAGCATCAAATATGGCAACTACTCGCCCGATACAATGCCCCAATCAGAGGATGACTGGCATTTCGAAGTTCGTTTTACGTATTCCAATCCAGCAACCTTAGGTAGCCTGCGCGAGGAGATAAAAACTGATTCAGATCGGACACATCCGCGGCCTGATCCGTTCTCCTCATACAAATCCGGCTTCCATATTCGCACCACCGTACGCTGCACTGATATTTCAATGTACCATCACTTCGACGGCGAGAACGGCGGCGATCCCTTTAAAGTAAGTTCCACCGAATTTGACTATCTTACAAACGAAGACAGGTCCGCGTTGACGTTCCTTAACACTGTCAATCAGGTAGGCTATCGTGGTGACGCCGCTAAAGCAATGCCACCCTTGCAGTTCAGTTGGTCAAAATCCCGCATGGGTGAGGATACCAACGCCGATACTCCAGATCCCATAGGGTTCAAGTCCTTGAAGTCAGGGGGAGGAACGAGTATCCCCGGTTTTCTCCAAAAGGGTGCGCAGCAGATGGTCGATCTCTATGGTGAAGGGTTGCCAGGTATTCTGTATACGGATGCCGATACCGTCCTCTACTCTCGTCCACTTGGTGCTGGCTGCTATGCTGCGAGCGACGCTCCACATGCGTTTCCCATCGAACGTAATCTGCAAGAAGGCGAGCTTGCTCTTATGGATTTGGGCGGTGATGGCAAGCTGGCCCTGGTTGTCACCAGTGTGTCCCGGATGGGTTACTACGAGTTGAGTCGAGGCGGTAACTGGGAGCCGTATCGTAGCTTTGCTTCTACTCCTACCGAACTCCATCATCCCCAACGCCAGATGGTGGATGTCACTGGCGATGGACTGGCAGACCTGCTGTTTTTCGAGGAGGGGGCTGTTAAGGTCTACCCATCCAAGGGCAAGCTTGGTTATGACACCCAGTATCAGCAGTCCACAGACTCAAGACTTCCGGTCACCAGCCATCCATCAAAACACGAAGCAATTCATTTTGCTGACCCTTTTGGTGACGGCGGCAGTCACCTTATGCGCATTCGCAGTGGCAGTGTGGAATGTTGGCCCAACCTCGGTTACGGACGTTTTGGACCGATGGTCGCGATCGCCAATGCGCCCTGGTTTGGCGCTGAGATGGACGCATCCCGTCTTTTTCTGACCGATATCGATGGTTCGGGCATGACAGATTTGGTCTATGTGGCCCCCGATGGTGTCGACATTTACCGCAACGAGAGTGGCAACCGCTTCAGCGCACCGGTATCTATTTCGTTACCCCAGCCCTGGCATGATCTCAGTCAGATTAGTTTTGCTGATGTACTTGGCAACGGCACCGCATGCCTAGTGGTCTCCAGTGTGAACCACGACATGACTATCAACCATCAGTATTACGACTTTACCGCAGGGGTGAAGCCACACCTGTTGACTGCCGTTGACAATAACAGGGGCGCGACAACGCTTATCCACTACAGCCCCTCGACCAAATTTTATCTAGCTGACGAAAAAGCCGGCACGCCTTGGATTACCCGACTACCGTTTCCGGTGCAGGTGGTTGAAAAGATAGAGACCACCGACCATATCAGCGGCTCCAGACTGGTCGCTAGCTACAGCTACCACCATGGCTTTTTCGATCCGGTCGAACGAGAGTTTCGCGGTTTTGGCAGGGTGGAGCGACAAGATGCAGAGACCTTTGACCTTGCCACGCCGCTGGAGCCGGGCAAGGCTGCTGCAGCCTTGCCCAAAGACCGTAGTCATGATGTGCCTCCGATCCTGACCAAGACCTGGTACCACACCGGTGCCTACGCTGAAGCGCACATCATTTCGCAGCAATACGCAGGCGAATATTACAAGGGTGACAAATTAGCCTCTTATGACAAGGATGACAAACTAGTCTCTGCTTTGCCGGATTCTACCCTCGACGCCCAATTTAAGGAATATCCAGAAAGGAAAATTGAAGCCTACCGCGCCCTGCACGGCCACGTCCTACACGAAGAAGTCTATGGTCTGGATCACAAGCACAACCCCAGCCTCGAAAATCCCAAGCTTGATGAACATCCCTACACCGTCACGGAATCAAATTTTTACGTCAAATTGCTCCAGGCTAAGGCGGATCAAAATGCGGCGGTTTGCCTGGTTCATCCATGCGAGACAATTTCCTATCACTACGAGCGCAACCCGGCAGATCCACGAGTGGAACACACCTTCACCACCCAAGTCGACGGCTTTGGGCACGTGCTTGAGTCCTGCCACGTCTTTTATTCTCGCAGAAAGGGCGAGAGCGCTCACCCAGGGCAACAGCAGCCACAACTCAAGGCACTCGTCACCGTCGATTCCTTCATCAATGCCGAAGCAGGTGACTGTCCAAAAAATGACTTCCATCTTCTGGGCATTCCCCGCGAAGAGCGCACTTTCGAGTTGGGCGGGCTGATACAAGCTGGCGACGCGCTACTGACGTTGTCCGATATTGCTGAGTATCTTGAGAAGGCGCTGAAGGAAGAGCTCCGCTTCGAACAAAAAGTGAAGGGAGATGCCCCGCAAGTTCGCCTGCTCTCACGGAAGAAACACCTCTACTGGGATCAAGGCCTGATAAGAGCCCTCGATTTTGGCGCAGTCGCTGCGCACGGGCTGCATCATCACAGCGAAGAGGCGGTTTTCTCAGAGGATGCAGCGTCGGAGGTGTTCGCAGACAAAATAACTAAGGAGGTGCTAACCGAAGCAAAGTATGTGCTAAAGGAAGACGGTTATTGGTGGAACCCCGGGCTGGTTCAGCATTATCAAAACCAGGGAGGCTTCTACCTCCCCTCCGTGACAGTCGATCCCTTCGGCGCGGCTACCACTGTCTCCTACGACAAGTTCAACCTTGTACCCGAGTCAATCACCGATGCCGTTGGTAACAAGACGCATGCGGTAATTGATAGACACACCCTGCAACCTCGGCATATCAAGGATATCAACGACAATATATCCGAAGTTTTGTTTGACCCGCTGGCGATGGTCATCGCCACATCAGTCTACAATGAGAAAAGTGACGACTTGCAAAAGATCTCTGGGATTGGACTGGAGATGGAGAAAAAGCTTCATTCGATCAGCGTAACGCGGTTTGAACAGATCCTAGCGCTTACAGATACTGATATTGCTATTTTTGATGAGCAACTGTCTTTCCACGGGAGGATTAAACGTGATCACTGGCAAGAACAGGCCGCAGACCTAGCGGAAAATTCTTCACACGAAGGGGATGCGCCAATTGCCGACTACTTGCTGAAAGAGCAAAAAACGACCGCCAGAGAGGTTCTCGCGAGGCCAAAAGATTTCTTGCAGCAGGCCACGAGTTACTTCTTCTATGAGCTTGAGTTTGTCGCCAATCAGCCTCCCCACTCCGTCACCTTGCAACGCGAAACACATGTCCAAAATTCGATCACTGAAGATGAGGTAAAGATCCAGGTACACGTCGCCTACTCCGACGGCTTCGGTCGCGCCTTACAAAGCAAACAAAAAGCCGGCCCCGGTCTGGCTTTGGGCCTAAATAAAGACGCTAAACTAGTCGAGGTGCAGGCCGATGTCCGCTGGCTGAGCTCGGGGCGCACCGTCTACAACAACAAGGGCAAGCCGGTCAAACAATACGAGCCATTCTATACTGCTGCACCTGACTATATTCCTGAGCCGAAATTGAACCAGCAGGGCGTCACCCACACCACCCACTACGATCCCCTGGGTCGGGTCGTGCGCGTCACGAACCCGGACGGGTATTTCTCCAAGGTTGAGTTCACTCCGTGGGAAGTGAAACACTACGACGAAAATGACACGGCCAAGGACTCGCCATTTTTCAATACCCCGCAAACTCAAATTCTGGACAGCCAGGGGCGGCCCTTTCTCACCATTCAAAAGAATGAAGGGACGGTGGCGGAGACCGCTTTTGCTGATCTTTTCGACAACGATACAGCGAAGTCTAAAGCTTTGTGGAATCAACTGAAGACTAGCGTCTTTCTGGACTTTCGAGCTGCTTTGACCGCAGAATTTAAGCCCGATCAGGCCAATTTCAGCCTGAAATTGAATAATCAATATAAAGTCAAAGAAGACCTGATCATCAAACGGTTGTCGCAAATTCAAGTGGAGGGTGAGCTGCTAATCACACAGCACGAACTCGACGTTGAGGGCCACGAACTCTCTAGTACCGATCCACGGCTTGGTAGGCTGAATGATAAGAATAAGACGAGCCATCGTAACTTCGAACACAAATACGATATGCACGGCGGTGTCCTGTGGATGTGGAGTGCTGACGCCGGCGAACGTTGGTCGCTGCGCAACGCCATGGGTAGCACGCTCCGGATCTGGAACAGTCGCCACTTCCAAATAAGCACAAGCTACGATGCTTTGCACCGGCCGGTCGAAATTAGCGTTAAAGGGGATGATGGCGAAGGGTTGGTACTGAATAACGTGGTCGAAAAAATGATCTACGGCGAAGGACAAGCCGACGACAAGAAGCTCAATCTTCGCGGTAAGCTCGTACGCCATTATGACCAAGCCGGGTTAGTCGAAGTCGATGCTTACGACTTTAAGGGGGAGCCACTTATGAGCACACGGCGGCTGCGGGTGAATTACAAACTGGAAGCCAACTGGTGCGAAGGGAAAGAGGAAGATTTGCTGGAGGACGAAAATTTTCAATCGAAATGGAAACATGACGCCCTGGGCCGCATTATCCGTGAGGTCCACCCAGACGGCAGTATATCGTTGCCCAAGTACCATCCAGAAGGCTGGCTGAGGCAGCTTGACGTCACACTTGCCGGCTCAACCGAGAAGTTGGCTGAGTCATTTGTAAGAAACATTAGCTATAACGAAAAGGGGCTAAGGACACAAATTGAGTATGGAAGTGGCGTAACTAAAAGCAACGACAAAGGAGTCACCACGACCTATGAATACCACGAAAAAACGTATCGTTTGACCCAGCTGAAAACAGTGGATGGCAAAAGGATATTGCAGGACATCGGCTACACTTACGATCCGGTCGGCAATATCACCGGCATTCTAGACGCGTCACATAAAGCGGTTTTTACCGATCGGCAAATCGTGGAACCATTGTGCGAATACACCTACGATGCCCTTTACCAGCTCACCACCGCAAGCGGACGGGAACATCCGGCGTTGAATCAATCGACCAGCAAAGAAGCGTTCAACCAGAACCGCTACCTCAACTTGAACAATAGCCAGCAACTGAGAAACTATACCGAGCACTATAGCTACGATATAGGTGGAAACCTTACCCATATTAAGCATCAAACTGATAATCCCTGGACGCGAGACATGACCGTCTCGGATACCACTAACCGCGGTGTTTCAACAACACTTGCGCATACGCCTGCCACCGTTGATACTGCCTTTGATGCCCACGGCAATCTAAAGAAACTGGATAACCTGCGTAAGCTCTGCTGGAACTATCGTGACAATATTGCCAGTGCAACGCTCATCGAACGTGATGATGACGCCGCCGACATCGAGTATTACGTTTACGACGGCGCCGGACAGCGCATGCGCAAGGTGACCGAAACTTTGAAGGGCAGTGACAGTGGACGTCGTATCGAAATCGCGGAGACCCTCTATCTCGGCGGCGTCGAGATCAAGCGGGTTAAACAAAAAGAAGGTGACGTTTTAAAGACGAACTCGGAGCGATGGTCGCTGCATGTCAGCGACGGCCAGGAGCGTATCGCCATCGCCCACCACTGGACCCTAGGGGATAAAAAAGGCACGAAGCAGATCCGCTACCAACTCGGCAACCATCTCGGCTCGGCATCGCTCGAGCTGACCGATAATGCAGAGATCATCAGTTACGAAGAATATCTGCCCTACGGTGGCACTGCTTTCATCGCCGGCAAGGACAAAACTGAAGTCAAGCGCAAGACTTATCGCTACTCGGGCAAGGAGCGGGATGACTCTACCGGGTTTTACTATTACGGTGCCAGATATTACGCACCATGGCTAGGTCGATGGCTGAGTCCTGATCCGGCGGGGACTGTGGATGGCTTGAACCTGTATGCGTTTGTGAGTGGTAACCCGATCACGTTTTCAGATCATCATGGACTTTGCAAGGTGCTAGGAGAACACAGTAACGTGGCTCGTCCACACGAGGTGGCTTCATCCCTTACCGAAGGCCTACAAAAACGCGCTCGAGCGGTTGCTCACGAAGTTGTTCAGAGCTTCGAGAACAGCCCAGCAACAGTCGCGGGCGCACAAAGCGGGACAATGTCAGGCGTGCAGACAGGGACCGGCATGGTTAATGCTGCGTTAAGTAACGTGGCTCGCATTGCGCCGGGATCCGCGAATGTGGTTGGCACCACACTGAGTGCAACGATCGCCGCGCCCATGGCTCTATTAACTACTGGACGTGCTGCTAGACAAGGGAGGCGAGCCTATAAACGACTGGGTAAAATTGATAGTTTCATCGAATCAAATTCCCATCAGGACAGTTCGGGGGTGATGCAAATTGCACAGTTCGCTAGGGACAAAACAGCACGGCGTGTTCAAAAGATGAGTGTGCAGGCGGGCTTTTCGGCCATCGCTGCTACAAGTGGAACGATAGCATTGGCTGGCGGAGTTGTGACACCGGTGGGCGCCGTAGGTCTGTTAACAGCGGCAGGTGCTGGCATCCTTGGTGGTGGTCATAGTCTCTGGTACGGGATAAAGGGGGTTGGGAAGATGGCTTTACGTTCTAAAAACAGGATGGGCAATGAGAGAGAGGATCACGCCGAGGCTCTGTATAAACTAGCTACAAGTGATTCCACTCCAGCGGAGAAGCTACTCGACGCTATGGGTGTAACTAGCAAAATGCCCATCTGGAGGATGAAACACATCAAGAAGGCGGAAGCGATCAAATACATCAAACAGAAGATGCGTTCATGAAAACTCCATCTTCAGTCTAGCTGTTTTTTGTCGCACTGATCCACCTTAGTTTTTGTAAATAAATATTTTCACGAATTCACTAATTAACCAAACTCATTCGGCGGTTTAATCTCATGGCAGATAAAAGTAATAAAACAGACCTCACCATCCACGAGTGGGCAAACATCCACAGCATCGCTTCGTCGGATTTTCGATCGAGCAATCTCCAGGAGATCCGGGGGGAGTTAAAAGCGAAAGAATCCAACACTGAATCGCAAAAGCATCGTGATTACCAATCCCTTTTCGCTAAAACGGAGGCCACCGGCCCAGTCGATCACGACAGCTCCATACTCAGCCCCGCCGCCTATTTCGTCGATCTGATGCGGCTGATTAAAACAACAGTCAAGAATGTGCCATCCGGTCTGAGTCTCGAAGAGCGCCGGCCCGACCTGTTGGAAATTGAGCTTGACGCTAAGAACACCACCACCGAGGTGCCCTACCTGGAGATCGTCAATGATATATTGGCGAAGAATTTGAAAGCGGATACCGGCGAGGATAAACTGCAACAACTCGCTACTTCGATATACCCATTCAACCTTCCCTACAACGCACCTCTGGAACGGATCCGTATTTACCTTGCACATTTCGGCGTCAAGCTGGCCGACATCTACGAGACCTTAGGACTGCCTGAAGAAAACGATGCCTGGGTTGCCGAGACGCTCGGTCTGTCTTCGCCTGAGTGGGAAAGGCTTATGAGGCGTGAGCCCTATGATGCCGCTGAACTCTGCAAAGTATACGGCTTCTCGGGGATCAAGTCGGGGATGCAAATCGGTGGAATTGACGTCGTCGAGACATTTCTGAAGCAAACCGGGCTGACGCCTGACGAACTCACGGAACTGCGCGTCATGGATGTCTCTCTGGTGGGGTCCTTGGAGGACGGCCTTCCCGGTGATCGAATTGATGGGCTCGATATCGAGAGACTGGACTGCTTGAGCCGCTTCATTCGTCTTGCCAAACGGCTGGGTTGGTCGTTTAGCGATCTGCATTGGGCATTGCGATCGCTCGGCGCGGATCCGGAGGATGCATCATGGATGGTTCTGGTCTATGTATACACGCTTCCCGATTTGGCTAAGATCAAAAAAATCAGCGACAAATACACGCTGGCTGTCGATCTGGTGTGCAGCTTTGTGCACGATATGAACACTAACCCCGGATTCGCTGCACCGAACCAACCCGTACCTAAATCACTCTTCGATCGGGTCTTCAATACACCCTCTTTCTACCAGGGCGAAGAATCAGAGGGAGGCGCGTATCATCCGAAAGGCGCCGGCTTTCCCAAATCCAAAACGGCAGGGCTGCTCTGGAACACCAAAGGACAGGACCCAAAAAGTCAGGGAATCCGTAGTAGTCTCCTCGTGGCATTGACTGTGGGCAACGATGATCTTCAGGCCATCGTCGACCACATGTGCAACGAAAAATTATTCACCGCTGCGGATCACCTAGACGCCACAGCAATCCCACTCGACCTTCATACACTGACGCGGCTCTACCGCTTCAGCAAGATGGCGAGTGTGCTGGAAATGCGTGTGCCGGAATACCTGGCCCTGCTAGGCTGCATCACGAGTAAGCAGCAAGTTGAACACCGGCTCAAGATCCCGGAGGTTACGAGCGTCGACGACCTGAGTACCGTCGACTACTGGGCCGACTGGCTGAAGGAGGCCCAACTCAGCCCCCATCAACTCGAATATCTGACCACCGGTGAAATGACCCACGAGGCGCGGCGCAGCATCGCTCCGGGCTGGGGCGATGACAGCCTGAAACAATTGACCAGCGAACTTAAAACCACGCTGAAACCTCGACGTGTTAATGAACAGGCTTTCGTGCAGGGCACGATCAGTTCCGAAGAGTCGGCGGCGGCCTTTAACGCGTTACTCAAAACCGGCCTTATCGTCGGCGAGGGACTGGTTCAATGTCCGGTTGCCGAAGCAGGGGGAGAACCCGGAAAAATCCCACAGATCAACCAGGCACAAGTTCGTGACGCGGTGGGAGACGTGACTGCCTCCGGTGCCCTCATGCAGTCCCTCGACAGCGACGAGGTGATTAACACCATCACTGACACCCTGAATCGTGAACTGGATTTCCAGATGCAGTCGACGATCCAGCAGCTGGCCACCACTTTCAACAGTCACTGGTCCGAAGTCGCAGGCACGGTCGATTACCTGAATTGGAAGGAACGAGGTGCGGCGAAGTTCTTGACGCACGATGGCCTTCGAGACGCTGGATTAATCCTTTACCTGGCGAAGATGCTCAAACTGTCATCTGACGGTTTTGATACAGTGCTGAAAACCCCATCCCTGTTCGGTTTCGATTCTTTTCGCTCAAATATTCGCATAAATCTCGACACGATTCGCTCGGTGCATGCTTTCGCCGGGCTGGTCGAGTCTTTCCAGCAGCAGGGCTCGAAGGGGAAGGAAACCGCACCGCTGCTGGCTGAACTCGCCCTGCATTGGTCTTTTGATGAGCTTGCCGATTCTGATAGCGAAATGTTGTCGACCCTTAGTGGCTGGCAAGAAAGCCAGATCAAGGGACTGCAAGGGTATCTCAATACAATGTCACGGCCGAGTGACCGCATGGCCGGTCTGGCGACCATAAATCGAAGTTTAGATCTGGCAGCGAAGCTCGGTGTTGACGTGCAGATGCTGATCCAGTTCTGCACGCTGCATAACCCCCAAACGACTTTCGAAGAGCTTAGTGAGGTGGCTCATAGCCTGTTGGGTGTGGTGAAGTCCAAGTATGGTGATAACGACTGGGAGAAGACTTTCAGCCCCATCCGTGACCAGCTGAATGAGCGCGAACGCGATGCCTTGGTTGGCTTGCTGATGCACCAGCTGAGTCAAAATAAAAACATCGCGAAATATTTTGACGGGATGGATACTCTCCAGGATCTATCCGACTACCTGCTTATCGATGTGGAGATGAGCGGTGTAGCCAAAGTCTCCAAGGTCAAGCAGGGACTCAACACCCTGCAGCGGTATATTC
>Ga0209712_10004077_pt1 | contig 11730 bp, 8 predicted proteins | sample ArcOceMetagenome_FD_187443 | JGI IMG/M metagenome (GOLD analysis project Ga0209712, IMG submission 187443) | Marine eukaryotic phytoplankton communities from Arctic Ocean - Arctic Ocean - Greenland ARC118M Metagenome (SPAdes) (version 2) | ecosystem: Environmental > Aquatic > Marine > Oceanic...
AGTGAACGCCAAGGTTCCCCAAGATTATTATTGATGGGCAAATCGTACGGTGGATAGATTGAAGATGATGATTTTCAATATATTTGTGCGTCACAATAGATCTCCTCACTTCAACACGGTGGACGGTGGAAGGAAGGAAACACTGTTGGCTTGGGAGGACTAAATTTAAACCTCCAAGCGGAGGCGTCTTTTTAGATTTTTTTTCAGCGTACTCCTCTGCTTCGATACAATCTTCTGTATAATTAATATGACATACTACTATACAGTAGTACATTAGAATTGATTACTGTGATCAGACGTAATCAGGAAGAAACAGATCATGAGTTTCAAGATGTTTTTGCCTGTCTTTTTAAAAATTTTAGGGATTTATCTTAGACCTAAGTTTTACATAGTTATTCATTTTATCATCTACGTCTAATTTACGATTTCTGCACCGACTCTCCACGCAACTCAGGAGAAGGAGTCAAACCCTCAACTAATGGTTTGTATACCTGTCCCATGAAGCCTGGGTCCAAGAACTTGTACATAGGATCTCTCATACTGGCCTCCTTCAACATATCGATATGCTTTCCAACAGGGTTCATGGTATTGGCGCAAATTGCTCCAGATGCAGCAGCTGATGGAGTTCCAATTCCAGGGAAACAAGAATCTCCGCATCTTAACAAACCGTCTACAGGGGTCTTCATGTTAGGGAATGGGAAAGGCAAGATAGAACTCAACAGACCAGACTGAGGAGCTCCCTTTCCAGCCGCCCATGCCATACCATACGTTCCACGGTCACGACGAAGGAACGCTTCATGTGCAAGAGGGGATCCAATGATGGAGAATTCAACGCGATCACGTACATCGGGAATGCACTTCTCAACAGCCTTCCAAAGTATATCAGCACGATCCTCCTTGTATGCTTCATATTCCGCACTTCCAGGCGTGAGCTTCTCCCATGGCTCATAAGGCTCTCCGCCAGATGAATATACGTGAATGACATGCTTGCCCTCAGGACAAAGGGTATCATCGAGAATACTGGGGATGAAGAAACTGCAAAGGTTCTGAGAATCTTGCATGGAGCGATCCCAATCCTGAATAACCAAATGTGCAGGATCCTGAATGTGCGACAAATCCAAATCCTTTGCATCTATTGCAATAAAGAGATGCATAATAGCTCCGTGACGGGGAAGCTTTCCAAGCTCATCCTTCCACACTGCTACTTCAGCAGGAAGCTCCTGCTCAGTTCCTGTTAAGTAATGATGTGCAAAAGATAATTGTTAGTCTGGGGCAATTTGTCAAAAATGGTTATGCTCATTTCGAAGAAAAAAACCTTGGAACTTACCGAGCATCTTTACTGTATCGAAAGGAGTGGCATTACTAACTACCGCCTTCTTGGCTTTGATAACTTTTCCATTCTTAAGCCTGATACCAGTAGCACGTCCATCTTCAACAATGATCTCATTAACATGAGCGTTCAACTGAAGCTTTCCCCCGAACTTCTCCAAACCTCTCTGCAAGGTATCTCCGAGTGCACTAGTTCCCCCGATGGGTACAGAGTAGCAGGCGCCCTCCTCGAAGAAACGCTCCAAGATGTAAAGCATATGAGCAGTCATTGCTCCCTTAGCAGGAAACCCACAGAAGATACACATGGTATCGATAAAGTTAAGGAGAAAGGGATCAGTAACAATTTTATCTACCGTCTTGTGCAGAGAATCAAAGGTCAAGCTCAAGTCAAGGAATACATCTGGGTGTGTAAGCACAAATGGAAGAGATCCAGCAGTGGTGGCAAGGAATCCGCTGTCCTGACGAAGGTTAAGAAGAGAAACAGCAGTAGTTGATCCTCCAAGAGTCTTTAGACGCTTACGGAGTGCATTCCACTCAGCAACAGCCTTGGGACCATCATCTGCCTGTGCCATGAGCAAATCCTCGAAAGTCTCCTCAGATCCAATGGGGAAACGCCAGTATCCATTGTCAGGAGTCCAGTATCCCAATCCGGTGTAAGTCTTTACAGGCATTTGCTCATCGAGAACATCGAAAATCATACGAAGTGGGTTGAGAGAAGGTTTATCCAATCCTTCAAAGATGGAAGGGCCAACCTCAAAACTGTATTTTCCTCCATTGTGCATACGAGAGAAAGTATGTGCACTTCCTCCACTCTTGATGTGAGATTCTACGACGAGAACCTTGTCTCCATATTTGGCGGAAAGAGCTCCACAAGCAAGACCTCCCATTCCACTTCCGATGACCACTACATCATATTCACCTTCATCTCCAGACATACCATTTCCAGTTCCTGGATATGTTGGTTTTTCGTATTTCTGTTCCAAGGACATATCATAAGAGAAAGTCATGACTTTGTCACGCTTGGTATCCTGAGTTTGTTCAACGTTGCCGTCCTTGGTTTCTTGCAATTGAGTGATCATTGCTGAGGAGGGAGCCATTCTAGTAGCGAATGCATTAGTGGGTGCAAATGCATGAGTGTTAGTTGCTGACAAAAGCGTGAGCACTGCCGTGGCGAGTCCATATCTAGATGTCATCGTGTTGAGAATAGATTTGTTGCGAACAGTACTGGATTGGGATCTGAATGATACCAATACAACCGAGCAAAGTGGAAATAATGAAGAAAAAGGGCGATGACAGTGACGGATTGTTGACTGTAAGTTGAAGTCGAAACATTTGTGGCTACGCGAGAAAGATGCGATTTTGTTGTTGAAGATTGGCGGAAGTTAGACAGATCCAAGAAAGGATCCTTGTGTCTAAATGTTTATCCGACATTGACCGACAACTCCCAACGGCTCCTTCACGCTCAAACTTCTTTTGAATTCGAAGCCCGAATTCCGAATTTGCTATCATTACCACCGTCGTATCATACTCCGACGACCAGTCACACAAAGCAGTCCTGCTGTGCATAGACCTGTGCACCAGCCAAACTGCACCTGCCAAACTGCACCAGCCACCACACCGCACGTTTCATTTGTCACATCAATATTGAATATGCCAACAACGGAAATTGCAGAGATATTGCTGCAAACTGCCCTGAGTCTCTTTCCAGAAGTCAATCCTTGTCCCACCGGTTCGGATTGCACTTCAATGCTGCTGCTACCAACTTTCACATCACAATCACATCCAGGAAGAAACTTCTCAAGATTTAAACGCTTGGCGACATTCATTGCTGCTAGTGTTTTTATTTTCTTTGCAGTCAAGTCACTGTTCCTTCTTCACGATTCTTCCTCCAACAAACACAATGCAGGCTCACTTTCACTTTCAACAGCCAACACATTCTCTCTTCCTTCGGATGGATTTTCAGGATGTCTTGTGGTCAAAGATGACAACGACCGTCTTTCGGAGTGGATAGCCTACCACTGGCTCACGCTTCCTCTCAAATATCTCGTTGTAGCCGTTGATCCAACAGGTAATACATCACCTGCAAAAGTACTCTCTCTGTTCAATGACACCAAATATAACCTAGGGATGGAAATCACTTTGTGGAATGATGCAGATTTTGGCCATTGGATTGATGAAACAATGGATGGTGTGCATAAACATCGTGCTCGACAAAAGAGATTTCTTGCTACTTGCAAAAGATATCACAAGGCTAGAAATAGATCTTGGATCGCAGTCATTGACCCGGACGAGTATTTGACTTTCAACATTCTTTCAGATGACGATCGAGATCCCGAGAGGAGACATGATGTTGACGTCTTTGGGTTGATAGATGGAAAAAACTTTACAGATTACCACTATAGGTATGATATGCAAGAGTCCCGACGAAAAATGACGGAGGAGAATGTTTTGACGCAAAAAACAGTTTTTGAATACATTAGCGAGCATAAAGAGGAAACCCCATGGAACAATGAGCCATGTTATCTCGTACCGAGAACTTTATTCTCTGCGATTGAAAGTCCCCCGGAGACTGTAGAAGATGCCGGAGCAGCAACATATGGTTTAGACGCCAACAACTTTAGTACGTTGAAATACTTCAAGCACGGCGAGAAGGGGAGTTGGATCGATAATAAATTTGGGAAAGTTATCATTGATTTATCTCGAATTGACGAGAAGGAAATTGTATTTGAAATGCCAAACATTCATGCTCCGCTGAAGTCATGTTATTACCCATTTAGACTATACGAAACAGGTTTGTTGAGGGTACATCATTATCTTGGTTCATGGGAGCAATATTCTGCAAGATCAGATGTGAGACGGAGTAGAAACAAGTTTGACGCAGCTGCATTTGTAAACTTTGGTACAGACTACCAATTGCAAGGTTGGCTGAGGCGATTTGTTGAAATTGTAGGGGAGCAAAATAGCAAAGAGATTCTTCAGCACTCCGGCGTTATTGATGGAGGGAATAGCAAACTACCACTGATGGATCAGCCGGACTATGGCTACATTAAGGTGAATCCTCCTCATGACACCAAAAACCATGAATCGCCTGATGAAAAGGATGAAGGTGACGTGGAAATTTTGTACTATTATGAAGAAGGCAAACTCGTTGAGGTAAAGGATAAAGAAAGCGGCCAAATTATTGCTTTAGATGACCCTCGGCTTGCAATAAATAATAAATTATAACAGCATCTTAGAACTAAAGGGATCCACATTGAATGGCAGCTAGAGCACACATATGATTCCAACTTGAGCAAGAAATGGCAATGTGAAGATGCCTGTTGTCATCCCGTGGTTCTTCGTAGTTTTTTAAGAAATGAACCTAAGATCATTGAGATTCGACAGTACAAACACAGCAGCAAGCAGCAAACAGCCTTTATTTAATGCACGCATTTACAAGTACTTTGTTTATTTCATTTGAATAAAGATTGCTCTTACTACAGATACACTATTTCTTTGAATTTGTACATTTGTGGATTTTTGGCAATCTTATCTGATCTTGAAGCTTTCATCATTACCAGCCCTATTTGAATTTGGAATAATTTCATTTTCATTTTCTTTTCTTATTTCCATCATAACTACTATTCATATTATCTATGCCGTTGCAGTAAACGATGAATGAATTATCGTACTGTAATGCTGGTAGCATCTTGGAAGGTGATATTCAAGTCCCACTTTCGAAGAAAAAGGTGTTCTCGTTAATGGGTGGTGGGTGGTGGTGGTGGCACTTCAAAAACTTGGGGCTCGCTGGTATGTTTTCTACGCCGCCCTTCGTTCGTTCCTGTTGACATGATGCGCGATCTAATTTTCTATTCCCTAGATGCAACAATCCAACGGATTCTACAGAGATCAACGGAGTCTCTTTTTACAACGGTTGAGATATTTTCTAAATATCTCTTATGACATAATGTCAGCGAGACAGCCGCTGCGAGTAAGCCAGGAATGCGCAAAAAAACACACACACGATAGAGACAAAAGCCGAAACCCACACCTAGTCAACTCATCTGTCATTCAGTCTCCAACTCGCTTTGTACATAGTTGAGATTCAATCCATCCATAGTACACTTACATTTGCCATCAGAATCATAGACCCATATGCAAAAACTGTTCTGCTAAGTTTCACAGACAAACATTTGAAAGAGATTCTCCGACCTCATTCAGCACAGTAAGTTTTTTTGTTCTCTAGTTTTATTCATGTTTAGCACGCATTGCTTCAAACTTCAATCAACAAACGGAGCTAGATTCAAAGATACAAAGGAAATACTGCTTGTATCGTTAAAATTCTCACTCACTCAATGCATTGCATCCAACATACCGGCATTTCATCATGTTCGACTATAGAATTGCATATTTTACATATATCCCACAACGTCAGGGATACTACAACTGATATTTTCAGCGATTTCTTACTATAGCCCACAAAGCTCTCAATAGCCCCTCCTCGCCGCCTGCCGAGCTCAACTCCTTTAAAACTTTTTGCCACATTATCGAGCCAGTAGAACGCCAACCCATCATTCCCATTCTCCTTGATACTACTCCTATCTTTCACCCCCTCTTACAAGATAGCAATGGCTAGCTACGCACCTGGAACTGCAATGGATTATCAAAACGAAGGAAGAAGCGGAAAGTATGCCACTTCACCTTCTAGTTATGCTGGTAGTGCCGGTGCAACGTCTCCGAGATCTGCTTATCAAGAGCGTGAATCTAGATCATCTAATAGGTCAATGAGACCTCAGCAGGGTCTAGAAACAGGAGAAGCTAGACGTCCGAGGAGCGGGCGGAGGAGCACTAGTTCAAGGGCTTCTCCCCGATCATCTTCGTCAAAGTCACGTTCTGCCCACGCTGGCTACTCTTCCCCTCGTAATGGTAATGTTGCTCAAGATGGATTCTCAAACCAATACGATGGATCACAAGCACCCTCGACTCATTACGATAATGGACATAATGCAAATACCATAACTCCGAATCCTCTGCCTGAGACGACACAATCACCTCACGTTACGGGTGCCCATTCTCAAGCGTCTCAACCTAGACGGCCAGCATACCTCCTTCACCGTGATCTTGTCATCGGAAAAGGGTCTTATGGACAGGTCTGCATTGCTTCTAGAGGTGAAGCAGAGGGCCAGCAATCTGGTTCAGGAAAGAGAAAGAAGTTTGCATGCAAATGTGTCGTCCTTCGTAATGACGCCAAGTACATCGCTAAGTTGCAAGAGGAAGTTAATGTTCTCAGGGAGCTTCGTGGACATGACAATATCATTCGTCTTTACGATGTTTTCTGCGTTGACAATGAATTGTTCATCATAACGGAGCTTGGTCGAGGCGGGGATTTGTTTCATTTGCTGACGACTCACCCTAAACACGGTGTGACAGAATCTTATGCAGGTAAGTTGCTTTTCGCCAAAAACATATCATGACTACATATACTAAATTTCACATATCTAACAACTTGTATCTAATGTTTTTTTCAATTTTTTCAATAACAGCTAAAACTGTGGCACAAATGCTTTCATCGGTTGCTTTCCTCCACTCTAGACAAATAGTTCACAGAGATTTGAAGTTGGAAAACTGGGTACTCGAATCAGGAAAGGATGTCTGGAGTCCATTGAAATTAATTGACTTTGGGCTTTCAACGCATTTCACACCAGGGCACAGATTGAGCCGTGTAGTCGGTTCATCATACTACGTTGCTCCAGAGGTTCTCAAGAAGTCCTATACTGAAGCATGCGATCTATGGAGTTTAGGGGTTATTGTCTACATGCTTCTCAGTGGAGCTCCCCCGTTCTATGGTAAAAATGACGAAGCGATCAAAGCATCCATTGTGCAGGGTGAATATACATTTCCTCACGAACTGTTTCGTGACGTTTCTGACGAAGCTATGGCATTCGTATCTACACTTTTATCATACAATATCGAATATCGTTATACTGCAGAGCAAGCTCTTACCCATCCATGGCTTGCAGTAAACTGCGACCCAGCAATTCTTCAACGAGCAAAGGACGGTGCTCGAGGGAATGGCGCTGAAAGGATTATGGAACCAATGCAAATGTAAACAACCAATTACAAATTAAAAGAAAATGACTTTGCCAAATGGGAGAGTTCTTTTTGAGGGTTACTTCTCCGCTAACTTTGTTTGGACTTTGAAAGTCCATGTACTATAATCTCAACCTAACTATTACTCTGTTTTCTGAATGGAAGTTCCGCTTCGAATTTATATCTTTTCTCTCTGCAGTAGAACATTCCTAAAAACTTAGAGTATTAAAATATAACATTGAAGACACAGAACATTCAAAATGTGTTATTTTCTCAAATTGTTAAAAAAGATTCAAGACTTTGAACTTCTAATGTTCTGAAATTGGAATTTTTACTCTACAACTTCAAAATGTCAAATTCTTAGTTTCTATGAGTTATTATTACTTCTACAAATTCTAATGCGACTAATTGTACGAGGAACATATCTGAGATAGACGGCTGGATCTTATCATGTTCGAACCATTTGGGTGTAACCGTCCTTAGAGTTTTTCGGCGGACCTCTTCGTTTCCATGGCTCACATATTATGGATCCCGCCATAGCACCCGGTTCAATAGTCACTAGACCGTACGCTAGTTCATCAGAATTAACATACTTTGATATCTTGGGCTTTATTCTGGCTTCTGCGAGAAGTAGCAGTACATAGTTCAGATCATCCTGGGAATGGAAATACACACTTATTAGTGCATAGATGTACTTTTAAAACACTGCACAAACACAATAGGACACATACCTTTAGTCTGTCAGGGTAGCTTTCGAGATTAGTAAAAAGATCGTAATATGTTGCATCTGTGGATGAAATAAACATCAAAGATATCTGTGCAAGGAATTGTTGGAATAGACATCTCCAAGAATCAACTGAGCCGTATTTCAAACTATCCATTGTTATTGGCATGCCAAAATACACAATTCTTCCACCCTCTTTCACTAAAACCTTTTGTGCTGCACGACACTCGCTACTTTTAGCAAGAACGTTATCGACCACAACATGTATTTTTCCTTTTATGTTTAGAGTCCAATCTTTTGGATTTTCTTGAAGTGGGATGGCACCAAGCATTCTTGAGACTTCTTGGCGAGAGTCTGGACCCGTAGCAAACACACGTTTTGCTCCTAGAGAAATAGCAATTTGTATCATGGCCTGACCAGAAGTTGACGTCCCGTCCATTATCAGTATATTCTTTCCACAGAACAAATTTGTTGAGTAACGAACCATTGGACTAATAATGCCATGAGTCAGAGTTTGGAAAGCAAGCAGATAGGTGTAGGCAGTTGCTGCTGCCTCTGCCGAGTCTAATCCGTAAGGAACCTGAACAACCATATCTGCAGAAACTTGTGCATATCTTGCATTTTTCATGACTGATTTCAAAACAGTCGCAACCCTATCCCCGACTTGTATCTTCTTGTCATCCACAAATTCCCCAATTTCTCTCACTACCCCAACAATAGCTATTCCAGAGTCCAAATCAAGTGCTACGTTATCAATCGTGACCTCCTCTTTCTGAACATTCATTTTCAAAGAAGATATGGTTGCAGCCTGAACCGCAATTATTACTTCACGAGGTGATGGGCGCGGCAGGTTGAAATACGCCAGAGATTCATATTCATAAAGAGTTTCATCGTAGTCATCAACATTAGATACATCCCTGCTAACCACTCTATCAAGCGGGAGAATTGAAGGAGTGTAATCTCTCGCTTCACTTTCATCGCTTTGTGATTCGTCGCTTTGTATCGTCCACAACCGCTTCCGGTTTTCATCGTGCAACGATCGAGTAGCATGTTCAGAGGTGTACGTGTTTTCTAAAAAGTCCATTTTATCTATTTCATATGTTCAATGTGGACGGGTACACTATTCAAACTCTTTCTTTTCAACGATTTCCTGGAATAATTAACATGATCGTCAGAATGGGAAGATCGTTGGCTTCCGTTGAATATTGGTAAAGCGCTATTTTCACCATTTTAGTCACATTGTTTGCTCTTCTCCTGTCTCTACTGTAAACTCTAAACTTTCGTTATGTGGTCATTATTCTATTTCAATTTGATTTTTAACTGTTGGATTTGAAGATACCTCGTTGCATTACCCTCGTAAGTGGCTCATAATTTACTTTACAACGGTACGAGTAGAAAGTTCTTCAAAACTAATTCAACTTCATTCAAACAGTCTTTTATTCAGCTACTCTATAATATCCTTTGCAAAAAAGCGAGCGATGGTCTCAAACCTATCAGATGATTGTTCCATCTGTCTCCAGAATTCCTCTGAAGCAAGTTCAGACTTCTTTTCACTTCCACTTTCAAGTGGTGATCCATTGAGCTTTGTATACATTTCATCGATATTTATTCCACCAGTACTTGATGCCTTCGAACTTTTTTCAAGGGCTAGCAATTCATTGATTTCAGATTCCATTTCATTGCACATATTATTGTATTCCTCAATATTGTTCTTCAACCGATCAATCTCCTGGCTTTGTTCATCCATGACAGTTCCAATATATTCCAGAGCTACAGAAAGAGGCACACCGTTTTGACTGCTACTAATTCCTTCTTTTCGTTCCTCGGTAAATTGTCCAATACCAATCCCAGCAAGGATACGCACTACCCGAACAGGAGGCAAAACACCTTGAGATTGCGCCATCGATAAGCCTTCCTTAATATCGTCCAATAGCTCACCGATCTCAGATTCAGAATTGATACTCTGATCATCTTCGTCAAGCCCAATCTGCTCGCCAGCCATCCCTACGAAATAGCCAAGTACATCGGCAAGAAGTTCAGGATCACTTCTGCACATTGCCAGCATTTGACGTCGAGCTTTGTAACTACCATCTTCGGCATATTTTTCCAAGAGCATTGGAGCCATCTGCAACTTCTCGTAAAGCATGATCATCCCGTCAATAAAATCCTGCTGCTGGACTATAACTAGAGTCTCATAATCACCCAATTCTTCACTTGCCGCGCGGTCGCTTAACATAGCTATTGCTTCTTGACGTCTCAATGTCTCACGATCCGTATCTTTTGAACGCTTAGCCGAATTCCATTCTTCTAAAGTAAGCTCCAACAACATCCTTCGTAACGAGGGATTCATTATGCGCTTATTCTTTTCACAATGCGCAAGAATTACGCGAAGAAGTTTGGGATTTTCAAGAAAAGCAGACGAGAACAAATGGACTGGGTACAGTTCACACGTCGCAGGCAGATCGGTGGTTTCCAGAGACTCTTTAAACAAATCCCGCTTGATATTGGAGGATGCGGCTGCAGAGGATGGGGAATATACTCCATCGCATAATGATATGACAATCCCAGCTGTCTCCTTTGGGAGAGCTTTTGCCAAAGTTGCGCCATGGGTCTTGAGCGATTCTACTGCCTGAGGCGCGTCAAATGAGCATAAGGTAGCCAGGGCCTCAGCAGGACTATGCAGCAGATTTGATACAAGAGAATTGCACGTGTTTGAATTTGTCGATTTGGATAGTGAAGCTGATATTCTATCAGCCATCGCCACATCATTAAGCTTCAAATAGCAAGTCTTGAGGAGCTCAATGTGGACAGAGGTTGCAATACTGCGAGTACGCAACTCTTCAAGATATTTTGTCAACAACGGGATCTTTGGCGCGTCCAGGAATCGAAAGATGACGTGCGAAGGCTCCAAGGCACCAATAGTATACATGTATTGATCCATCGCTGCCGGAAAATCACCTTTGCGATAAAGATGCTCTGCATATTTCCTGAATAATGTAGTGATATCAGCAGACTTGTAAGCTGGATCTGCGAACGCCATGGATATTGCTGCCCCGTACAAGTTCTTCTGAACTAACAGAGACACCTTGTCAGAGGTCACCTTCTCTGTCAATGTAACGATCGAACCTCCACTAGTAATAATAACGGCCGAAGAAAGTCCACCTCTCTCGTGCCCATCGAGGACTGGTTTGGGCGCTGTCGTGATTCCAACAGCTCTCAATGCTCGATGTCCAGGAGAGAGTAGCAAGTGGAAAGCAACAAGTTTATTTGAGACATCATATATATCAACCGCATCTCTTCCAGATTTGCGATCTTTGGTCGCAATAAGAACAAAGGATGCTCCACTCTCTGCAGCGCGAACATTAATGAATGCACCATCGTTTTTCTCGTCATCATCTGTGCCACGTCCTTTCGGCGATAACTGATAACGCATACGACTCGCATGGAACTGTCTTCTTGACACCGGGGGCGGAGGAATAGAGCACATTGCAATCTTCGCTCCGTCAATAGGGCTGACACTGATTTTCTCAGTCGATGAGTATGTGTAAAGCCCATCTGATCGAGCTATCATAATTTTATCCCCTCCACCATCATCATGCCCCTGAGCA
>Ga0209712_10004079_pt1 | contig 11728 bp, 9 predicted proteins | sample ArcOceMetagenome_FD_187443 | JGI IMG/M metagenome (GOLD analysis project Ga0209712, IMG submission 187443) | Marine eukaryotic phytoplankton communities from Arctic Ocean - Arctic Ocean - Greenland ARC118M Metagenome (SPAdes) (version 2) | ecosystem: Environmental > Aquatic > Marine > Oceanic...
GCAGCCATGTAACAAGAAACAAGAAACGACTGATGAATGAATCCACCATGCACAACACCATCATCATTCATCATCACTAACGTCCGTATCGTCAATGCTACAACCTACAACCCAACGAACAAAATATACTGGCATCACGAACAAATGAAACAGCCAATCAATCTCATTCTTGCAGGAAGCATCTTGTTTTATTTCTACGTTTCCTTCCTTCATCCAAATACGCTTCCCAATGAAGTTCCGTGGTCGACAAAACAAAACAACAAAACTGCTTCCAAAGTTGATGTCATTTTAGCACCAACTGCCACTATGTTATTCAAAAGCTCAGAAACAATCTCTCTTCGAGATGACAAGGAATCTTATATGAGCCGATTTCTGCACGATGCAGAGGGCACTTCCAAAAGGGGTCTTCACAATGCCTTTATTCAACTGTCCAAAACTGCTCCTTCGCACGCTAAAGAACTGTTCAAGTACTGCTTCATGCTGCAAGAACTAGAAAGCGGGAAGACAAATCAATCTATATTCAGAGAGGATTCGACATTTCTTCTCGACGAGGAAATATTGAGCGCAGATAAGAACTATGTTGTTTTTGATGAAGAGACCAAAGTCGTCCACGGTTCATTACTAGTTATATCTATATACCAGAAAACAATTCTTAGAGAAATGATCGATTTCGTCATAGAGAAGAAGGATCGCTTTCAATTTGATCCTTCCATATTGGCGCGGCAGCTCTTTAATTTAATTCAGATCCAAATTTCTGAAGGCATTGAATGGCAGGTATTGAAGCTTGTTTGTGACTTGAATAGGGGGGAAGTGGTGAAGTACGGCTGCCAAGCACAATTAAATGGGCAATCTGTTCTGTTGTCACCCTATCAATACTTACCATCACAGCCAGTCCCCGTGATTGATAGGAGTCAGCGATCACCGTCGAGTTCTTTAAGTTCAGAAGCAGACAAGCCTTTTATCACTACCATCACCTCAAGATCCACGAACCGTAAACCATTCTCAACACCAAATTTTTTCCACATTATTTCCGACAAAGAATGCCTCCCTACCAATCGTATTTGCGAAGCTTGTATGAAAGATTTCAGAGGTGGAAGCTGCTCGAAATGTCGAAAGTTTTGTGGGTGTTTTTGTGATTCCTTGTGCCAAACACTTGTACAAGATAAGGTATTGACCAAGGTGTTTGAATATGCCCCCCCTGTCTACAAGCGACATATAGATGGTAGCGCCCAATCAGGAAGATTGATCCCAAGGATTGTTCATCAGACTTGGTTCGAGCAAATCACGAGAGACAAATAGTGAGTTTTGATTCTGGTCTATACAATTTATTTTACGTTAAACACCGAGATCTTACCTTTTTTAAGCCCAAACTTCAGTAGATTGACCGAATCATGGAAACAAACCAACTGGGAATATCGCTTCTATGACGATGCTCAAGCTGCTGCCTTCATAACGACTCACTTTCCCGAAGAGGTGAGAGAAGCTTACGATACATTGTTACCAGGAGCCTTCAAAGCTGATTTATTCCGGTACTGCGTATTATTTATAACCGGCGGAGTGTATGCAGATGTGGACGTACTACTTGAGTCTAAATTAGACCTAGCAATAGATAACGATGTCGGTTTTATCGCGCCTCTTGACAGTCCTGGAAAGGAGAGTGGGCACCAAATATGTTTATGGAATGGTTTGCTTGGGAGTGCACCAGGTCATCCATTTCTAGCTGCTGTGATTGAAACTGTGGTGAACAATGTTCGTAACCGATTCACTTCTGTCGATGTGATGCATAGTATGTGCCCTGGTGAAATTGATTTGAACATCAACTACCGATGGGGAGATCTCTTTACAAGTGAGTCACTTGTGTTTGCTTGTATGATTGTTGTTTTTGAAGAGAAAATCTAACAACTTTAAATCACTATAAGCTGGTCCCTGCATTCTAGGTGCTTCGATTAACAAATTTCTTGGTAGACACGCTCAGACCACTTTTGAAACAAACGCCACTGAAGATTTGGCTAATTCTGATATTCCTGGTAGATTCCTTTTGCTCGATGCAAAGAAAGAAGATATGGGCGCCTATCGATTCACTCTCAGCGAGAAAAATCTTATAATTGCTGCTACAGATATGCCAGATTTTGACGACAGAACGTCCTTAGATGGTCATGATGAGAACAGTCATTACAGCAAACTAAAGAAGCGTGGAACAATCTATGGAATGTCTGGGCTCTATAAAGATGACCTGCCCTCCAACGAGGCTATTAAGTTTGTTTCCTCTTCGCCTTTAAAAATGAGGGTTTAATGCATTTTATACAGTATTTAACATCACTCCTCCTGTATCGGCGGGGGATACAATAAGTCTCGTCCGTTCTGCGAATTCTAATTTGCATGTTCCTGTACCAAAACATGATAGAGATTACGACGTAATGACAAAACACTCTCAAAACAATATTATGTTTCACAAGATGCAACTTAAATATTTTCTCAAATTTATTCACCACTCTTTCTAATAATTGTCGACCTCTATTCAATTAAGATACTCATCGCCTAATTTCGAACCAGCCATCTCATCCATGACCCAGGTTGCGCAGTCCCTCAGCCCCACCGCAGGAAACGTGGTTAAAGTTTCATCATCTGCAGCAACTGCTCTCCTCATGCCTTCCGATTTTCCTTGAGGGTATTTATCGCTCACTCCACAGGCTGCAATGACAGTTTTGCGTCCCTTCATTACAGGCAAGCTAAGTGTTATTGACGGAGGTTCTTTCATGGCAACAGTCAAAACCCATGGACCATCTTTCCCAACCAATACTTCCTCTCTACCTGGGTATAAACTTCCAATATGACCATCATCTACAGTGAATTCAGGTTGTAGATTGTGAGAATATTGATTCTCTACTGTACAGCAATATCAGCCTATTGAAACACATTTACTTACCGCCAACTCCAATCAGCGACAAATCAAAGAGAGGCAAGCCATCCTCGGTTTTTGGCAGCACATTGTCACTCAAAGCTTTCATTTGATCTTCATAGTCCTTAGCTTCCTTTTCTCCATCGGCAGTCCCACCCAAAACAATTGCATTTACACCCTCCCAGCTGTCTAAAAATAATTTTCTCGCTTTGGCATGAGTTGCCAAATCTTCATCATCCATGGACACGCACTTATGATTCACATAGAAAAGTGTTGTCTTCGACGCCCACTTTTCTTTGTTGGGAATATCTCCTGAGAGCATTTTAAGAATGGACCCTCCAGGAATTGCAAGGGCAAAATGCCCTCTTTCAGCAACGGCTTTTTCGCCTTCCTGTGAAACAATCTCACGGATCATTGCTCCTGCGTGCGTACAATATTAGATATGGACAAATTAAACACGTATGGAAGAAAACAAACTTTGTTTGAAAAACATGCTCCTTACCTACTGCATCTGCATCTTTGAGGACCACTACATTATCGACTGGTGTTGGAGGAGGAGAGGGAAGATCCGAGGAGGATGCAGCTAAACAAAGGGAGCTCCTAGAGTTTGCGGGCAACAATGGACTCACTGAAAATCCTTCCACTCCCTTTGAGAAAAGGTATGCAGCGATGAAACTAGTTGATGTCTTCATTGCTTGTTTAGCGAAGTGATTTGATCGAAAATGAGAAAGATACAATCAGACTAGACTATGAAAAACATAAATCTTCATCGTTGGTGTCGTCGGTCGTCGTCGAGGAAAAATGTGACGTCTGACTTCTCTGCTTGAATCTTAAAGGGCCTAAGCGCGGAAACCGATGATATTTTATCTTGGTATTCAATATTTCCCCTCCCCTCACTAGCTCACTCACCCATCACCCATCACCATTTCAAGGCATCACAATCCACTTCAAGGCATGACAACATAATATCTCATCAGGTCACAACAGTAGTAGTGTTGTAACTTGTAACTTGGTGTAACTCACCATTATCAACAGTCTGTATTGAGATTAGGTGGCGCATCTTCCATCCTCCCCCAAAACACTCAACAGACCTATATCACAAGCGAAACTCATGAGAAATCTGAAATATCTTCTTTGTGTTTTGGCACTCTTTCGGAGGTGCAGCTCCTTTCGCCCTGACGAAGAAGGTGGTTTGAGATGGAAGGATCTGTCGGTATCTTTGCCAGGGAAAAGAAAGGGCAACTCGAATAATTTTCTAGTTGAGCCCTCTTTTGGATTTGTTCGAAACGGGCATGTGACTGCCATCATTGGGCCGAGCGGAGCAGGTAAGAAGGCTTCAAGTGAATAATATCCAATATCCTCTTCGTTATCTTTAAGAAAGAATTGTGTGATTCAGAACGATTTCATTTTTGTTTTTCCAGGTAAAAGTACATTACTTGCTGCCTTGAGCGGGACAACTCGGAAAGGAAAGAATGTTTTTGGATCAGTTTGGATAGACTCTAAAAGTGGCGAGAAATCTCCTCTTGCAATATCGTGAGTGGAGTTCCGTATTATTCATACAACCAATGCAATTTGAAAAACAATGAATGAAAGACGTATACTTACATCCTACTTGCTACACGCACTGCTGAAAACAATTTTAAAGGTCTGGTAATGTTGCTTTATTACAGCAGCACGATTGCTTTTTTGCTCAACTGACTCCCCGCGAAACTGTTAAGTTGGCTGCTTTTCTACAACTTGACCAGGGTACCGACGAACAGAATAGACTTGTTGATAGCATTATTGATTCTCTTGGGTTGAGAAATGTTGAAGCGAGAAGTGTTGGGGATCAAATAAATAATAATAGTGGTGGTGTGTTTGGTAAGAAGTCTGGTGGGTCTCTCAGTGGCGGGGAGAGACGAAGGCTGTCCGTAGGTAAGGAGAAATTCACCTGATGAAGTTCACATATTCAATGTGTAGCGATTCCTTTCATCTTCATCTTCTTTTCAAACTGTGTAGCATTGGAATTGGTATCGAATCCAAGAGTCATTTTAGCAGACGGTGAGTTTTGCATCTAATGTTTGTTTGCGGAAAACTGGCATTTTATAATTTAGAGCTACGTGGACACTAATTGGATCTTTTATACAGAACCTACTACTGGACTTGACTCATCGCAGGCGAAGAAAGTCTTTGATATTATTGCAAAAACTGCCAGAGATAGAAATATCCCTTGTCTATGTACAATACATCAGCCAAGAGCATCAATATGGAAGGAATTGGACTCGTTTATTTTAATGGCACCAGGTGGTAGAATCGTGTATATGGGCGATCGAAAGAAAGCTGTTTCATACTTTTCAAAACTGGATTACCACTGTCCACCAGAAACCACTCCCGCGGAGTTTTTCATCGACTTGGTGACTATCGATACAGAAGATCCAGATGTGGCCAAGCAAGATGTCGAACGCATAGACAAATTATCATCTGCTTTCAAAGAACAGCAGCAAGCCATCTTATCAAGACATGGCCGTGAATGGCAAATTCCCAAGGGCGACAATGTATCAATGAAGCACAGAATGAGACCCATGCGTTCTCGTCTAGCTGCATTATTGCTGCGGTCGATTCGACAGAACTTCCGGGATGTAAGGGTAAACTGTCTCCGTAGCGTTGCTTCGTTGGGTCTGGCCCGTTTATTTTGTGAACTCTTTAGCGGTGTGAAGAAGGGCAAATCAGCAGCCAAAAGCGTCGCCGATAGGACTGCATTGCTCTCCTTCGGGGTTATCAACATGACCATGATGGCAATGATGAAAACCCTAAACTTATTTGGGAAGGAAAAGGGTGTCGTTTCACGAGAGCAAATGAGGAGACACTATACAAGTTTTGACTATTTGATATCCAAAACTCTCGCTGAACTGCCGCTTGATATCTTATTCTCGTCCATGTTTGCAGCAGCTTTGAAGCATTTTACATGCCTGACGATTCCTTTTTCCAAACTCTGTGGAACTTTTTCACTCCTCACTGTTTCTTCGGCATCCCTTGGATTTGCAGTTGGCAGTTTTACCAACGGAGTCGAAGAAGCCATGACTGTTGGGATGCCAATGATGGTGATCTTTATGGCAGTCGGTATCATTAATCCTTCCGGAGTAGATGCAAGTGCCCAAATTCCATGGCTCATTCGAATCCTGAAGCGGCTAAGTCCTATCGGTATGGCTATTGAAGGGCTCTGTGTTGCAGAGTATAAAGGAATGAAATTTAACGATGGTGGAAAACGATGGGGGCTTAAAGAATTGCCCAGAATGGGGGGTCTTGCTCTGGTCCAGAATGGCGATCAGGTCCTCGAAGCTCTGGCATTGCAAACAAAGACTTATTCTGGTATCATGCAAGACCTGGCTACTCTTTCTGCATTAAATTTGTTGATGAGTTGGGTAGGACTGAGCTTTTTTGGATCCAATTCCAATTACGTCCAGGCGTCTGGTAAATCGGCAATGCGCGACGAACTTGATCAAAGTAATGTTGAGAAAACTCCTCGAGCTCAGACTTCCAGTGGAGACCCAAGCAAAGTTAATGCACCAGTCTCCAGTTTACGTCGATGGTTTTATTAGATTGAAGAGACTGCAGTATGCAGTATACGTACGTATGTAAAATTTAAAATGCTTATACAATTATCTTTTAATAATGTTGCTATTTGGAATGCTTCCCTTGGGAGTAATCAATTGCAGCAGGGCAGTTCCTGCTGCAAGCTCCCATTCCTCATCATAAAAGTATACCCTATACCCTTCTTGACCATTATCATTCGTACGATTGTACCAGAACTTGGTTCGGCCAATAACATCAATAGCAGGTTTCCATGGCAACCTACTCAAGTCTCCCACCATATTCCACCGTGTTTGAACATATCCCTCTTTTTCATTCAAAGAAATATCCAACAATTCAGATCGAGGACCTGTCGCTGTACCTGTCGCTGTACTTGTAACAGTGCCATTGTCATCATTCTTAATTGTACTTGTTCCTCGCTCCGTCAGAAAATCTACAATAGGAACCAAATTCTTGACATTCGAGACAAACTTCTGTGTACCGATGAAACTAAGAGTTGGATCTATAAATTTACAATCTGACTCAAAGGCGGGGAGATAAATATCGCCAGTCCAAAGATAATTCTTTTCTGTATAATCCTGTTGAATCATATCTTTTAGTTCATTTGGAGTTCTGGGCGCAGGGGGGAGATTCTTTGTGCCAGCGGTACCGGTACGTGCAGCGGGATCATTTCTATCTTGACCCATGACGAGGTTCACAATGCTTGTGAGGGATGATACGAGCCCTTTGGAGGAAGCATTGGATGTTTCATAGGTATCAGTGTTGGTATCAGTGTTGGTGTTGGTGTTGGTGTCGGTTTCGCCTCTTTTCGATGCGAGATTTGCAGCATTGTTGTTTTTACAGAAGTTTCTAACGGGGGCAAATCCGTGCGAATGGTGGGTACACGTAAATAAAATAAAGGCAAGGAATGTGAATGTGATACATTTCATGGTCGGTTCCGTAAATATCTGCTTACAGTGAGTGAGTGGCCAAGGGTGTCTGGTGTATGAATACGATTTCTGTTGTCGTCTTGTTTTGTGTTTTGTGTTTTGTGTTATTCTGTTTGTGTTTTGTAGTTCATTATTCCACATTTTGAGGCGCGGATCTACCATCTACCCCCATCACAGAGGGGTTCTTTTCAACATCAACACCGATCTCACTTCTTTTCACATCATCAATCATCAATCATTAATCATCAATCAACACCCAACTCCAACTCACTCATTGATATTAGATATTACAGAGTCAAGTAGTCACTCATCTGATATGACTGTGGATATAATTCAGCAACTGCTCCATTCTCGAAACGCGCATGAAACAGATCCGTTCGTCGAGGTGTATACCTCCATGGATAAACTTCGAAGCAAATGTCAGGGCTTGGAACAAGAGTGTGGCAGTCAACAGAGTGACATTGCAAAGGTGCGTGTACTATAGGAACTGTCGTACACGAACTTACACACCTTGTGCAAGCATGAAAATTCAGTCATCTTGTATGCTCACTTCAATTCTGTTTGCTTTCCCCCCCTTATCTTTATCTTAAAATAGTTGATGACTAGAGGACCAGAGATCAAAACACAAGAGAAGCTTGACAGTCTCGTGAAGAAATTGGAAACCAAAGAGCGTACGTAAATTGAGATTGATTCCGTTCTATTCTACTTTCACAATTTCTTTGGCCTACTATATTGAATATGACAAATAATGACGAACTGTATCCCATCTTCCCTTCCATCTTCCCTCTCCAATCCAAAAGGCATTGAGAAAGAAACCAAATTACAAATTCTAAAACTCACCCAAGAACTATCCACACAAAACGAGCAAACCCAACAACATGTGAAAACAATTGGAGACCTCGAACAAGAACTAAAACAAAAAGACGTTGTCATTGAACGAATCACTACAGAACTCCGTGAATCCAATCATCACTCCAATTTAGCACAGAAACAATATGACGGATTGAAAGAAAACATCGAGAGGCTACAAGAGGAAAATGATTCCTTGGTGAAATCCAATGAGAATCTTGTCAATCGTATTGTGCAGGAGAAGGAAAAATATATGGAAGAAATGATGAAAATGACGGACTCGTATGAAAACGCGAATAAAAAGATTGAAATGTTGAATGAGCTCCAAGAACAGGAGAAGAAACGGTTTACATGGAAAAGAAAATCTGCAAATAATCCAAATGATAAAGCACACCCTCATCACTCGGATGGTGACAATAATATCAATGGAAGAAGGTTTGGAGGGGGGGCGGGGACAGTTCTTCCTTCCGGAATCAAACATCGAATTGCTGCTCATCCATGTCAGGCGACATGTGTTCGATATGATGCTTCTGGCGCTGATATTGTTGCCACGGCAGGTGAAGAATCAACGGTCAAGGTCTGGAGTACAGGAAACGGTTCTCTCCTTAAAACACTCCGGGGAGGAAGTAATCAAGTCATGCTCGGGTTAGATATGAGCGGAGACCTTACAGTCAGTTGTGGCACGGATAATATGTGTCGTGTCTGGAATACGCGAACACAAAGGTTGTTGCATCAATTAGTCGGACACACGCAAAAAGTCACCAGTGTGAGATTCTTCAAAGGCAACACTAGTGCCGTATTGACAGCGTCTGCGGATAGATCTATGAAAGTATGGGATATCTCTCGACACACCTATCGCCAAACCGTGACATTGAGACATGGCTCTACCTCCTATTCCTTGGACATGTCCTATGATGGCGTCACTGCCGTTTCCGGCCATCATGATGGTGGGGTACGGTTCTGGGACGTGCGATCTGGAGAACGAACGGGGGAAGTAACAGATCTTCATACGGGTGGTGTCTCATCTGTCAATTTTAATCCCAACAACAATGCTGAAATATTGACATTGGGCAGCGATAGTACTCTCAAATTGGTGGATGTGCGACAAGCCGGACAGGAACTTCAATCGTTTCGACATGAAGAATTCAAGAATAACTTGACCTACGCTGCTTGTGCTATTAGTCCCGATGGTACTTATGCCGCAGCTGGATCGTCCACTGGGACTGTGTTTATATGGAAAACTTTGGATGGAACTTTGGAAAAACAATTGCAGGGTCACGAAGCTGGTGTTGTGGCAGTAGCCTGGGACCGCGGCGGTAGCAATGGTCAACAATTTTCATCAGTGGATAGTAAGGGAAATCTTTTGTTATGGGCTTGATAACAATTTGAATAGTGAACTGTGGTCAATGAGAAGATCGCCATGCTTTTAATTAATAGTGTTATCGTATAGTTTAAAAACATTTGAGATACAGACGAGATTTCTACTTAGAGAAATTCAAGTTCATTGTTTCATTATTTAAATGATCCAAGGTTCATTTCTATCAAACGAATGAACGATCATCTTGCAAGAGGAAACAAAAACAAGAAAACACAGAACAAAGAAAAATACAGCATTATAATTCATCATGATCTTGTAGGCCATACTTTGTAGTGTGATTTTTTGAAAAGTCGGACGAGTTCGCTGTCGAGATGGTCAAGGTCTTCGGCATGGGCTTTGTTGGGAGGTTTTCGGGGTTTAGTTTAAAAAAATATTGAACAGCGAGACAGATTGTTTCGTTCTGCTAAAATATAATATCTGTTCCTCCTGTCCTCGTTGCCACCTTTGCTGCGGGAGATTAGAAAAGTACTTTGGACTGCGATCATGGTTTGTTTGGCTTTAGACGATGCCTCGGAGGCTTTCCTCCCAGAGGACGGATCAAATTGTCATGCCAATGTTGAACCCACTAATGTTTGATCCACCATCGGTCCAAACCAAATTGAAAATGCAAGGTCCATTGTATGAGTTTCTGACAACATTTGCCTAATTTCAAAGAGCTGCCAAGTTCTTGCTCCAGACCCAATCTTGCTATAAGAGTGCCACCCAACTTGGATAATAGACAACTTTTTAAGCCAGCCATGCTTGATTGCTTCTGGCAAAAGTCTATTCACAACCCTCACAATTCATTTCAACCAATATTGGAATGCCTTGACCTGTGAAAGAACAACATTGCAGCTTGGTAATTCGAAAAATAGATACTGATATTTCTGCCGCAACCTGGCTCACTCAACTATCAACTACATTTAGTACTCACAGTGGTGGAATTAGGATGGGTGACAGAGAATCCTCCTGCAACGAAGTATCATACTTCTCCGTCCCCTCATGCAAAATCTACAATACGCCGGGCTTCAACTGTACAACATGAGGAGCATGGTCAGCAATGACTCCATACTCTCCCGCTGCACCGGGAACAATGTCCTGATTGACCCTGGCAAAAGGCGGAGCATAGTACGTTAAAGTGTAATGCAAGGACAATAAATGTTGTTTTGGAAAAGTAAGTGACCGTTAAGACACGTTAAGCCAACTTCAAAAAACAACTGACAGCGGCGGCGCTCAAATGCCTTCATTCACACCTTTGAATACGATACTCATTATTGACTACAGTAGTACTTTCTTCAACTTCTAGTAGTACCGCTGTGTTTCATATTGAATATCTCATCCGTCCATCGTAATGGAAGATCAAAACAACGCGACATCTGGCAAGCGTCAGAGATCAGCATCAAATGTTCCCAATGACAAACGGCAAAAGATGACAACTCCCAGTTGCCCGGTGACCACGACTCTTCTTGAAAATGAAGGAGTGCTAGCAGTTATGAACAAGCTGACACAGCTAGTAGAACATCATCATCAGTTACATTCTAAACTGGAAGGGATGGTAGAAGATGTCTTCAAATACATTGGAGCCTGAGGTTTCTGCTGCCATTCGAAAAGAAAAGAATGAAGATTCATGCCCGATCTTCAAACTGTCGAATGATGAACTCAAGCACATTTTTGGTTATGCAGGTGAGAGGCAGTATGGTTTTATTGTGTGTGTTTCAGATAGGTTCCATCACGTGTATCTTGACACGTTCAGAGGAGAAACATTGACAAGCATTGAAAGCGCTGCAGTTTCGCCGTCCCAAGCTGAACTTTGCCTTGATACGGAAGGGTCCTGTACTCGCGCAGGACCACTATTCCAAGCAGGCGCGAGTGATGGGAAGTTGGCTGTACTAAAGTGGGGAGAAGATTCTGGTTATGAGCTGGATAATATCCTGGATAAAGATGGAATTGCTGTTGCAGCGTTAAACGGGCATCTGGAGGTAGTGAAATACCTGAGAAAGCTTGGCATATCATGGAATAAAGATACATGCTCCAATGCTGCCAAGAACGGTCACCTTGAGTTGCTGAAATGGAGTAGAGCGAATCAATGTCCATGGAAGAAATCACATGCTCCAATACTGCCTG
>Ga0209712_10004081_pt1 | contig 11723 bp, 14 predicted proteins | sample ArcOceMetagenome_FD_187443 | JGI IMG/M metagenome (GOLD analysis project Ga0209712, IMG submission 187443) | Marine eukaryotic phytoplankton communities from Arctic Ocean - Arctic Ocean - Greenland ARC118M Metagenome (SPAdes) (version 2) | ecosystem: Environmental > Aquatic > Marine > Oceanic...
TGTTCGATTCTTGGGTCTTCTAGATATTCTTGACCAACAGATTTTTTAGACATTATGCCTCCATTATTATTTACTATTTTTATTAAAAAATTAGTTTTGTAAATTATCAATATTATTACTGTTTATCGACATATTTTCTTAATAATATTAAGTTTTTTATTCTAATAGTCGAACTAATGCGTCAGATTTGAAAAGGACTATAAACACACGCTTTTGGGATAGTAATATTAAAAATTCATGTCAAAATAACGATATGAAGAAAATCTTACTTACATTAATCACTTTCTCAATGTTTTTCTCTAATGCTATTCAGGCTGAAACTGTTTGTGAGTACGTTGATCAAAAGCTAGAAAAAAAGAAATTTAAGAGATGGGTCACTAGGCAGTTGGCTTTATACGAAAGAAAAAATGTCCTTACAGGATCAGTGGCTTTCAATGAATATTGATAGCGAAGGTATTTTAACAGAGTACTATATTGATTACTCAAAAAGCAGTTTTGATAGGGATACAGCAGATAATACTAATGTGGAAGATGATGTATTCACAGGTTAGTTTGGTGCTTTCTGGGGAATATTTGGAATCGTTGGTAGAGCTGAAGAATACGGTAATCTCTATAAACAAAAAGAGGCATCATTAAATCTTAGGGTCATTGGTTCCTCTCAGCAATCTACTAATTTAACTGCAACTTATGGAGTTCGAGAGTTTAAAGGAAGTTCAGAAGAAGAATTTAATCAAAATTTTTATGGTGGAGATATTAGCTTATATCTTTTACCTTTTTTGGGCCTTGACTGAAGGTATAGATATTATACAAGAGCCGACAATTCACTGGAAACTAAATCTCTTATTTCAGATAGAACGCAGTGGGGGATGTTTATTGATATCTCATTTATAAGGTTTTTTAATTATCAGTTTGAAGAAAATCTAATACTAAGTGATTTCTCTAGTTCAACTCAAAGTAAACTTCAAGTTAAAGGAACTGCTTCAGGTATTAGGTTCTATTTCTAAATTACCAAATCTTTTCTAGTAAATTAAAAATGACAGTATCTATATTCACTTTATCTTTTAAGTTTCCTTGGTTACTTCCTTGAATCAAGACAAAGCTCTGAGCAAATTTTTGTGTAATTAGTTCTTTAGAAAAACCAAGTTCTCTTGATATTCTTTGCGTTAAAATCTCGACATGAGTTTCAATAAATGAATAATATTTTTGTATTTCTACCTTTGACACATTTACTTTTAAATTAACTTCAACCTGAGCATTTAAATTAATAAAGAGTTCATTCTCAAGTAAATAAAAAAAATGATTTACGATAAACTCTTTATTCATAATTGAGTGTGTACCAAAGCTGTAAAACCAAGACTTATATTCATCTTTAAGAATATATAAATAAATTTCTTCTTTTGTTTTGAAATAGTTGTAAAGGTTCCCTTTAGTCATTTTACTATCGTTAGCAATTTCAGTTAAAGTAGGTATAGATGAGCTTTCAAATAAGTATAATTGTTTTGCTGAGTCTACAATTAATGACTTCTTATAACTTTTATCTTCAATAGATCTGGCCCTTTGTTTTAGCATTTTTTCCTCATTGATAAGAAAACTATTTTTGCGATTAAGAAGTTAGGAATAAAAGCTAAAAAGAACTTCATTAAAAAGGCCGATATTCCTGGATTTGATGATGACCTTCTCTTAAATAACTTATCTATGGCTTTTTTTGCGAGGGGGTATGACTCTATCATAATGGCTTTCTCAATTGCTGATAATTTTTGTCCAGAAACATCCATAAATTCTGTTTTTGTCATGCCTGGAGAGAGTGTGCTTACATGAATATTAAGGGGTTTAAGTTCAGCATTTAAGGCTTCACCAAAACTCACTACATAAGCCTTGGTTGATGCATAAACTGAATAAAATGGAGTTGGCATAAAGCCAACTAAAGAGGCGACAAGCAGAATATATCCTTCTCCAATTAACTTCATATCATTGCTATATAAATGGCAGAGTTCAGTAAGAGCTGTGATATTTAGCTGGATCATATCTTTGGATTTTTTCAATTCCATTTCATTAAACTTACCAAAAATTCCAAATCCAGCATTATTAATTAAGACTTTTATTTTAAGTCCAAGTTTTTGCGTCTGAGCATAAAGCTCACTAGCTCCGGCGCTGGTACTTAGATCAGATGAAATGCAGTGAACTTCAATTGAATACTTTGATTCTAGTTCTAGTTTAAGGCTTTCAAGTCTATCTAATCTTCTAGCAGTTATTACTAGAGAATAACCTTTAGAAGCCAATATATTTGCGTAGTCGACACCAAATCCACTTGAAGCACCTGTAATTAAAGCCCATTCCTTCATTTCTTCTCCAGTTAGCTGAACGTCAGTCATTTATATTCAAGTTTAAGTGACTCCCAGTCACTTAGCAACTAGATTTATGCTATATCTTTAAGATTTTAGTGATCAGTAACCGATAAATAGATTAATATATGCTGATTTAATAATAACTAACACATAACAAAAGGGTGCTTGGAATGAAAGTAGCTAAACTTCATGACATTAAGAAAACAAAGAAAGATGATTTAAAAAAGTGGTATCACTTGCTAGTACTTGGGAGAATGCTTGATGAGCGAGCTCCAAATTATTTAAAGCAAGCACTTGGTTGGTCATACCATGCACCATACGCAGGCCACGACGCAATTCAGTTAGCAATTGGTCAAATTTTTGATAAAGAAAAAGATCATATGTTTCCATATTATAGGGATATGCTTACTGCAATTTCTGCAGGAGTAAGTCCAACTGAAATTATCTTAAACGGTTTATCTAAAGCAGATGATCTAGCTTCAGGTGGACGACATATGTCCAACCATTTTGCAAAGCCTGAGTGGAATATTCATAATGTCTCTAGTTGTACTGGAAATCATACTCTTCATGCAGCTGGTGTCGCTCGTGGAATGAAAAGATTTAAAAGCAGTGGTGTAGCTATCTCTAGTCAGGGAGAATCATCAACATCTGAAGGTTACTGTTATGAAGCAATTAATGGGGCTTCAACTGAGAAGCTTCCAGTTATTTTTGTTTTTCAAGATAATGGATATGGAATATCGGTTCCAAAGAGCGATCAAACAGCAAATGAGTTCTGTGCAGATAATTTTTCTGGATTTAAAAATTTAAGAATCATCCACTGTGATGGTAAAGATGTTTTTGATTCAATGAATGCAATGATCGAAGCAAAAAAACATGTATTAGAAAAAGAAGAGCCTGTAATAGTTCATGCTCACTGTGTGAGGATCGGAAACCATTCAAACTCAGACAAGCATGAGTGGTATAGAGACGATAAAGAGATTGCTGATGCACTTACTCAAGATCCTCTACCAAAATATAAAAATTTACTATTAGACAATAAAATTTTTACAGAAAAACAATTAGAAAAAATTGAACTTGAATGTAAAGACCAAGTAATGGTTGCACATAAAGCTGGTGTTAAAGCTCCTCATCCAACAGCAGAATCTATTTATGATTATGTCCTTGCTCCAGCTTATCCTGGTGATAAGTACGGAGATGGTACACATTCAGAAAGTGGAGAGCCAATTAAATTTATTACAGCTCTTAATGAAACTCTAAAAGCAGAATTTAGACATAATGAGAAAACTTTTATTTGGGGGCAAGATATGGCCAACAAAGAAAAGGGTGGGATTTTTAATGTATCTAAAGGCATGCAACAAGAGTTTGGAATTGATAGAGTATTCAATGGTCCAATTGCAGAAGATTATATTTTAGGAACTGCAAATGGTATGAGCCGTTTTGATCAAGAGATTCGTATTGTTGTTGAAGGTGCTGAATTTGCAGATTACTTTTGGCCGGCAATGGAACAATTTGTTGAGTCAACTCATGATTACTGGAGAAGTAATGGAGCATTCTCTCCAAATGTAACAGTAAGACTAGCAAGTGGTGGTTATATCGGTGGTGGATTATACCACTCACAAAATATTGAAGGCTGTTTAACAACTTTTCCTGGAGTTCGTGTTGTAGTTCCAGCATTTGCTGATGATGCTGCTGGTTTATTAAGAACGTGTATGAGAAGTGCTGGTATGTCAGTGTTCCTTGAACCTAAAGCTCTTTATAATTCAAAAGATGCAGTAACTGTTGTTCCTGATGATTTTGAAGTTCCTTTTGGAAAAGCTAGAACAAGACACTCCGGATCTGATTTAACAATTATCACTTACGGAAATACAGTACATCACTCTTTAAGAGTAGCTGAAAAATTAAAAGAAGAAGGAATTGAAATTGAAGTTATCGACCTTCGTTCACTAATCCCTCTAGATACAGATGCTATTGTAGAATCAATTAAGAAAACTCATAGAGCACTTGTTGTTCATGAAGATAAAGTTTTTGGTGGATTCGGTGGAGAAATTGTAGCTCAAATAAATGAGCTGTGTTTCGAAGAATTAGATGCACCCGCAAAAAGGCTAGGGTCTACTTTTACTCCAGTTGGATTTAATAGAATCTTAGAAGCAGCGACTTTACCAAATGTTGATAAAGTTGAAGCTGCAGTTCGGGAATTACTTAATTACTAAAATCTAATAATGGTAGGGTGAAAGCCCTGCCATCTTAATTTGTAGAGCACTTCATATAAACTGGCATATGATCACTCATAACTTCTGTGAAATATGTATAGTAACTTTTGTCTTGTAATTGATTCATAAGAACACGATTAGAGAATTCAGCAATATATTTATCCATAAGCTTTTGATCTTTTACAATTCCTTTTACTGTCACATACTTACCACCAGCTTTGATTTTTCTCTTTCCAATAGTGTACGTAACTCTTTTTCCTGATGTTATAGGTGAGATAAATTTGTTAATAAGTGAATCATATTTTTTTTCATTACGAACATATTCACCATCAACTTTTGAACTTGTTCTTACTTCATATAATTTTTTTAAATAACGACCAGATATTCCTTTATAGAAATTTGAAACTTTAACATCTACTTTCCCTGAATTCGAAATACATTCTGTCGTCTCAGAAGGATCTAGAAGGATATGGTCATAGTCATTAGCTAGTCCATTAGTCTCTTCTCCTTTAATATTGTATCTCCCTTCAGAGACAGATGTTTTCTTGTCGTTATAGAGCTTGAGTCCAGGCATTGCCGCTAGAACTTTTGGCCAAAATCGATTACTTGTTGTTAGATTTAAGTCTCCAAGAAATATAATATCTTTTTGTGCATATCTTTTTCTTAGCTCATTCATAAAATCTAGAGTCGTCTTAACTTCAGCAAACCTTGCATAGTTACCCTGAGTAATACCGATTCCAAGATCATCAAGTGAGCTAACTCCAAATACTTTAGATAAAATCTCTTCTTTAATAATAGGATCTTTCGATGAAGTGAATACAACATGACTGGCCAGTAAGGTAAAAGAGAACTTTCCAGATATAAACTCGGCTAAAAAAGGTCGTCTTGAAAATAAGTTTGCCTTATTTTCTCCAAGCATCTTTTTACCCATTTCGGCGATACAGGCTATAGGAGATCCTTTCGCTGTTCTTTTAACAGCTTTACAATAGTCATTAACTTTAGGTTTAACCATACTTGTTCTATAGTAGTATCCTACTAACTCTTGAACATTGGTGTCTTGTGCAGCTTCTCCTCTTGGAGATAAAAGTAGTGCCCAATCTTTTCCACCACGAAGCTTGTGAAGCTCTTCTAATATTAATAAATAACCAGGCTTTCTATAGTGCTCTCTAGCTTTCTTTATTTCTTTTTTATAATATTTTTTTAAATCTTCTTCTTTTGAAACGATAGATTTATTCTTTGATGGATTTAGTTTTGAACTTTTAATTTTTACATCGATGAGTTCTATTAATTTAGGTCCTTCATTTTCAATGAAGTTAACTAGGTCTGTATTATGTTTTAAATCGGTTGATACTAAAGGAAGAAGCTCTGTTGCTCCAACGATATCCCATTTGTTAATAAGCTGAGCTACTTTTTTGAAGTCTTTATATCTCGTTTTGTTCATACCTGGGTGATAGATATTAAACTCAGCAATTTTAATCTCTTCTTTTTTTAAGGCTTTTGAACGCTTATAGTTTTTTGTTGATGTAGCTGCATTATAATGATTATAGTTTAAGTAGCAGCGAACGTTCATGCTCTTCTTGACTGAATACTTTTTTATTTGATTACACTCTGCCTTATATTTCTGACGAGTTTGAAGGTCTGTCAAACTTGTATTCGCAAATACAAAAACTGGAGATGATATTACTAGTAGTAGTGGAAATAGCTTTGCTATCATAATAATCCTTAGGTTAATTACACAGTAACAAACTCAGCGCAATCATAAAGGATATTGAAAGAATTACATAGTTAATTAAGGACAATCTTCAGAATACCAAATAATGAGATCAACCTTAACTTCGTTCCAGGTCTTTCCTTGATGCTTTTTAAAACATGCCTGATTCAAAGCACTTAGTCCTTTAATCATATCAAACTTGAGTACATCTATTAAACCGGAAGCACTCCACTTCGTTTTAGTAACTTTAATGTCAAAGACCAGGCCATGGGTAACTCGATTAAATGTGATATCGAAGTATAATTTCTTCTTTTCTTTATCTAGCTTTGTAATTTTTCCTGTTAAAAAAAGACCACCAGTCATATTTAAAAAGAAATATTTTGTAATGTTGGCATCTCTTACTGGTTTTCTACTTCTTATGCTGGCTGCGTTTATTTTAAAAGTTTGACCTTCTAGAATTGACTTAAAGTCCTTGCCTCTAAATTCAGATTTATTTAATCCGAGTTCTTTAAATTGGCCTTTGACTCCAATTTTTTTGGGTGTTTTAAAGGCTTCCCAGTGCAACTCTACATAATCATAGTCAAATTCTACAGAGCACGCTTCATCTGCATTAGCACTTGAATGTTGAATTAAGATTAGAGTAAATAGACTAAATATTAAGGTTTTCAAATTTAATATCCCTATATTTATGACTTAGTTCTTTGAGTATATTTGTATTTGCTGTGTTTTTACTACGGTTAAAGATATAAATTTCAATGTTAATATCGTTAAATAGTGGTTTGGCCAATTCAATATGCTTGTGCATATTCTTTAAGTCTTCTTTAGACAAAACTACTGAGTGTCCAAGAAAGAATGGATTGCCAAAATTTTCAGCTAGGAAAAAATTAGAACTTGATTCTGTTTGCTGTGCTTTTGCTGCTATAGACTTTGTAAGCAAGCCATTCATTAAATAATTTAATTCATAAACACCTGGTAATTTAGAATTAAGGTCATCATCTGTAAGCCAGATAATCCCACTGGTAGTAGGACTGACTAAGTGTGATAAATGATCTATTACAGTTTTACTCATAGGTTTATTATTCTTTTATAACTCATTTTTTGCAATATTATCTAGGATTCCATTAACAAATGGCCCAGAGTCAACGCTACCAAATTTCTTTGAAATTTCAATGGCTTCATTAATTACAATATTTACAGGAGTTGATTTATCATAACAAACTTCATTCACTGCAAGTAAAAGGTTTGTGTGATCAACTCTTGAAATTCGATTTAATTTCCAATTTTTTAAATACTTTTGAATTGTATCCTCTATTTTAGAGTAGTTAGCTAGAGTAGTCTTGATCTGAGTGAATACATAATTATTTAATTCATCAGTGAAGATTGAATTTGTGCTTTCTTTAAACTCATTAATAGAGCTACTTAACTCGTTATCACTAATACCTTGTTTCAGATCATCAAATACTGGGAGTTGAAGATGGAAAAAGTACTGAAAACAAAATTCTCTTGCTTCTCTTTTTTTATTCACGTGGGTTACCTTAGTCTTTTATATTTGAATTAAAATGTTCTTCATCGTGTTGTAATTCGTGCACAAACTCTTCAACGTCTTGAAACTTTCTATATACAGAGGCAAATCTGATATACGCCACTGGGTCTAAATTTCTTAGGTAGAGCATTAAAAGTTTTCCAATTTCACTAGATTTAATTTCTTTATTAGATATTTCCAAAATATTCTTTTCGATATTATCGACAACTCTTTCTATCTGGTCTGTAGATATTGGTCTCTTACCACATGACTTTTCAATACTTTTTAGTATTTTTTCTTTTTGATAAGGCTCACGTCTGCCATCAAGTTTAACAACTACTGGCATTTGAATTTCAATTGTTTCATATGTTGTAAATCGTCTTGCGCATTTTTCACACTTACGTCTTCGTCTCACAGACAGGCCTTCTTTTAATAGCCTTGAGTCTACAACTTTTGTTTCGTTAGCTTCACAAAATGGACATCTCATATATTAAACCTAGGATTTTTTACGCGAATCTAGCCTTATTCAACGCGTTTGTCCACAACAGTGTTAATCATGAATAAAATACATATTTATTCTACTTTATTTATGGAAAAACATCGAAATATCAGTGACTAGACGGTTGGCGTTATGAAGCTTGCTTTAGTATCTGTTGACGGGGTATTTCGGGTGTTGATAGTGTTTGTGTACACACATTAAAAAATAATAGCATATAACTTGAGAGGTAAATATGTTCTTTATGAAACAATTATTTTTATTAATTGCACTCGTTGTATTAGTTCAACAGGCTTTTGCAGTATCTTAAATTTTTACTTTATACTTATTTTTTTTGTTATCGCCCTACTTTATAGTTCAGTAGGGTTTGGTGGTGGTAGCTCCTATATAGCATTCTTACTTTTATTCAATGTTCCTTATGAAATGATTCCTATCATTGCTTTATCTTGTAACCTCGTTGTTGTATCTGGCGGAGCCTTCCATTATATTAAAAACAAACAAGTAGAAGCGAAGTTAATTCTACCTTTCATAGTTACCTCAATACCATTTGCATATTTGGCTGGATTAATTCAAATTGAAAAAGATACCTTCAAGCTAGTTCTTGGAGCTTTTCTTTTGATTGCAGGCATTCGGATGGTGGTCAGAATAAAGAGGGATTATAGTGAGAATAAAATACCTCCATTCTGGGTATCAAGTCTTCTAGGAGCATTCTTGGGGTTTATATCAGGGCTTGTTGGAATTGGAGGTGGAATCTTTTTATCTCCCATTATGTATAATTTAAAGTGGGGAAAACCTAAACAGATCTCAGCTTTATGCTGTTTGTTTATCTTTTTTAATTCTATTGCAGGTCTTGCGGGCCAGTTACAAAAGACTAACTCTTTTGATTCTGCCAGCTCTTACTGGGGACTTATTCTTGCTGTCTTTATTGGAGGTCAGATTGGTAGCCACCTAGGCTCTAATAGATTAAAACCAAGATATATAGAAATTTTAACAGCAGTCTTGGTTATTGTTGTCGCTCTAAGAATCTTCTTTTTTTCTTAACTCATTCAGTCCACCAATAACTGAATAACTATTATAATGACCTTTATCTCTTAGAGCTTTCACAGCTTTTATACTTGTTATACCCCGCATACATATAACAGCTATCTCTTTGTCTTTTCTTTGATCTTTAAGATCAGTAATAATAGCTTCAAGTGATGAATGAATACAGTTTTCAAAGGAAAGTTTCTGATCAGTTAAATTAACGATTAAGTAAGAAGAGTCTATTAAGGATTTAGAATCTATTTCAAAGTCTTCTTTATAGTCTGAAATTTCTTTGGGATTATTTCCACAAAGTGGACAGTCTATATTCTTTGATAGCTTTATTTTAAAAGAAGAAAAATCAATTAAGTTAATGAGTAAGTTTTCATTATTACTTAAATAGTTTAGTCCAAGTATATATTTGATTACTTCACTTGCTTGAATTGTTCCGATTACTCCGGCAGTGGCCCCAATAACTCCTGCTTCAGCACATGACTGAATAGAATCATCACTTGGTCTCTTTTCCCAAAGACAACGCAGACAGGGAGAGTCTTTGTCTCTTTGCTTGTAATTAAAGAACTGAATCTGACCTTCAAACTTATGAATAGAGGCCATACAGAATACTTTATTCTTCTGAAAGGACATATCATGGGCCAAAAATTTAGTTTTTAAATTATCAGTGCAATCGACTATAATATCATATGAATCAATACTCGCAGTCTCATCAAAGGGAGCAGTAAATGCTTCAATCTTTACGAGTGGATTTTTTTTAGAAAGTTTCTCTTTTGCTATAATAGATTTGATTTTACCGATATCTGTTGGGTCAAATAGAATCTGTCTATGGAGATTCGTTTCATCTACAAGGTCATTGTCATAAATCGTAATATTACCAACTCCAGCTGCAGCTAAATAAGTTAGTAGTGGTGATCCAAGACCACCAGCTCCAATGACAAGAACTTTAGATTCTTTGAGTTTTTCTTGACCTGTAGATCCAACTTCATTTAAAGAAATTTGTCTTTTATAATATGTATTGTGATCAGTCATGTTTATGATCTTTATGATCGTGATGTTCACCACAGCGGTGGCATGCAATCCACTGGGCTTGCTCATTTACGTAATGTTCTTTTTTCCAGATCGGAACTTCACCTTTCACTGTGTCTATTATATATTGGCTGGCTTCATAGGCTTCTTTTCTATGATGACTCGTTGTTATAACCCAAACTGCTGTGTCATTAATATCAAGGTGACCCTTTCTGTGAATACAATAAGCATCTACTATATCAAATTTCTCTTTTGCCTTGTTTACTATTTCTTGGCCTGTTTTATTTGCCATTGGAGTATAGGCTTCATACTCCAGAGACTTTACATCCTTTCCTTCATTATGATTTCGAACTACACCTTGGAAGTATACGATTCCTCCAACAGTAGGGTTGTCTAATATCTCAAGCTTTAAATCTGAAAGATTATTTATATTTTTTTCAACTATTTGAAACATATTAACCTCCAGCAACCGGTGGAATAAACACAATTATGTCATTGTTAGTTAGTGGAGTATTAAAACTTTTGTACTCCTCATTTACTGCAACTCTTAATAAATCTTTATCAATCTCAAACGAATATTTATCATTTAAAAATTCAAATAGTTCATCTACTGTTTTCGCTTTTGTTTGAACTAACTCGCTTGAAATCTTTGCACTATCTCTTAAACTTGCAAAGTACAAAACATTAATTTGCATGATTCTCTCCAGTTGTATGAATCGCTCTAAGTGCCATCTCTTTTTCCTGTGGAGTATTAACATTCTCTAGTGCCGATTCGTTCATGAGGCTCAGAGACTTTATATTTGAATTGATAAGGACTTTTCTAGGACATGTTCTATTTATGGAAAAATACTGCATAAGTTTTATGTAACTTTTAGGTTCATAAATTGCACATAAAGGCTCTGGTAATTTGTTTGTTGCACTTAGAAAACAAGTTGCATTTTTAAATGGATTTCGATGATTTAAAAGGTCTACAACTGTCATCTTATCTAAATAGGGAAGATCACACGCAATTACAATCCAAGTCGCTGTTGGATCAAAAAACTGAGCAGAGAGAATACCTGTTGTTGGTCCAATGCTTGGAAATGAGTCAAATAAAAGATTATGATCTTTAAGATGAGGAAGATCCTTTTGATCTTCTCTGCAGGAGATAAAGACTTCACTGCATATTCCAGTTAATAAATTCTTCGAATATTCAATTTGAGAAAGTTCACTATGGTATGTGATTGAGCCTTTGTCTTCTTCCATCCTTTCACTTTTTCCGCCGCTAAGAATAAGACCTTTAATATTCTTTGGAATCTTTTTATGAAAATATTCAAGTATGAAAGAGTTTATTTTATTTATTTCTTCTCTATTGAAAAATGGATACTTTCCATCAAAT
>Ga0209712_10004084_pt1 | contig 11719 bp, 12 predicted proteins | sample ArcOceMetagenome_FD_187443 | JGI IMG/M metagenome (GOLD analysis project Ga0209712, IMG submission 187443) | Marine eukaryotic phytoplankton communities from Arctic Ocean - Arctic Ocean - Greenland ARC118M Metagenome (SPAdes) (version 2) | ecosystem: Environmental > Aquatic > Marine > Oceanic...
GACAACCCCCAGAGCGACACCGCCTGTGGCACGCTCCTGCTAATCGATCTCGACCACTTTAATTCAATCAATGAATCCCTCGGCAAAGCCGTTGGCAACCAGATTCTTGAACGGGCCGCCGAGACGATCAAAGGCCTCTGCACTGACAATATGGAAATGGATCAGGTGGCTGGCGACTCGTTTCTGGTGCTGATCAAAAATATCGCCGACAGCGCCGAACAGGCTCGGGAAGCCAGCCTCGCCATCGCCAATGAAATTCGCTGTATTTTAACCCGCCCGTTTTTCACCGAAAACGGTGAGGTTAGCGTCACCGCCAGTGTCGGTATCAGCGTGCTCTACGCCGGTCTCTACTACGCCTCACCAGAAGTGATAGGCACTGCCGAGCAAGCGGTGCAGCAGGCGGAAAGCGCCATGTTCGAAGCCAAGCGCCGCGGTCGCGACAATGTGGTGCTGTTTGACTCCCAGATAACCCGTCAGGCGCGCCAGCGCATCAATATGCAATCTAGCCTGCGCAAAGCCGTGGCCAACCAAGAATTCGATCTCTACGTGCAGCCCCAGGTCTCAACCCAGACCGGCGATGTGGTGGGCGGTGAAGTACTGCTGCGGTGGATGCACTCAGGTCAGGCCCAGCGTTCACCTGCCGACTTTATTCCGGTATTGGAATCCTCTGGCATGATTGTCGACGTCGGACTCTGGGTCATTCGCACCTCCTGCGAATATCTGCGCAATATGCTCGATCAGGGTCTCTGGACCCCAGATATGCAGATGGCGGTGAATATCAGCCCAAAACAGTTCCATGATCCCCAGCTGATCAAGTCCCTTGAACACAGCTTAAAGAGCTACGATATTCGCCCGGATATGCTCACCTTAGAAGTCACTGAAACCCTGCTGATCGACGATTTTGAGTCAGTGGTGGATAAAATGAAAAAAATCCGCAATATGGGTACCCGCTTTGCCATTGATGACTTCGGCAGCGGTTATTCCTCGATGATCTATCTAAAGCGCCTGCCCCTGGATATTTTAAAAATTGACCGTGAATTTATTACCCATCTCAACTCCGACAAAGAAACCCTAGGTCTGGTTGAAGCCATAATGATGGTGGCCCATCACTATGGCTTGGATGTAGTGGCTGAAGGCGTTGAAAAACGTGAGGTTTTGGAGATTTTGCGCGGTCTCGGCTGCGAGAAATATCAGGGCGCCCACTTCAGTATGCCGGTCTCTCTGGATAAATTTCAGCGCCTGCTGGTGGCTTAGACGCCTGCCGGATAGGCTGTGGCCGAGAAACCTATTGTGACCGCCGCCCCGGGCAGGTAGAATCCGCGCCCTATGCCCATTTGGGCAATTTTTTTAAAGCACAGTCAATTTTTCGGAGAAATCTTCATGGCGTCTGAACGCACTCTATCTATCATCAAGCCCGATGCAGTGGCAAAAAATGTTGTTGGCCAAATCCTCAGCCGTTTTGAAACTGCTGGCCTGCAAATCATTGCCTGCAAAATGCAGCAGCTGACTCAGGAACAAGCCGAAGGTTTTTACGCTGAACACAGCGAACGTCCTTTCTTTAAGGATCTGGTATCCTTTATGACTTCTGGTCCTGTTTCTGTACAGGTTCTGGAAGGCGAAAATGCGGTTATGACCAACCGTGACCTGATGGGCGCAACTAACCCTAAAGAAGCAGAAGCTGGCACTATCCGTGCAGACTTTGCTGAATCAATCGACGCCAACGCAGTACACGGTTCCGACGCAGTAGCATCAGCTACTCGTGAAATCGCCTACTTCTTTGCCGACAATGAGCTTTGCTCTCGTTAATTTTTTGTTCTTCTCTCTATCTTGAAAAGTAGTTAAGGATCTAGATAGAGAGGTTGGCAGAAGATCGAGAGAAACTGAGAGACCAGGACATCTATGTCCCAGGAACCAAACGTAGTAGCAGTCCACGACGAACAGCCCCGAAAGGTTAAAACTAACCTCTTGGGGCTTTCTGCTTCCCGCATCGGCGACTTTTTAGAGTCTCTGGGCGAGAAGCGTTTTCGTGGCACCCAGATTCTCAAGTGGATTCATCAGTACGGAATTGGTGATATCGGCGAGATGACCAATATCTCCAAAGGCCTGCGCGAAAGCCTCGCCGAGGTTGCCGAAGTGGTTGTCCCGGAGGTAGTCAGCTGTCAGGACTCCGTCGACGGCACGCGCAAGTGGTTGATCAAAGTCGATGGCGGTAGCTGCATCGAAATGGTCTATATCCCCGAGCGCGACCGCGGCACCCTCTGTGTCTCGTCACAGATCGGCTGTGCCCTGGATTGTAGTTTCTGTGCCACCGGCAAGCAGGGCTTTGCCCGTGACCTGACCACCGCTGAAATTATTGGTCAGCTGTGGATTGCAGCCAAATCCTTTGATCAGTTCGATACCAAAAATCCTCGCCGTGTCACCAACGTTGTGATGATGGGCATGGGCGAACCGTTGATGAACTTCAACAATGTGGTCGACGCCATGAGCCTGATGATGGACGATAACGCCTACGGCCTGTCTAAACGTCGGGTGACCCTGAGCACCGCTGGTGTGGTTCCAGAATTGGATAAACTAGGTGACGTCAGTGACGTATCCCTGGCCATCTCTCTCCATGCTCCCAATGATGAGCTGCGCAATCAGCTGGTCCCGATTAACCGCAAATATCCCCTCGCTGACTTTATTGACAGCGCCAAGCGTTACCTAGACAAAATGCCCGATAATCGGCGCAAGGTCACGGTTGAATATACGCTGATGGATATGGTCAATGATCGCGATGAACATGCCAAAGAATTGTCTATCCTATTGCGTGATTTACCCTGCAAGATAAACCTAATTCCATTTAATCCATTCCCTGGCTCAGAGTACAAAAGAGTCACCAAAGTGGCCCTTGGTCGGTTTAGGGACATTCTGCAAAATGACGGGTACACTGTGACTGTTCGCACCACTCGTGGCGACGATATAGCCGCAGCCTGTGGCCAGTTGGCCGGTGAGGTCAACGACCGAACCAAGCGCCAGGCACGCTATAAAAAGCGTTTGCAGGATCTGGATGAAGAGCAGGTAGTGAAGATTGTTGGCTAGCGATTAGCCTGTAACTAGAGCGTCGCTGGTAGGTTAAAAGCAGCATAGGAATGCTGCGGTTTAAAAATTGTTTATCTTGAAGAGTGGCTCCTGAAGAGTGGCCGGTTAATAGACGCCGTTTAATAGACGCAATGACAAGGAGAGTAAAGCATGAAAAACCCGATAAGAAATTATTCGAGATTTTTATTGTTACTTGCAGTCATAGCAACCGCTGGCTGTGTGTCGAGCGGAGCGAATAAAAGTGCGGGAGCAGATCCGGATGCGGCAAACCAGCAGCATATCAGGTTGGCCCTCAGCTATATAAGCTCGAACAATCGCGATCTGGCCCGGGTTCATTTAGAGAAAGCCAAGGCCTTTAACCCGCGTTCTGCTCAGCTCTATAATGGTTACGCACTGTTATATCAGATGGAACAGGAATTTGAGCTGGCCGAGCAGAACTATCGCAAAGCGCTGATAGCGGACAGTGATTACACCCTGGCCCACTATAATTATTCTGCTTTCCTGTTTAATCAGGGACGCATGCAAGAGGCCCTTGATGAGATGCAGTTGGTCACTCAGGATCTAGCCTATGAGCGCCGCCCCCAAGCTTTTTATATACTGGGGCTAAGCCAAAAGCGTCTTGGTGATGTAGAGGCAGCCGTGGAATCCTTTGAGAAAGCCACCCAGCTGTCAGCAGGATTTGCACCGCCTTTTATAGAGGCCGCTGAAATTTATTTTCAGCAACAGAATTACCCGCTGAGTAAAATGGCGCTGGATCGATTCCGACAGTTGAGCAAGCCCACATCAAAGAGTCTGTGGCTTTCGATAAGAATAGAGCAGCGTTTTGGCAACAGAGACAATGCTGCCAGTGAGGGACTGAAATTAAAGAATTTGTTTCCTTACTCGAAAGAGAATCTTGAATATCAGGCGTGGTTAAAACAGTAACTAACCAGAGTAATAGATTAAATGTTTAGTGGCACACCCATCGTGCGACGCAAGTCGCGACAGATCATGGTTGGCAACGTTCCCGTGGGCGGTGATGCACCAATCTCTGTTCAGAGTATGACCAATACCAGTACTGCAGACGTCGCGGCGACAGTCGCCCAGATAAACCGTATCCAAGCCGCTGGCGCCGATATAGTTCGCGTCTCGGTACCCTCCATGGCAGAAGCCGAAGCCTTTGGTGCGATTCGTAAACTAGTCGATGTGCCATTGGTTGCCGATATTCATTTTGATCACCATATAGCCCTGCGAGTTGCCGACCTAGGTGTCGACTGTCTGCGAATTAATCCAGGCAACATTTCCCGTGAGAGTCGCCTACGTGAAGTGATCGCCAAGGCCCGTGATCTGAATATCCCTATTCGTATCGGTGTTAATGCTGGTTCTCTGGGCAAAGATATACTGCGTAGATACAACGAGCCCACTGCAGAAGCCATGGTTGAGTCGGCTATGCGCAATGTGGATTTACTCGATAAATACGATTTCCAAGACTTTAAAGTCAGCGTCAAAGCCTCAGATATTTTTATGGCCGTCGCCGCCTACCGCGATTTGGCAACCCGTATCGAACAGCCACTGCATCTGGGGATCACCGAAGCTGGTGGCCTCCGTTCAGGTACTGTTAAATCCTCTATAGGTCTGGGTGCGCTATTGCTCGACGGAATTGGCGATACCATACGTATCTCACTCGCCGCCGATCCGGTGGAAGAGGCCAAAGTGGCCTGGGACATGCTCCGTAGTCTGCGTCTGCGCAGTAAAGGGATTAACTTTATTGCCTGCCCCAGTTGCTCGCGACAGAACTTTGATGTGATCTCCACAGTGAACGCCTTAGAGAGTCGCCTTGAAGATATTACAGTGCCAATGGATGTGTCGATTATTGGCTGCATCGTTAATGGCCCCGGCGAAGCCAAAGAGTCAGACTTCGGCTTAACCGGCGGCACACCAGCCAATCTGGTCTATCTTGATGGCGTCCCCGAGCACAAAATCGGCAATGAAAATTTGGTCGATGAACTGGAAGCACAAATTCGTGCCAAGGCAGCGGCCATAGAAGCCAAACTGGCTCATGAAGCTGAGCAGATAATTGCTAAAGGCTAATTTTTACAGGCTAACTGCTATCGGCTAAGGGCCAACAAATTATGAAACTTCAATCGATTCGCGGAATGAACGACTTACTTCCCGATCAGTCTCCCACTTGGCAGTACCTCGAGGGAGTGATTGGCGATGTGCTGGCGCGCTATAGCTACAGAGAGATTCGCTTCCCGATTCTCGAACAGACCGAACTGTTTAAACGTTCTATCGGTGAAGTTACCGATATAGTCGAAAAAGAAATGTACAGCTTTGAAGACCGCAACGGCGACAGTCTTAGCCTGCGCCCAGAGGGTACAGCCAGCTGTGTGCGCGCCTGTAATCAAAATGGCTTGCTTCACAATCAGATACAGCGACTCTGGTATACAGGTCCCATGTTCCGTCACGAACGCCCTCAGAAGGGTCGCCTGCGTCAGTTTCATCAGGTCGGCGTCGAAGCCTTTGGTCTAAACGGCCCGGATATAGATGCCGAGCTGCTGCTGATTACAGCGCGACTCTGGCAAGCTCTAAAAATTGATCAGGCAGTAACCCTGCAGATCAATTCTCTGGGCACATCTGCCGACCGTAAAGTCTATCGCGCTGCACTGGTAGACTATCTCAGTGCTCGTCACGACCAGCTCGATGAAGACAGCCAACGTCGACTGCATTCCAACCCCATGCGTATTCTGGACAGTAAAAATGCCGATACCCAGGCACTGCTAAACGATGCACCGGTTCTGCAGGACTATATAGACAGCGAATCCAAAGACCATTTTCAGCAGTTCCGCGCCATGCTCGATGCCGCTGGTATTAACTACGAAGTTAACCCCCGTTTAGTGCGCGGTCTGGATTATTATTCAAAGACTGTTTTCGAATGGGTTACCAGCAGTCTCGGTGCTCAGGGAACAGTCTGTGCCGGCGGTCGCTACGATGGCCTAGTTGAACAGCTCGGCGGCAAACCCTGCCCCGGAGTTGGCTTTGCTATGGGCATGGAAAGGCTGGTGCTGCTGCTTGACGAGTTGGGCGTAGTGCCGGATAGTGTCGGCCAGACTGTGGATCTGTATCTGGTTGCCGTGGGTGATGTGGGCAAACAGGCGTTAGTGCTCGGAGAAAATCTGCGCACTCACTGTCCAACCCTGCGCTTGCAGACTAACTGCGGTGGTGGAAGTTTTAAATCGCAAATGAAAAAAGCCGATAAAAGTGGCGCCTCTATTGCCTTGATATTGGGTGAAGATGAAGCTGCAAACAATACAGTGGGGGTCAAGTTTTTGCGTCAAGACCGTCCACAAGAAACGGTTGACCAGGACCAATTGGCCAACCTAATAACTACATTAACGACTGATTGAGGAACACCTGTGGCAGACCATATTACTGAAGAAGAGCAAATCGAAGCCCTTAAGCGCTGGTGGGACGAGAATGGCAAACAGGTCGTTCTGGCTATAGTACTCACTGTTGGCGGTTATTTTGGCTGGCAAGCCTGGACCGACCATCAGGATGATCAAGCCGCAGCAGCCTCGCTGGTATATCAAGAGATGCTGGATAATATGGGCGCAGACAAGCAGGCTGAGATTAGTCAGCTGGCAGAAACACTCAAGCAGGATTACAGCAACACGCAGTACGCTTTTTATGCCGCGCTGATCAAAGCCAAACTGGCAGTTGAAAGTACTGATTTAACGGCTGCCGCCGTTGAACTGCAGTGGGCGATGGACAATGCCGACGAAGCTGTAAACGAGAATATTGCACGCTTGAGACTGGCGCGAGTTGAAGCCGCCGCCGGGAATCTAGATACAGCTCTGCAGTTAGTGCAGGGTGTTGACGCTGGAGAATTAAAGTCAGTCTTCGACGAAGCCAAAGGTGATTTCTATCAGCAGCAGGGTAACGCTGGTGCGGCTTACACAGCCTACGAAGCAGCCATGATGAGCATTGATGCGGGCAACAGCTCTGCGAGTCAGCTACTGCAGCTGAAGATCAGTCAAGTAAAGCCGGTGATGCCTAAAGCTGTTGAAGTAGAAGACACTTTTGAAACAGAGGAATCTGTGCAACAGGACGACGCCTCATGAAAAAACTTAATTTATTACTCTGCGCATTATTGATCTCAGGCTGTAGTTGGTTTGGTGGCGACGACGAAGACGAAATAAAGCCAGCAGAATTGGTTAAATTCGAACAGCAGGTAAAAATTAAGAAGCAGTGGTCAACAAAAGTTGGCGGCGGCAACAAGCAGTTTTGGACCAGTCTCCGTCCTGCCGCGAACGGCGAAACAGTGTTTGCCGCTGATCACGAAGGCAAAGTCAGCGCCATTGATATAGCGTCGGGCAAGCGTCTCTGGAGTACCGAGCTAGATGTCTCGATCTCCGGAGGTGTTGGTTATGGTTCAGGGCAGGTTATGGTTGGCAGTATTGAAGGTGAAGTCTACGTATTGAGTGCTGCAGACGGCTCAGTAATTTGGACTGCCACTGTAAGCTCGGAAATTTTGGCTAGCCCTCAGAGTAATGGCGAGGTAGTTGCGGTACAGACTATAGATAACCAGCTGTTTGCCTTTGATGCAAAAACTGGCGATGCCCTGTGGCAGCATGAGGACGATGCACCTCTGCTCACAGTGCGCGGCACCAGCACCGCCCTAGTCACCGATAGAATGATCTTGGTCGGTTTTGACTCAGGCAAATTAATTGCCTTTAACCCCGAAAATGGGTCATTGATTTGGGAGTCTCGTCTGGCACTGCCAAAAGGTCGTACCGACCTAGAGCGCATGGTTGATGTCGACGGCGAAGCCTTGCTCGTTGATGATGTGATCTATGCAGTGACCTATCAGGGTCGCTTGGGTGCTATAGCTCGCGGTACCGGCAGAAGCCTGTGGTTCCAAGATGGTTCGTCGCACAGCTCACCGGCCTATAGCAGTGGTCAGGTTTTTGTCAGCGAAGCGGACAGCACAGTGCGCGCTTTCAATTCCGGTAGCGGACAGGTTATCTGGAGCAATGATCAGCTATTTTTACGTCGTGTCACTGGCCCTGCAGCACTAGCCGGTTATATGGCCGTGGCTGATGCCGAAGGCTACCTGCACCTGCTCAACACCGAAGACGGCAGCTTTGTTGCTCGCACCAAAGTCGATGGCAGTGGCGTCAGTGCCCCTATGTTGACCGTTGGTGACAGTTTGATTGTTCAGTCCAACAGTGGCTCCCTGAGCGCATTTAAAATTCAGTAACAGTCTGTCGATTGATCCAAAAGCCTCCACTGCGGTAGTTCATTTTTGATGGCCCGGGCAGTGGAGAGCCTTTTCTGTTTTATCTTGATCTTTTCTCTTGATCTATTCGCTTCATCTATTCTATTTATCTATAGCCAGCTTGTATTCGCGTCCACAGGGATCACTCTATGATTCAACTCAACAGCAATAAACTCAAACAGGCCGAGGCACACTTTTTGTCCCGTTATCCCGGCGGCTTTGCCGATCCGGAAATGATCAAAATTGGCAAGCGCCATCCCATGGAAAAAATGACCACCATGGCCCATGAGAGCTTCAGTACCAGAGCGCGAAAAAATATCGCCCAGTACACTGAGGATATGGCCAAGATAGTGGGTCGTTCGTCAATGGTGTCTATGTTTGAGAAGCCCAAATTCCGTGACTTTGTTAAGCGCCTGGCTCCTGGGGAACAGTCCTTTATGGTCCAGGCCATGCACGACCTGTTGCATACAGATAATCAGCAGGCCGGTTTCGAAGCTCTGGTGGAACTACTGAAAACCGAAAAACTGGCGAAGTGGAGCCTGATCTCGATCATTCCCGCTTACTATGCGCCAACCACTGAAGTATTTGTAAAACCCACCACAGCGAAAAATATCATTCAGCATTTTGATATTGAAGGCTTAATCTACAAGCCAACCCCGAGTTGGGAGTTCTATACTGCCTACCGAGATCTCATTAACGACGCAAAAACTAAAGTCGATAGCAGTCTGTCGCCATCCAATGCGGCATTCTCAGGATTTTTGATGATGGCAATGCCATCATCAGACCACTAAACAGAGCAGGAGTTTTTAACATCATGACCACAGCAACCTTAAAACTAAGTTACTTTGATTTCCCCGGCGGCCGCGGCGAGCCAGCACGCATAGCACTAAACCTGGCGGGTATCGCTTTCGAAGATCACCGCATTCCAGTTACGGATTGGCCGACAGTAAAGGCCGATTTTCCCTATCAGCAAGTGCCGGTTATGGAAGTTGACGGCAAGGTGCTCAATCAGTCCAATGCGATCAATCGCTTGGTTGGCAAAATGGCCGATCTGTATCCCCAAGACAGCTGGGAAGCAGCGGTTTGCGACGATGTAATGGACACCGCCGATGACCTTATGCAGCTTTTAGTGAACACCTTTTTTATGCCAGAAGAGGAAAAAAAGCGCGTTCGCATTGAGCTTGTTGCCGAGCCACTGCCGATGTTTCTGTCTGGCCTCAATGCCACTCTGCTCGCCAATGGCGGAGAGTTTTTCTGCGATGGCCGCCTGACCATGGCAGACCTAAAGATATTGATGGTTACGCGTAACCTAAGCAGTGGCAATCTGGACTACGTACCTGCTTCTATAGTCGCAGAGCAGGCTGCAGATCTTCTGCCGCATATGGAACGCATTGAAAAGTTACTTGCCTAGGGTGCTGAACTAAGGGAGATTATTAGGACTTATTTTCTTTAGTGTGATGTCCGGTCAACTAACGTAGAATGCCGCACTTAAACACTGCGGCATTTTTAATTCCATGATTCCTGTTATCGCCCTTGTTGGGCGCCCCAATGTGGGTAAATCAACTCTCTTTAATCGACTCACACGCAGTCGCGACGCACTGGTGGCCAACTATTCCGGCCTCACCCGTGATCGTAAATACGGCGATGGTGAAATGTACGACCGCCGCTTTATGGTGATCGACACTGGCGGTATCAGCGGTGAAGAAGAGGGTATCGATGTTGGGATGGCCGAGCAGTCTCTGCTGGCCATGGATGAAGCCGACATCGTACTATTTATTGTTGACTGTCGCTCGGGCATTATTGCCGCTGATCATATGATCGCCGAGACTCTGCGCAAGAAAAATCGCAAAGTCTATCTTGTGGCCAACAAAATTGATGGTCTGGAGCCTTCAGAAGCACTGGCTGATTTTTATCAGTTGGGTTTCTCCGGAATGTTCCCCACCACAGCAACCCATGGTCGCGGCGTACGCTCGATGATGGAAGAACTGCTCGAACCCTACCCCGAATATGCCGAACCGGATAACAGCGGTTTAAACGGTATTCGAATCGGCGTGGTTGGTCGACCCAACGTCGGTAAATCAACCCTAGTTAATCGCCTGCTCGGTGAAGACCGTGTGGTTGTTTTTGATGAAGCTGGCACCACCCGTGACAGTGTTTATATCGATTACGAACGTCACGGCAAAAAATACACCCTGATCGACACAGCCGGTATTCGCAAGCGCAAAAATATTAAATTGGCGATTGAGAAATTCTCTATCGTTAAAACACTGCAGGCAATTGATGATGCCAATGTAGTGGTGCTGATGGTCGATGCTCACGAAGGATTGGTCGAGCAAGATCTTCACCTGATGGGCTCGGTTATCGATGCCGGTCGCGGTTTGGTGATTGGGGTCAATAAATGGGATGGTCTCGAGCCGGAAAAGCGCGAGAAGATTAAGGAAGACATTAAGCGTCGACTGCGCTTTGCTGAATTTGCCGATGTACACTTTATCTCAGCGCTCCATGGCACTGGCGTTGGCAATCTCTATGATTCCATTGAAAACGCCTATCGTGCAGCCACAGATGCCCTCAGCGCTTCGCGCTTGACCAAGGTCTTAGAAGGCGCAGTGGAAGAGCATCAGCCGCCTTTGGTACACGGACGACGTATTAAGCTGCGCTTCGCCCATGCCGGTGGACGTAACCCGCCGATTATCATTATTCACGGCAACCAGACTGATTCGGTTCCGGCCCAGTACACCCGTTATTTGGAAAAGATCTTCCGCCGCGAGTTAGGTTTGCATGGCACGCCAGTGCGGGTTGAATTCCGTACTTCGGAGAATCCTTACAGTACTAAGGGCAAGGCTGTTAATAAGCCGACCTTTAAGAAAAAGCCAGTGACCAAGTTTAGTAAGCGTCATGAGGATAAGAAGAAGTAATTGGGTAGGCTGGGTTTGTCTGATCAAACGCTCTGTCACACCAACCAAGTACCCTGTCATCCCGACTAAAGCCACTGTCACCCTGATCAAGTACTCTGTCTCCCCAGCCAAAGCCACTGTCATCCCGACCAAAGACTCTGTCATCCCGACCAAACACTCTGTCATCCCGACCGTAGTGGAGGGATCTCATTCAGTGGGCACCGGCCTCGAAAGGTGGCACACCCAAGGAGATCCTTCGGTTCACTGCGTTCTCTCAGGATGACAAAAAAGTGCCATTCCGCGAGGTCACGCTGTCTGCCATTCTGGCGAAATGCTCTGTCACCCTGACCAAGGCCTCTGTCGTCCCGACCAAACACTCTGTCATCCCGACCGCAGTGGAGGGATCTCATTCAGTGGGCACCGGCCTCGAAAGGTGGCACACCCAAGGAGATCCTTCGGTTCACTGCGTTCTCTCAGGATGACAACATAG
>Ga0209712_10004086_pt1 | contig 11718 bp, 12 predicted proteins | sample ArcOceMetagenome_FD_187443 | JGI IMG/M metagenome (GOLD analysis project Ga0209712, IMG submission 187443) | Marine eukaryotic phytoplankton communities from Arctic Ocean - Arctic Ocean - Greenland ARC118M Metagenome (SPAdes) (version 2) | ecosystem: Environmental > Aquatic > Marine > Oceanic...
CAGCAAAAGCCCCATGGGTAAAGTACCCGCTCTTGAGACTGAACAGGGTGTTTTGACCGAAACTAATGTCATTCTTGAATATCTTGATGACACCTACCCAGACAAACCTTTGTATCCTGGTAATACGTTCGAAAAAGCAAAAATTAGAGAATTAGTTAAAATGGCAGAGTTGTATTTGGAGTTGCCCGCCAGGCGTTGCCACTCTGAAGTATTTTTTGGACAAACGGTCGATGAATTGACTAAAAAAGAGACCAAACGTGCTTTGTATAAAGGCATCGAAGGCATCGCCCGTTGTGCTCAATTCAATCCTTATATAGCAGGTGAGCAACTTACCGCAGCAGACATAGTATTTTTGTATAGTGCTGATTTGGCTTCTGTGGTTGCTGGCAAGTTATTTGGGTTTGATTTACTCGACATGGCACCGGGTGCTAAACAACTGATGACTATATTAAATCAGCGAGAAGATGTAATAAAAATTGCTGAAGACAGAAAAATTGGTAATATAAATTTCAAGAAATATATTGCAAGTCTCACTTAAAGTTTTCAATAAGTGATCATTTAATAAAATATTGTAGTAAAAACAGGCACTATTATTTAAATGTTTTTGGGAAAAAATGAGCTTAACCGCACACGCTGAATTCAGCTGCCCATATTGTATGGCCAAGAATGACCTCGAAATTGATGAAGAAAATGATTTAAATCAGCAACAAATAGCTGATTGTCAAATTTGTTGTTCACCTATCGAGGTTGTTGTAACAGCAGATTATCACGGCGGATTTAATATTGTCGCCAAGACTGACAGTGAATAAAAAGCTAGTAGGTAGGTAACTGAATGATAGATGTATTTAATGCCACTCCATCGTTACAAGCAAAGATCCGACAGGCAGCAGATGAAAGGTCTTTGCTGCAATTGGTCGTCAAGCATATTCGTAGTTATGAGTTTTCTACGAAAGTAGATATCGATGAGATAGACATAGCATTTGCTGCCACTGGAGGAATGACTCACTGGGTTAACAGCGACAACCTAAAAATCAAATGCGAACCAATGCCGAATAGGCAGACAACTTTTGGGGATATTTTAATTGAACAACCCCAAGGTTATGTCAACCTAGCCACACCGGCAGGTTTTATTCCATTAGTCGATGTTGTCTATTCGCTGGGTCAACTTAGCTTGAAACAATTTAACTAGTTCCATGTGTTAATAATATAACACCGGTAAATTGCCGTTAAGGTTAAGTTGGTGATAACCTAAGAGTGTTCGTGTTTCTACAAGTCAGTATCATATTTATGTTCAGGGTATCTCGTAACAAAATCAGATGGTTTATATTAGGTATTATGAGTGTCCATTTCTCCAGCTTTTCACAGCAGTCATCCTTTAATAAGTCCAAACAAAATAAGGAAATGTATTTCAATTACTCTTGGGCTGATCATCAAGAACAAACAACAGATTTAGCTTTCTCATTGCCATTTCGCCAATTATATAAGCAAAATCATAAAAAATTTATACCTGACTTAGCCCAACAATATGTCTATATTGAAATGCATAAAGCCGCTCAAAAAATTGATCCCAAAGAAGCCCGAGTACAAATCCAGCGCCGAGGGCAAGATATTCATATACAGGTCACCAGTAGATCGAACAAACTCTTGGACAAGTGGCAGCGCTCAATGAACCAAGGTCAGCAAAAAGCCCTCGATCAATATCTGCAGGATAATTACTACAGTCACTTTCGTTCTTATTTGGGTAAAAAAGCAATTAAACCTGATCATCTACGTTATATTTCTGAAAACACAGCAGCTCTGTTACCAATAGCCCAAGCCATGTACGAGAAATTACCCACCAATAGTAAAACTAGTGCTTATGTAAATTTAGTGCTCAGCTGGGTACAAAGTATCCCCTACAATGAATTAAAGAATCGCTTAACGTCTAACGGTGCAGGCTATTTACCGCCATTATCTGTGATAGCCAATAACCAAGGAGACTGTGATAGTAAAACAGTATTAATGGCAAGCTTAGTGCGTTCGTTATTACCAGATGTAAAAATGACCATGGTATTCCTCCCCAACCATGCATTATTAGGTATCGCTGTGCCCTTTAGAAAAAACAGACAAACCTTAAATATAAACGGCATGGACTACCTTCTAATGGAACCAACAGGTCCTGCAAAAATTCCCTTAGGTGAGATTTCCAATCGAAGCGCCCAATATATAGCCGGTAATATGTACAGCCTTGAGGATGTACTTTAGTAAGCTAAAAATGATATTGCCGTTGCTTTTTTATTAAATTTTCAACATATAACGTGTTCTATGTATCGAACTGAGTATTGAGTAAATCATTAGTAAACGTCTTTGAAGTTTGAGAGATCATTTCATCTAAAGAGTTTTAAGTTAATATAGTTATAGAGTCTTCAGGAAACTCTAAGTGATGTAATTGACTACCCAGTAAAGTTTCTGGCATAAAATGTGATTCTATATTAGTTAAATGAGAATGTAATACGACCATTTCTCCTTAAAGTAGACTTAACCACAGATTTTTAGGTCAAAACTCACTCATCACAGGGGTATTCAAAATCACTAACAATACGAAATACATAGTTATAAAAAGGTCTTCATTGGTTAATGATTTACCCAATCGATGCTGTTATCTCACACAACGTACAAATAATATCGAGAAACAGGCACAAACCACAGACAAATAAAATTGTTTGCCTGTGGTGTCTAACCTGGCCAGCTTATCTACAATTGTTCTTCGGCAAATTCTGCTAACCTACTACGCACCACACCGTCTAAATTAATGGTGGCACTGCCAGAAAAATTCTTAAACTTCTCAACTATGTAGGTTAAACCTGATGTGACTGCACTTAGATAATTACTATCAATTTGCGCCAAGTTACCACTGCAAATTAACTTAGTGCCTTCACCACAGCGGGTAATGATAGTTTTTAATTGAGATGCTGTTAGATTTTGTGACTCATCTAGAATGACAATAGCGTTTTGTATACTTCGACCACGCATAAAATTCACTGACTTAAATTGAATATTCGCTTTTTCCATAATGTAGCTCATAGAGCCTTTTACATTTTCATCATTTTTATGGAGTACTTCTAAACTGTCGGTAATAGCGGCAAGCCAGGGCGCCATTTTTTCTTCTTCCGTACCAGGTAAATAGCCAATAGACTCAGCAATTTCCGGGGTACTTCTGGTCACAATGATTTTGTCGTACATATTTTTCTCTACGACCATTTCAAGTGCTGCTGCCAAAGCCAATAATGTTTTACCACTTCCAGCTGGTCCAGTTAGGATCACTAAATCAAGATGTGGATCGAGTAAGGCATGTAAGCTCATCCCTTGACCAATGTTTTTTGGTGAAATCCCCCAAGCTCTGCGCCCCATAAGTCGTTCGTAACCTAAGTCTAAGACGTCTAAATGATCACGACTAACAGACTCAACTAAGCCTGCAAAGTGTTGGCTCTCATCTAATAAAAACTCATTAACATAAGCTTGTGGTAACACTTTACGTTCAACAGTGTGAATAGTGTCTCGGCCTTCTGTACGGCTATTAACCGACTTAACTTCATCCCAAAAATTACCCAAGAACTGATGATATCCCTTGGACAAATATTTAATGTCGGTGACCATCTGATCGGTTCGGTAATCTTCCACATGAGCCAAACCAGCCCCCTTGGCCTTTAAGCGCATATTGATGTCTTTGGTGACCAATACCACTTGTTTAATATGTTGAGATTTTTGTAAAAAAAGCGCACTGTTTATTATACGATTATCATTTTCGTTACTAGTAAAAACTTGTTGTGAAACAGGCATGCCGTGATCAACAAAAATCGATAAACTACCTGTAGGCGCCGACTCACCAGCACCCATTCCTTGCATTGACACACCCTGCATCAAATCTTCAGGTGAGGCGTCGTGAAGTAAGTTTTCCATTGCACGAATAGACACCCTGGCGTCTCTGGCCACATCTTTCTTACTATCTTTAATGAAATCCAGCTCTTCAAGAACGGTCATGGGGACAACAACGTCGTTTTCTTTGAAGGATAAAAAGGCTAGGGGCTCATGAAGGAGAATATTAGTATCTAATACGTAAATTTTTGAACTTAGTGCTTTTTTTCTGGGCATCCGGCGCTCCTGTAAGACTTAGATAAAATGCCTGCCAGTTAAATCATGTTTTTGATCTGCGTAGGTACAACGAGTAAACACTTGTTCTCAAAACATACTTAACTACAAGCTTACATATGTACAATAAAACACTTTCTCTAGACAATCATCTACTTTTAAACAGTGCTCTACCCAGGCCACCTCAAATACGCGTTTGAGAACAACAGATGCCCTGCGTTGACTATTATTGACTAAGATTACTAGGCCTGCAAATAGCCGCCGACCTAAACCACTTTTAACTCCCGTTAGATCCGTCATTTTGAGGTGGCTTGAGTATAAATTTTAAATTTTTGCTACAATGCGCGCCCGTCGCACGGCAAGTATCAAATGTAGTAATTCCATAGGTGAGGACAGAATAATGGCTAAGCAACAATTTTTTGCCTTAGGGCAACGCTGGCTCAGTGATACAGAGACTGATTTAGGTCTGGGTACCATTGTACAAATCGAGTCACGTTCGGTCACAGTATTATTTCCAGCCACAGGTGAAAGCCGTGTTTATGCTGCCCAGACTGCCCCTTTGACTCGAATAGAGTTTGTGATTGGCGATAGCGTAAAAAGTCATGAAGGTTGGGAGATGTTAGTTAAGCAAGTACAGGAAAAAGATAACCAACTAACCTATATTGGACATCGAATTGATAACAACGATGCTGTTGTTCTAAAAGAAACTTTCATCGATCATCATTTCCAACTTAATCAGCCAGAACAGCGATTATTAAATGGCCAATTCGACGACCCTAAGTGGTTTGATTTACGTGAACAATGTTTATCGCATCAATTCGAACATAACGTCTCGCCATTGCTCGGTTTTGTTGGAGCGAGAGTCGATCTTATACCCCACCAGTTACACATTGCATCTGAAGTAGGTAGGCGCCATGCTCCTAGAGTATTACTGGCAGACGAAGTAGGTTTAGGGAAAACCATTGAAGCTGCATTAATTATCCACCAGCAGTTATTAACAGCCAGAGCTCAACGGGTGTTGATTGTTGTGCCTTCTAGTTTAGTACACCAATGGTTAGTAGAAATGCTACGCAGAGTAAACTTGGCTTTTTCAGTTTTCGATGAAGAACGCTGTGAAGCTATGTCTGAAGACGCCAGTAATCCATTTGAAGCAGAACAACTTATCATATGTAGCCTAGACTTTTTAACCCATAATAGCCGTTACTATCAACAAGCGCTGGAAGCTCAGTGGGACTTGATGGTGGTGGATGAAGCTCATCATTTAATTTGGTCACAAGGTCAGCCCTCTCAGCAATACCAAGTCATCGAAAGCCTGGCAAATGTCACTAAAGGTGTATTGCTGCTCACTGCCACACCCGACCAACTTGGCCATGAAAGCCACTTTGCTAGACTCAGACTACTCGACCCGGCGCGTTTTCATGACTATCAAAGCTTTGTGGCTGAGGAAAAACAGTATAGTCAATTGGCGACGGCTATTGGTCCATTACTCAGTGGTGCGAAACTGAGTGAAGACAATATTCAGGCTATCGGTCAATTTGCAGCATCTGAGATGTTAAAAGACATCAATACATCTGACTCACAAACTAAAACCAAACTGCTGCACACTTTATTAGACCAACATGGAACGGGACGATTGTTGTTTAGAAACAGTCGAGCCGGCGTGAGTGGCTTTCCAAAAAGAAAGCTGTTCGCCTACTCATTAGTTCAACCCATCGAATATTCATTGTTACAGTCAGAAGATCCAAGCAACTTACAGTTACAACTGACCCCAGAAAGACATCCAGATGTGGTAAATACTTGGATTAATTTTGACCCTAGAGTGGAATGGTTTATAACTCAGTTAAAATCATTAAAGGGTGAAAAAGTCCTGACAATTTGCGCTAATGCCAGCACTGCATTGCAATTATCAGAAGCGTTGCGAATTAAAGCAGGTACTCGTTCCACTGTATTTCATGAAGGTATGGGCATTGTTGAACGTGACAGAGCCGCTAATTACTTTGCTCAGTCGGAAGATGGCGCTCAAGTGCTAATTTGCAGTGAAATAGGCAGTGAAGGACGTAATTTCCAATTTGCACACCACTTGATTTTGTTTGATTTACCTTTAGTACCTGACCTTTTAGAGCAACGCATAGGTCGTCTTGACCGTATTGGGCAAAAGCACGATGTATGTATCCACGTGCCTTATTTTGATATGAGTGCACAACAGGTATTGCTTGATTGGTATCACCAAGGATTAGGCGCATTCGAGCATACCTGCCCCACTGGTATGACGGTATATGAAGAAACCCAAGAAATGTTGCATGACTGCATTCAGGATCCCAGAGATATCCCTAAGTCAGAACAATTGATCAATCAAACCGCTAGCCTACACCGCGAGCTCAAGTTAAAACTTGAGCAGGGTAGAGATAAATTGTTAGAGCTCAATTCATCTGGTCAAGGTCGAATCGATGAATTTTTACAAAAAATTCTGCAGGCAGAACAGTCACCTAAGCTCGAACTATTTATGACTCGCCTGTTTGATGCTATTGGTTTACTACAAGAAGATCATGACGAAAGTTGTTATGTATTGCGCCCCACCGAAACCATGATTAGCCCTCTTCCAGGTTTGGATGAAGAGGGTATGACCATTACCTATGAGCGGACAACGGCAACGTTATTGGAGCATGTCACTTTCCTAAGTTGGGATCACCCAATGATCCAGCATGCTATGGATATGTTGACCACAGACGTTATAGGTAAAAGCTCGATTGCGTTTTGTCGAGATAAAAGTAAGCCTGCCGGTGCATATTGGCTAGAATGTTTATTTGTTCTGTCGGCAAAAGCAGCACATGGGCTGCAATTATCTCGATTCTTACCGCCTACACCGGTTAAAGTATGTATAGATGCCGACTCACAATCGATAGAAAAGCAATTTATTCAATTAGAAGCTGTGTTACCAAAAATGGGTAATCAGCTAATTAATGCACTAAAAAATCAGGTTCAAACGTGCTTGTATAATGCCCAACAAGAGGCCGAGCAACAAGCTGAGTTGGTGAAAAAGAAGCGTATCAGTCAGATGCAAGAATTGTTGGGCGGTGAATTAGCCAGATTACAACGTTTACAACAAGTAAACCCCGCCATTCGTGATGAGGAGATTGAACATGTGGCTAACCAGATCAATAGCCTTGTGAAAATCATGGGGGATGCGAAACTTAATCTCGAAGCAGTCAGGCTGATTGTGAATAACCCACAATAGGAACTGGCATATGGCAACACTTAACTACAGCCCACCCATGGCGCATTATCTGAAAATCTTTTTTCAAAATGGTGACATATTAGTACTCAATAAACCTAACGGCTTATTGAGTGTTCTAGGCAGCTTATTGAGTGTTCTAGGCTAAGAGTAGGCAAATAGTAGGTAAAGAGCATGCAGATTGTTTACAAACCCGAATTCAAAGATTGTTCCCAACTACGACAGTGATGCATCGATTAGATATAGCGACGTTTGGCTTGATGGTGATGGCCTTAAATAAACCTGCCCACAGGCACATATCCAAACAGTTTGAACGGCGCGAAAAAGCTAAAACTTATCAAGCGATTGTTTTTGATGAGGTGCAGCAACACTCCCGACAAATAAACTTACCCCTTATTTGTGACTGGCCAAACCGCCCAAAATAAATGGTCGATTATGATCGAGGGAAAACAGCGCTAACATATTGACGGGTGCTTAAAGAAAACACCTACACAACACGGTTAGAGCTAAAACCCGTTAGTGTCGTCCCCACTATCTTGGAGTGCATATATTGAGCATGCAGGACACACTAGAGGTTACAGCCTGTTCGCCAAAGACCAAGCACTAGAGATGGTGAACCGATTTAACTTACATGCGATGTTTCTTAGCTTTCGGCATCCTGTTTCAGTATACACTCTGAGTTTGTGTCTCAGGTACCGTTTTGATCAGATAGGAAACGTCCTTTTTATCAGTCAAAATCCCTATTGCTGTTTAACTTGCTCATTGCGTAATATGCCAAACATATTCATGTCATGAAAATCATTATTCCAGTAGCATTTGCCACGCAAAGTTCCTTCTAAACGAAAACCTAAACTTTTGACTAATTTTTCTGAAGGCTTATTACTGGGTAAAATGAGTGCCTCAACACGATTCACATAGAAATGAAAACGCTCATCAAAAATAAAATTGATAATGGTCCCCACCGCTTCAGTTGCATAGCCTTTGCCCCAATAGTCTTTAGACAGCTCGTAACCTACAACTGCATTGTGGTCAAACTCGTTCCAGTTTGTGAAACCACAAGTGCCTAGGAACTCGCCTGATGACTTATTACGAATAGCCCAACGAATGCCAGTGTTACTCTCAAATCGAGCATCAAAATATGCGATTAAACGATCTGCTTCATCAATTGATTTGAAGCGCTCTACATCATAGTGCTCGATGATTTTGGGGTCAGAAAATATTGCGAACAGAGGTTCACGATCATGCTTTGTGAGTTTATTAAGTAACAATCGCGGTGTTTCAATGATCGGAAATTCGAGATGAGGCATGAATTCTCTAATAAAAATATGAGTTACCCTATTATTAACGAAATAATAGCCCGTGCATAATTAAAGAACTACCTACTACTTTCCGATAACTTATTCATACATATTTTCAGAGGTATTATTGTTATTAAATTACTGTTTTTCTTTCTTATCGCTACTGTGTGTTTACAAAGCTTAGCTGCTCCTGATTATGAACTGCTTAGAAAATTGGATATTCAGCGTGGGCTCTTTGCTGATACTTACCAAAGCTTTGATATTGACGGTCAACCAATTATTTATGTGTTACAAGAAAACACCACAGCCATTACTCGTGGTGTAGCAGTCATGATTGCTGATAGCGGGGTTCCCATAGTAGGCCAAGAAGGCTTTGCAACTTTAGCCAATGAGATGAACAAAATTGGTTGGGTCACTATTTTGATACCCGCTCCAGACATAGGTTTTATACCTACTATTATTCCAGAGGGCGTGTTAGAAAATGATGGAAAAGCAATAGCTATAGAAGAAAAAAAAATATCCGTTGATACACAAGTAACCAGTCTCGGTGTAACATTATTAGACTTAGATACCAGTCAATCTGCAGTCACCACTATAGATGACTCAGCATTTGTCAAACACGAACAGCAACTAGTCTCTCTTTTAGAAGCCGTCATCGAGAAAGCCCAAGAGTATCCAGGCTACTTTTTGGTCATCAGCAAAGGCACAAGTGCCGCTTGGTTAAGTAAAATTTATGCTGAAAAGACATTAAAATTCCCTAATGCCTTTGTGATGATCAGTCCTTATTGGCCAGACAGAAAGCATAATCGACATTTGCCAGAATGGATAGCCAATACCCCAATGCCAGTATTAGATTTGTACAGTAGTTGGGATAATGGATGGGCACAAAACACTGTTTCTCGTCGTCAAATAGCTGCAGTCAAAGCGCTAAAATTGCAATACAGGCAACGAGAATTACTTGGAATTACTATGCATAAACAACATAGTGTCTATATTGGTAAAGAGATTTATGGCTGGATAAGCCACATGGGTTGGTAGCCAATCTAGCTAATAAAGCTCTACAGTGCTGACATTTCAAGGATTCATATGACAAAAAATAAATCTATTCGCTGTAAAAATAAAAAATATAGCTATACTTGAGCACATGAACCACCATCAAATTAGACGGTCCTTATCAGTGTCCACGGTTAGTCATTTCGTAAAGAGTAAATCCAAACAACTGGCATATTATGTCCGTTTCTTTTTGCAACAGAAAATGCCTTATTCAGAACTGGATTTATTTTTTTGGGATACCATGGAAGAATGGGCACACGTCAAAAAAGGCAAACACCTCCCTTACGCAAAAACAGAGCAAGTGTTTTGGCATGTATTACATCAAATACATTATTGGCCTCAACGCACACTGATTGAAGATCCATACCTAAGAGGCGAGTTAGAAACCTGCCTAGACTGCCTTGAGAGTGAAGGTACTCATCCATTGCCATTGGATTGCATTGGAATAAGACCCTAGATATCTGCTCCTTTGTCTTTTAATTCTTTGGGTTGACTGTTCCAAGGTGCTATTTTTAGTAACATAAACATACCCGGTAAAGCACAAAAGAAACAAATAATAAAGAACTGTGTATAACCGACGGACTCTATTATGAAACCGGTGGCTGCACTAACAAAAGTACGTGGGATCGCCGCAATACTCGAAAACAAAGCTAACTGCGTAGCTGTGAAATGTTTGTTGGTCGATTTAGCCATGAAAGCGAGGAGTGCTACTGAGCCTAGCCCGACGCCTAAATATTCAAACCCGCTGGCAATAGCAAGAACTAGATGATTGTACCCAACAACAGATAACAACACATAACCTAAAATAGATATCAGTTGAAACACACCAAAAATCCATAAACTACGATTGATACCCAACTTAATCATAGCTAACCCACCTAAAATCGTTCCAACGGTCGCGCCGATGGTCTTAGATATTTTTGCTATTGAGCCGATTTCAACAGTTGAGAATCCCATGTCCATAAAGAATGGTGTTTCCAGTGCAGTAGCCATGCTATCCCCAAGCTTGTACAGCATAATAAACAGCAACATCCACAAAGCATGTTGCCAACCATTTCGCTGAAAAAATTCTTTAAAAGGGTCTATTACGGCACTTCGCAACGAACTGGGCTCATCACCAGGTTTGGATGACTCCTTAATCATAAGGGTTGTGCCTAAGCCAACTAACATAAAAACAGCAATACTCAGGTGGGCCACTGACCAGGGGAAAAAACCGGCCAAAATCATTGCTAATGACCCTGGTACAAATGACGACAATCTGTATGCCTGCGCATAAAAAGCATTGCCGGCCCCTAATTCATCATCAGGCAATATTTCTCGACGGTAAGCATCTATTACAATATCTTGGCTTGCGCTAAAAAAAGAAATAGCAGATACAATCAAAATAATGTTTCTAAGTTCAGTAGCTGGGTCAAATAAGGACAAGGCACTCATTAAAGCGATTAACATTAATTGTGTGACAAACATCCAACCGCGACGCCGCCCAAAAAATGGCAACACAAAACGGTCCATAACAGGCGACCATAAAAATTTCCATGTGTAAGGAAACAAGACCAGGTTGATTAATCCTATTGTAGACAGATCAATATCAGCAGAACGCAGCCAAGCAGGTACAAATTGAATAAGTAAATAAAGAGGGAGGCCAGAAGAAAATCCAGTTGTGATACAAATAAGCATCCGTTTGTTTAGGATAGCGTCTTTAAAGGTTTTGTTGGTCATAAATACGCGCTGCTGTTATTAATCATTATTAAAGGGCATATGCGATCAGCAGACACTTTATGGGTTTATTCAGAAAGTACGACTCGATTTTTGCCCGCCACTTTTGCTTGATACAAAGCTTTATTAGCCATTTCCAACCATTGAGCACTATTTTCTTGGGTGTGCTTAAAACCTGAAATTCCAATACTAACGGTAAACGAAATATTTACCTCATCATAAACCACAATGCATTTCTCAACAAAACGGCGAATACGCTCAGCCACAAACTCCACATTAGCGACAGGCGTA
>Ga0209712_10004087_pt1 | contig 11716 bp, 8 predicted proteins | sample ArcOceMetagenome_FD_187443 | JGI IMG/M metagenome (GOLD analysis project Ga0209712, IMG submission 187443) | Marine eukaryotic phytoplankton communities from Arctic Ocean - Arctic Ocean - Greenland ARC118M Metagenome (SPAdes) (version 2) | ecosystem: Environmental > Aquatic > Marine > Oceanic...
AACAAGAAACTGCAACATCATAAAACTCAGGATATGCAAAAACGGCTCTGGTAGCTGCAAATCCGCCACCAGAATGTCCCCAAATTCCAACTTTTTCAAGATCCATTCCGGTATGCTTTTTAGCCAGTTGTTTAATTGCGGTAATATGATCAGGCAAACCATTGTCGCCCATGTTCCCATAATATGCGTCATGAAAGGACTTAGAGCGCATTGGCGTTCCCATAGCGTCCACTGCAACCACCACAAATCCTAACTCTGCAACTGCTTGAAAATCTCTCCAAACCGCTTTAAAGCTGTAATCACCAATACTCCCAGATTGTGGACCTGGATATATATAATTTAAAACAGGATATTTTTTTGACGCATTATAATGAGACGGTAAACACATAATTCCGTAAATATTTGTTTTTTCATCACGCGCTTTCACAGAAAATTCAATAGGTTCTTGCCAGTTATTTTCTTTTAACTCAGAAATATCTGCCGTTTCTACATCCATAATTTTCTCTCCATTTCCGTTTCTTAAAACAGCAATTGGTGGATTTGTAGTTGTTGAATACGTATCCATCAACATTGAAAAATCATCAGAAAAAGTGGCAGTGTGCGTTCCTTTAGAAGGGGTTAAGTTGATCAAATTAGAGCCATCAAAATTTACTTTGTAATAGTAATCATGATACGGATTGCCTTCTTCTTTACCACCGGCAGAAAAATAAACAATCCTCTTTTTCGCGTCAATATATTGCACTTGTTTCACAATAAAATTACCAGAAGTAATTTTATTTTTCAACTTTTTAGTTTCTAAATCATACAAATAAATATGACCCCAATTTGTTTTTTCTGAATACCAAATAAACTCATTAGAATCAAATAAGACTTTCCAATTTTCATTATTTACTCCAGATTCATAGTAGGTAGCTACTTTTTCTTTATGTATAGAGGTAACGGTACCCGTTTTTGCATCTGCAATTTGTAAATGCGCAATTTTGTGATCTCTTGAGCTAGAAACAAACGCAAACTTGGTTCCTTCTTTGTTCCATTGTGCATCTAATAATTCATTATTCCTATTAGCAATGTGATCTGTTGTAGTACCTCTTTGAAAATCTTTATCCATTTTTAAACGCACCGTCTTTGGGTTGTCTCCTAAATGAATAATAACACGTTCAATTGTAAAAATTTCTGCATCTCCAGGAAGTGGATGTTTCCAAGCTTCTAACCTCGGATGGCCAACATTTGTAGCTGTTAAATACATCATACCAACACCTCTTGCATCTTGCTGAAACGTGGCAATTTTATCTGAATTTGGAGACCATTTTAAAACGGCTCCGTCACTTTTTACCCAACCCGCATTATTAGTTGCGTAACCATAGTCTTTTTTACCATTAAAAGTAAGTTGTGTTTTCTTACCTGTTTCTAGATTGCGAATCCAAAGATTAAAATGGTCTATATATGCGGCTAACCTTCCGCTCGGAGAAATGTGTTCATTTTTACGTGTATTTTTTATTCTTGATAAAACTTTAGACAGTGCATATGTTTCTAAGTTGTAGGAATATTTTTCTAGGAAAGCTATAAAATGGAGTGATTTTAAATCTTCAGATAAAGAAACGTTAGAAATAGGCAAAGCATTTGCTCTTACCGCTTGACCGTTTTCTAGCGCTAAAATTTCAGCTAATTTTTCATGGTCAAATGCAGCTTCTTTTGTTTTAGAAGTTGCATCCACTAAAATAAACTTTTTTCCATCCTTATTTGTGGTAGAATAGAGCAGCTTATTTCCATTTACAAATGAATTTTCAGAAACTTGGTGATACACCAAGGAATTCAAATTCCTGTCCATATGTTTTGCTGCGGCCTCATATTCTGCAACTGTAAATTTTTTTTGCGCTTTCGAATTAGAACAATTTACGAGTAAAGTTGAAAAAATACTAAATATTAAAACTTTCGTTAAAGTTAATTTCATAAGTTTTCTAATTCTTTTCTTTTGATAATTCTGTAAAGTATTTATAAAAATAAGGAATGGTTTCGATTCCTTTTAGATAGTTCCAAACTCCAAAATGTTCATCTGGCGAGTGAATTGCATCTGAATTCAAACCAAAGCCCATTAAAATAGTTTTGCTCTTTAATTCTGACTCAAATAAAGCCACAATTGGAATACTACCTCCACTTCTTTGTGGTATTGGTGTTTTACCAAACGTAGTTTCGAACGCATTACTTGCCGCTTTGTAGGCAATGTTGTCCGTTGGTGTTACATATCCTTGGCCACCATGATGTGGTTTTACAATAACGGTTACAGATGCTGGCGCAATACTTTCAAAATGCTTTTTGAATAACTCGGTAATTTCTCTCCAGTCTTGATTTGGGACCAAACGCATTGATATTTTTGCAAAAGCAGAACTACCAATTACGGTTTTTGCACCTTCACCTGTATATCCTCCCCAAATTCCATTGACGTCTAAGGTAGGTCTAATAGCATTTCTTTCATTGGTAGAATAGCCTTTTTCACCGTGAACGGCACGAATACCGATAGACTTTTCGTAATTTTCTAAAGAAAAAGGAGCTTTTGCCATTTCAGCTCTTTCCTCTGTAGATAAATCTTCTACATTGTCGTAGAAGCCAGGAATGGTAATTTTATTGTTCTCATCTTGCAGAGAAGCAATCATTTTTGTTAAAATATTGATTGGATTTGCAACGGCACCACCATACAAACCTGAATGTAAATCTCTGTTAGGACCTTTCACTTCAACTTCAACATAACTTAAGCCACGCAAACCAGTGGTTATAGATGGAATGTCATTTGCGATCATTCCAGTATCAGAAATTAAAATAACATCATTGGCCAATTTCTCTTTGTTTCTTGGAACAAACCAAGCCAAACCTTCAGAACCAACTTCCTCTTCACCTTCAATCATAAATTTTACATTACAAGGTAAATTCCCAGTAGATACCATGTATTCCAGAGCTTTAACATGCATATACATTTGTCCTTTATCATCGCAAGCACCTCTTGCAAAAATTGCGCCTTCCGGATGAATTTCAGTTTTTTTAATAACAGGTTCAAACGGAGGTGAAGTCCATAATTCTATTGGATCTGCTGGTTGCACGTCATAATGACCATACACTAAAACAGTAGGTAATTTTTTATCAATAATTTTTTCTCCATAAATAATCGGATATCCGGGGGTTTCGCATATTTCTACGTGGTTACAACCTGCTTTTTTAAGGCTTTCTAATACAAAATCGGCAGTATTTAAAACATCTTTTTTATAGGCTTTATCTGCACTTACCGAGGGTATTTTTAAAAGACTAATTAGTTCCTCTAAAAAACGTTCTTTATGCTCTTGTATATAACTTTGAATAGTACTCATTAAATTGTTTTTTTTATTTCTTCATCAAAAGTAGAAAAATTATTATGAACAAGTTTGTAGTTTGTAACTATTGTTTATATTTGCATCCCGAAACTTGGGAAAAGTTGCAGGCGTGGTGGAATTGGTAGACACGCTAGATTTAGGATCTAGTGCCGCAAGGTGTGAGAGTTCGAGTCTCTCCGCCTGTACAAATTTAATAACCCTTTTAACATTAATATTGTTGAAAGGGTTTTTTAATGAAAATTAATTTATTTACCTTACACAAGCATTAGAGCTATTATGATGCCTCTTTTTTGAGCGTTTTAATACGTAAGAAAAGCATGCACTTAAATCAATTTTGAAAGTACAATGAAATTACATCCGTTAAAATTTACTCCAGTTTTTAAATACAGACTTTGGGGAGGAGAAAAATTAAAATCAGTTTTAAACAAAGAATATGCTGAATCAAATATTGGAGAATCATGGGAGATTTCTGACGTAGAAAACGATGAAACTGTTGTTACTACTGGTTTTTTTAAAGGAAAAAGTTTAAAAAATTTAACAGAAGCATACAAAGGAGAATTTTTAGGAAACGCTGTTTATAAACAATTTGGGAATGAATTTCCACTCTTAATTAAGTTTATAGATGCCAAAACGCCACTGTCTATTCAGGTGCATCCAGGAGATGCAGTCGCTAGAGCGCGTCACAATTCATTCGGTAAAAATGAAATGTGGTATGTCATGGAGTCTGACGAGAATGCTGAGTTAATTGTTGGTTTTGATGAAAATCTAGATAAAGAAGATTACAATACATATGTGGTTGATGGCTCTATTTTAGAGGTGATGCATCATGAAAAAGTGGTCAAAGGAGATACTTTTTATATTCCTACAGGAAGAGTACATGCGATTGGTTCTGGTGTTTTGTTGGCTGAAATTCAGCAAACTTCAGACATCACTTATCGTATTTTTGATTACAACAGAGTAGATGCAAAAACAGGTGAATTAAGAGATTTACACAATGATTTGGCAATCGATGTGATTGATTTTGAATGTCATGACGCATATAAAACGAATTACGAAACGAAAACGAATGCATCTAATAAGTTAGTGCATTCGCCTTATTTTACCTCTAATCTTATAATTGTTGAAGGAATTTTACAAAAAAACTATGCAACCTTAGATTCTTTTGTAATTTACATATGTGTTGAGGGTTCTTTGGAACTGAATCATAACAATGAGTGCTATTCACTAAAAAAAGGAGAAACTATTTTAGTACCCGCTTCCATAGAGGCTATCGAATTAAAATCATTGTCAGCGCAAAGTAAACTTTTAGAAGTTTATTTATAGCATTTATTTACGCATTAAAATAACCTCAAAATCCTCTGATCTTTCTGCAAAATCAAACATTTCTTTGGTCTCTATTGGTGGTACTCTTAGTTTTCTTTTGCTGAGATCTATCCAAGCACCATATACTTTTATAACTGCAGAAAGCTGTCCTGCTTTGTTAAAAACTTCATGTACTATTTTCCAACGTTCGTTATTTTCTGACAATCCTTGTAATTTTAAGTTGACAGTAATGTCTTCTCCCAAATGAATTTCTTTTCGAAAAGAAGTTTCTTCCGTAAATAAAATAGGACCTAAATTATGCTTAGTAAACGCATCAATAGAGAAATTATACTTCGCAAAATAGCGCACTCTAATTTCTGCAGCATAATCGTTATATGCTGTATGACGCATGTGTCTGTTTGGGTCAAAATCTGACCATTTTGTAGCAAAGGTTACTTGGAAACTCATGTTTAGAGGTATAAAATTGCCTGATAAAATATTCAATTTATCAGGCAATGTAGATTATTAGTGAACTAGTTTTTTACGATTTTATCGTTGCTTCTTAGTTTTAATTCTTTTAAGACATTTAGTGCTTCTGCTACATAAATATCTTTTGATAGATTTTTGTGCCAAGCACTTCTTTTATCTGCCAATACACTATCTTTTACCATCAAAGGAAATTCATATTTAGGAGACTGAAAACTAAGGTTAGATTCGTATTTAAAGGCTGCTGAATATTTTTTTGAATCGTTTTCTAGCAATTTGCTTTCTTTAGAAAAATCTTTAAAATTAAGAGAATAAGAAGTGTTTTTTTGGTTTATTTTCAACCATTTAGCATATTCATTAATCAATTTAAACTTACTGTCTGAGGCAATTCTATTTTTGCTTTCGTTTACAACATCATTAAAGTTTTCGTACGAGTCTGTTTTGGTATAACTTGCTTGTGGAACTTTATCCCAAATTAAAGCACCTTTTAAATCTCTTTCTCCAAATTTCATATAACTATATCTATTTGGCATTGCAATATCAGAATATACACCTTCAATTTGTGTAGAACCACCATTTACTCTGTAGAATTTTTGAATGGTCATTTTTATTGCACCTAAATCTTCTTCATACTTGGGGTAAAAATTATTGATGGGAATTACGCTTTGTACAGTTCCTTTTCCATAGGTTTGGTTTCCCCCAATAATTATGGCTCTTCCGTAGTCTTGCATTGCAGCTGCAAAAATTTCTGATGCCGATGCAGACAATTCATTTACTAAAACAACAACAGCTCCATCCCATTGCATTTTAGGGTCTGTATCCTTTTTTACAATCGGTTCTTGTCCTCTATACTTTACTTGAACAACAGGACCTTTTGTAATGAATAAACCTGCAATTTCTATAGCAGTTTTTAAAGAACCACCCCCATTATTTCTTAAATCGATTAAGAGACCAGAAATATTTTCGCTTTTTAAACGTTCAATTTCTTTTTCCATATCTTTTGCAGAATCCCTAGAATTGACATCAGAAAAGTCGATATAAAACCTTGGCAAGTCTATTAAACCATATTTTTTACCCTCTTTTTCTACAATCGTAGATTTTACAAAAGTTTCATCTAATTCGACAATATCTCTAATAATAGAGATCACCTTCGTAGCACCATTTATTTTTTTCTTAACCGTTAGTCGTACCTCCGTTCCCTTCTTTCCTTTGATGAACTTAATCGCGTCATCTAAACGCATACCAACAATGTCTAAGGGTTTTTCTGCTCCTTGCGCAACTTCTAGAATAATATCTCCAGCTTCTAGTTCCCCTTGTTTCCATGCAGGTCCACCAGATACTAACTCAAAAATTTCTGTATAAATTCCTTTTTTTGATAAACGTGCCCCAATTCCTTCTAGTTTGCCGGACATGTCTTGGTCAAAACGTTCTTTTATTCTGGGTGCCATGTACGTTGTGTGGGGATCAAAAGCACCAACAACACTATTTAAAAAAGTAGAAAACCAGTCTTCGTGTTCTAATTCTTCGATTCTTAAATACAGTTCATCCATATTTTTCAAGACTTCTGATCTCGCTTCTTTTTCTAAAATTTCAAAAGATTTTTTCTTGAAGTTTTCATCTTTTTCAGCCTTCGCTTCTTGCTTTTCTAATTTATCTTGAATTCTACTAAGTACATTTAATTTTAATTGCTTGCGCCAATTATTAATCAACTCACTTTCGTTTTTCGCAAACGTAACTTTATCGTAATCAACTTGTATAGTTTCATTTTTTTTGAAATTAAAAGGTTGGGCCAGCAATTCGCCATAATAAGACTTTGCATTTTTTATTTTTTCAGTAAAACTGCTGTATACTAAATTATAAAAAGAAACATCATCTTCTAAAAGTTGATTGTCTATTTCATATTTAAATTTAGAAAACTCTTTGAGATCTTCTTGAGTAAAATAACGCTTACTTGGGTCTAGACCTTCAATAAAGCTTGTGAAAACTTCCTCGGAGAAATCGTCATTCATATCTTTTTCAACAAAATGTCCTCTCGTTAAAATGTTTTTTAAAACATAAACCAATATTTTGTCTTTCTCAGGATCTGTATTTTTAATATTATTTGCATTAATAGTTGCAAACAAGAGTAAAAGTGAGGCTAAAGTGATGTTTATCTTATTTTTTAATTTCATAAAATTTTTGTCGTTGATTCCAGTTTAAAATTACCTTTTTTTGTTTGCTGAACTATTAAAATAATGCCAAATTTTTAATAGGGATGTTTCCTTTAAAATTTTTATAAAGTTACATTAAGTATCGTTAAATATTCATGCTTACAATATTAAAGAAAAAAGGACTATTATTTTCTTTACGAATTGTTAAAACGAAAATAGTTTAAATGAATTATATTTGTATTTAAAATATACAATTATGCAAGAAAAGCCGTTGATTTTAGTCACAAATGATGATGGAATTACTGCTCCGGGAATTAGGGCATTGATCCAAATAATGAACAAAATTGGAGATGTTGTTGTAGTAGCACCAGACAGTCCGCAAAGCGGAATGGGACACGCAATTACAGTAGATAATGTGCTAACGTGTAATCCTATAACTATTGATGATGGGCCACAATTAGAATATACTTGCTCTGGAACACCGGCAGATTGTATTAAAATGGGAATTAGTGAAATTTTAAATAGAAAGCCAGATTTGTGTGTTTCTGGTATAAATCACGGAGCAAACTCTTCTATAAATGTAATTTATTCAGGAACCATGAGTGCTGCAATTGAGGCAGGAATAGAAGGTGTGCCAGCAATTGGTTTTTCTTTATTAGATTTTAAATGGCATGCAGACTTTAAACCTTCAGAAGATTTTATAAAAAAGATTACTTTAAATGCGATGGCAAACGGAATTCCTGAAGGCGTTGTATTAAATGTAAATATTCCTGCTTTGAAAAAGGAAGAAATTAAGGGCATTAAAATTTGCAGACAAGCAAATGGATATTGGAAAGAAGATTTTGATAAACGCAAAAGTCCATTTGGAAAAGAGTATTATTGGCTATCCGGTAAATTTATAAATAAAGATAAAGGGCAAGATACGGATGTGTATGCACTCGAAAATGGGTATATTTCTATAGTTCCTGTTCAATTTGATATGACTGCGCATCATATGATTCAAAAATTAAATACTTGGGAACTATAAAAAAGGATCTATTCATTGGAGTTTTAGTTGGGTTATTTGCCACTTTTGGTGGAATTTTCCTTTATTTAGAATATTTTTCGAGGTTTAATTTTGAGGACACAGTACAAATGATACATGACGGAAATTTATATGGCAAAGTGCTTTCATTAGCAGCAGTCCCTAATTTATTTGTGTTTTTTATTTTCCTAAAAAAGAAACAAGATAATTGTGCTAGAGGGGTTTTAATGGCTACTTTTTTAATTGCATTTACAACGCTTATTTTCAAATTTTTCTAATATGAAATATTATATAATTGCTGGTGAGGCTTCTGGAGATTTGCATGGTGCAAACTTAATGAAAGAGCTATATAAGCAAGATAAAACTGCAGATATCCGTTTTTGGGGAGGAGATTTAATGCAGGCGGCTGGTGGTAATTTAGTAAGCCATTATAAAGAAAGAGCTTTCATGGGTTTTTTTGAGGTTTTAAAAAACGTATTTAAAGTACTGGGTTTTATTAAATTTTGTAAAAAGGATATCGCCATATTTAAACCAGACGTGTTAATTTTCATAGATAATTCTGGTTTTAACTTGCGCATTGCAAAATGGGCAAAAGTGCATAACTATAGAACTAATTATTATATTTCGCCACAAGTTTGGGCAAGTAGAGCAGGCAGAGTAAGTGATATAAAAAGAGATATTGATAAATTATTTGTAATTCTTCCTTTTGAGAAAGATTTCTATAAAAAGTACATGTATGAAGTAGCTTTTGTTGGGCATCCTTTAATTGACGCAATTGCGGACAGAAAGCAAGTGTCTGAATTAGATTTTAGAAAGGAATACAAATTAAGTAATAAAAAAATTATCGCTTTATTACCAGGGAGTAGAAAGCAAGAAATCACAAAGATGCTATCTGTAATGCTATCCTTGGTAGCAGATTTTTCTGAATATCAATTTGTAATTGCAGGTGCACCAAGCCAAGACTTTTCTTTTTATAAAGAAATTATTGGCGATAGAGAGGTGTCTTTTATCAACAATAAAACATATGATTTATTAAGTATTTCCTATGCTGCTTTGGTAGCTTCGGGGACTGCTACTTTAGAAACGGCTTTATTTAAAGTTCCGCAAGTTGTTTGTTATAAAGGGGGAACTATTTCGTACCAAATAGCAAAAAGAATTATCACTTTGAAATTTATTTCTTTGGTGAATTTAATTCTTGAGAAAGAAGTAGTGAAAGAATTAATACAAGACGATTTTAATAAACAAAATTTAAAAATTGAGCTAATCAATATTTTAGATGCATCTTGTAGAGAAAATATGTTTTTAAACTATTTTGATCTAGAGAAAAAATTAGGAGGAAAAGGCGCTTCTGAAAAGGTAGCAACACAGATTGTTGCCGCTTTAAAAACGCAAACGCAAACGCAAACTCAAACTTAAAGTGAAGAAGTGGTTTATTTTATTGCTTTTAACTGCTGTGGGATTGGCCTCGTGCGCATCGACAAAAACGGTTGTAAAAACTACAAAAAGAGGAGCAACCAAAATAGATAAAATTATCTCTAATGCTTTAAAATACAAAGGCGTTCCTTATACGTTTGGAGGAACAACAAAAAGAGGAATGGATTGCTCTGGTATTGTTTATGTCTCTTATTTACAAGAAAAGATACCATTGCCGCGGGTCTCTAGAGATATGGCTCAGAAAGGAAAGAAAGTGTCTCTAAAAAATGCTAAAAAGGGCGATTTACTCTTTTTTAAAACATCTAAAAAAAGAAACCGAATTAATCATGTTGGCCTGATTATTTCCGTTAAAAAAAATCAGATCCGTTTTATACATGCAACTACTTCTCGCGGTGTTATTACTTCTCTATTGTCAGATAAATATTGGAAAAATGCCTTTGTAAAAGTCAAAAGAATACTGTAATTTATTTTCAGTAACTTCACAGTGCTATGAAAAGGTTGCTAAAATACTTGCCTTTACACTTTTTGATATTTCTAATTTTAGGAATCGGAATTCAATTTTATACTCAAATTTGGACTTTTGGTTTTCTAAATTTATTATTGCTTATATTTTTTTTAGTAATTTCTTTGATCCTACTTTGGAAGAAAAAAGACATCACATTTGTGACCTTTTTTTTATTCTTTATTATTGGTATTTCTGCGGTATATATTCAAGATGCTAGAAATTTTAAAAACTATTATTCTAATTTTTTAACACAAGATGCGAATGTAGTTTTAAGAATTTCTAAAGTTTTAAAATCAGGTTTTTATCACGATAAATATGTAGCAGAAGTACTTCAAATTAATGCGGACAAAACGAGCGGAGAAATCTTGTTAAACATACAAAAAGACAGTTTACAAAACCTTCTTAAAATTGATACTGAAATTTTTGTAAAACCTGCTTTTAAATTAGTGCTTCCATCTTTAAACCCCAATCAATTTGATTATAAGTTTTACTTAGCAAAACAAGGAATTCAGCATCAATTATTTTTGGATACGCATCAGTTTTTAAAACGATCAAATTCAGCAGTCTCTTTAGTTGCTGTTTCTGAGTCTTTTAGAGATAAAATTCAACAATCATTATTAAAATTTAACTTTAAAACGGATGAACTTGCAGTAATTAGCGCACTTTTATTAGGCCAAAGACAAGACATTTCTAAGGAACTATTAACAGATTATGCGAGTGCAGGTGCAATTCATATTTTAGCAGTTTCTGGCTTGCACGTTGGTATTATTTTACTCATTTTATCCTTCTTATTTAAGCCTTTAGAAAAGCTAAAGAATGGCAAGTATTTAAAAGCTTTTTGTATTGTTTTATTCCTTTGGATGTTTGCTTTTATTGCTGGGCTTTCGGCATCTGTTGTGAGAGCAGTAACAATGTTTACTTTTTTAGCAGTGGGACACTCTTTTCAGCGCAAAAAGGTAGTCGCGTTTTCTTTAATTTCATCGATGTTATTGGTATTAGTTGTAAAGCCCATGTTTTTGTTTGATGTTGGTTTTCAACTTAGTTATTTAGCCGTTTTCGGTATTATTTGGGTACAACCAAAATTGGTTACTGTTTACAAACCAAAATTTCTAATAGATAAAAAAATATGGCAATTATGTACAGTTTCTATAGCGGTACAAGTTGGAATTCTGCCTTTAAGTATTTATTATTTCCATCAATTTCCAGGGTTGTTTGTAGTGTCTAACTTGGTAATTATTCCTTTTTTAGGAACTATTTTAATTGGAGGAATTTTGGTCATAGCAATGTCATTACTAGATATTCTGCCTCAGTTTTTGGGAGATATTTATGGTGTTGTAATTTCTTTGATGAATGGTTTTGTTCGTTGGGTTTCTCACCAAGAACAATTTTTATTCAAAGACTTATCCATCTCCTTTTTAATGATGCTTGGGAGTTATTACCTTGTGTTTTCTGGAGT
>Ga0209712_10004088_pt1 | contig 11716 bp, 10 predicted proteins | sample ArcOceMetagenome_FD_187443 | JGI IMG/M metagenome (GOLD analysis project Ga0209712, IMG submission 187443) | Marine eukaryotic phytoplankton communities from Arctic Ocean - Arctic Ocean - Greenland ARC118M Metagenome (SPAdes) (version 2) | ecosystem: Environmental > Aquatic > Marine > Oceanic...
TACAAAATGTAGGTTCTGTTTTAGAGAAAGACAATCAACAAGGATTAGCTCATTTTTTAGAACATATGGCATTTAACGGAACAAGAGATTTTCCAGGAAAAGGAATCTTAGATAAAATGCAAGAACACGGTCTTGTTTTCGGTAAAGACATTAATGCTTATACCTCTTTTGATGAAACGGTATACAATATAAACAACATACCAACAACTCCAGAGCTAATAGATACAGGATTGTCTATTTTACACAATTGGTCTAACTACTTGTCATTAACAGACGAAGAGATTGATTCTGAAAGAGGTGTTGTGAAAGAAGAATGGAGAACGCGCCAAAGTGGAGGGATGCGTGTATTGCAACAAACTATTGGTACCATGTTTAACAGTTCTATCTATTCAGAACGCTTACCAATTGGTAAAATGGATATCGTAGAGGGTTTTAAATATAAAGCATTACGAGATTTTTATCACGATTGGTACAGAACAGATTTACAAGCTATCGCAATTATTGGTGATGTCGACGTTGAAGAAATTGAAGCAAAAATAAAAGCGTTATTTTCTAGCATTCCAGCCGTAAAAAATATTATCGAGCGAACACAAGTTCGTATTCCTGATAACGATGAACTTATTTATGATATGGGAATGGATAAAGAAGTAACTTCTTCAAACATTTCTTTTGGGATTCGTCATGATAAATCTTTAAAAAATGAAACAGTAGCTGATCTAAAAGAAAGTCTTTTAAATGGAATGGCAACATCAATTATTACGACAAGGTTTAATGAAATTAATCAAAATCCAAAATCTCCTCTTATTTATGCAGGAGTTGACTATGGTAGTCTTTCAAGATTAAACAATCAGTTTAGTGCTCGAATAGTTCCAAAACCAGATATGCAACATAAAGCATTTGAATTGGTCATGTCTGAAATTAATAGAGCTGTAAAATTCGGATTTACAAAATCAGAGATAGCAATAGTTTTAGCTCAATACAGAAGCTCTTATGAAAATCAAATTGCAGGATTTGGTAACAGAAGCCACGGACAGATTGTGAGAGGGATTCAAACAAATTACTTAGAGAATGCTCATATTACAGACATTGAAAAAGAATTTGAAATTGCCAAAGTAATTTTTAGTGAGTTAACGCAAAAAGAGTTGTTAGCGCAACTTCAAACATTATACGTTAAAAACAACAGATCGATAGTTGTTACGGGTGTTAAAGGCAATAAGAACTTAACAAAAGAAGATGCTCTTAAAATTATTACTACCGTTGAAAATGATCCAACTTTAAAAGGATATGCTGAAGAAACAAATGTAAAACCTTTAATGTCTGGAGTTGATTTAGTTGCTGGTTCTATTGTCTCAGAAAAAGAAGATAAAGAAATTGGTTCAACGATCTTTTCTCTAAGCAACGGTATTCAAGTACATTATAAGTTTGTGGATAAAAACAAGAATGATGTAAATTTAAGTGCGGTTAGTTATGGTGGGCAATCTTTATTAGAAGTAGATGATTTACCATCAACAGCACTGCTCGGCAATGTGATTCAAATGTCTGGATTGGGTGCTTTTTCTTCGATTGATTTGCCAAAAGTTTTAGCAGGTAAAAAAGCAAGTTCTAGGGCAAGTGTTGGTAATACTTCGGAAAGTGTTTCTGGTTCATCTAGCACAAAAGATGTAGAAACGATGATGCAATTGGTAAACCTACGTTTCACAAAACCTCGTTTTGATGAAAATTCATATAACGTGTTAATGCAGCAAGTAGATGCTTTTTTAATAAGAAAGAGTGAGCAAATACAATCTAAAATGCAAGATAGTGTTACAACTATACTGTACGGAAAAAATCATCCTACAGAACGTTTGTTTGATAAAAAACTTATGTCTGAAATGTCTTTTGATAAAATGAAAGCTATTTATACAAGTAGGTTTAGTAATGCTGGAGATTTCACCTTTTTTATTGTGGGAGATGTGACAAAAGAAACCATAAAACCTTTGTTAGAAAAGTACATTGCTAGCTTACCAACAACGGATAAAAGAGAAAATTGGAAAGATAATTCTGTAGATTGGATTACTGATAACATAGATAAAGACGTGTATTTAGAGATGAAAGATCCTAAAACAAATGTTCGTGTGGTTGTTAAAAACGATATGGAATATTCTTTAAAAAATTCGATTTTAATGAGGGCTATTGGTGATATTTTGCAATTGCGTTATACAGAATCTTTAAGAGAAGAAGAAGGGGGTACTTATGGGGCAAGGACTAGAGGCTCAATTTCTAGAAGACCAAGTCAAGAAGCAACAATCTCTGTAACTTTTGATTGTAATCCAGCGTTAGCCGAAAAATTAATCGTTATTGTGCACAAAGAGATTGAGGGTATTAAAAATGGAGATATTCAACAAGCTGATTTAGATAAAACATTGACTAATTATCTAAAAGAAAGAGAAGAGAGTAAGAATTACAATAAATTTCAAATGAGTTTATTAAAGAATTCTGTGATGGAAGGGTATAATATGAATGATCCTAAAAACTATGAAAATATTGTGAACTCCATAACGATTAAGGATCTAAAAAATATTGCAAAAAAATTACTAAAAAATAGTAAATCATACGAGATTGTTTTTAAACCTAAAAAGTAAAAAAACAGACAGTCTATTTTATAAAAGCTTCTCAATTTTGGGGAGCTTTTTTTTATGGGCTTATTTTTTTATAGTCTTCTATATTTATTAAAAAACTAAATTAATCGGAACGATTAGCTCCTCATAGAAAGGGTTTTGTTAAAATGCATTTAACGCGTAAAAAATCGTTTTGTAATAGAAAAGTACTTATGTCTAAGCTGGCGCACAGGCTTCTATATAAAATTTTTTAGCAGATAATTTTTTTCGATTTTTTTTCAGTTTAAGAATACGGAAGCTGCCTTTTAAGCAATATTTTAAAGGTATTTTTAAACTTATAAATTCACATACTATGGTAACCTTTGGAAGTGATTTTTTCGTAAATTTATATTTTATGTAAAACGGTGAAGTAGCAATTTCTTCTGCCTTACTATGTGCTTCAAATAATTGATATAAGTCGTCTTTAGTAACCATTTTTTTAGCTAAAATCTCTTTTGCTACTAATTTCATAATCTTTCTAAAATAAAGACCAACTCTCAGTTTTTCTGCTTCTTCCATTTTAGGGTATCTAATAGATTATTAAAAATAAAGGTATAACAATTTAAGTTTATCTGGGTTCTTAATATTTAATTTGATCAGAAAATAGGGTATCCTTTTCCTTTTTTAGAATTCGAATTATCTTCTTGTCTTAAAAATAAATATACATGATAAGATGGAATAAAAATAAACCCGACCATAAAAAAGTACGAATCCAATTTCTTCTAATCAACAGTTGTAAAAGTTTCTGATTAGGTTTTCCTTCGGATATTTTAAAATGCAGCGGAGCAAAACAAAGAAAGGTAAAGATCCACAAAAAAAGAACGATCAGTAAAGTAGAAATAGCTGTGAAATTAGGCTGATAAAAAACAGCAACGATCGCGAGTACCAGCTGTGCAAGCATTAAAGGAACCACAACTACTGCAATACCTGTTGTATATTTTTGATGCCATTCAATTAAATTTTCCCTTTTGTAATAAGGGAAACTAGGATACACAATTAATTGCACCATCCAAATAAGTACAACCAATCCAACATCAACTAAAATAGAAATCTGTAAGATAATTTGTGAATAGTCCACTATTAATTACTTTTTAATGAAAGCGTATTTTTGAAGCATCTCTAGGCTTGTGTATTGCAACGATTTTATATGTGTCGCTTCTAACCTAATAAAAGGTGCTTTTCCTGCTTTTTCAGCTTGCAACCATCTAGAAATGCACAAACACCATTGGTCTCCAGCTTGTAATCCAGGGAAATTCCAATGCGGAATAGGTGTCATTAAATCATTTCCTCTAGAAGCAGAATAGTCTAAAAAATCTTGTGTAACGATTGCGCAAACTGTGTGTGTGCCAACATCACTAGAAACTGTTCTACAAAAACCATCTCTAAAATAACCCGTAGCAGGCTCAGTACAGCAAGATTCTAGGGGTTTATTAAATACGTTTAATTCCAATTGAGTCGATTTAAAATTTGAGAATATAAAGATACAAAACGAATTTGCTAAAACTCCTTTGCGCCAAAGGCACTTTTAATAAACTTCGATTTATTTTTAGTGCTATTAAAGTTATAAAAACCACTTATTCAATGAATCTGTATTATTGAATAGATTAGCACTGTACTATTTTGTTGATACCATTTCTTTAGTTGCAACCGTTCTAAAACCTACATGGTCCGAACCAGAATCTATCGCAACGCCCATTTTTGCAGAAATTCTAAAACTTGCACAATAAGAAACGTGGCATAAAAAAGAACCACCTTTCATTACATGTTCTGTTTGATAAGGATTACTTGTGCTATAAGACTTGCTTGCGCCTTTCGGGTTTAATATCGGTTTAGATATATCCAGTTCATTGTAGTAATTTACATTAAATAAATCACTTGTAATTTCCCAAACATTCCCAGCCATGTCATACAAACCGATGCTATTCGCTGGGTAGGATTTTACAGGAGAAATAAACTCAAACCCGTCTTTAGATTCGTTTCTTGTAGGAAAAACTCCTTGCCAAGTATTGGCATTCGAGTCTAAAATTGTGGTGTCATTTCCCCATGTAAAAATAGCATTACTATTTGTTCCCTGCGCAGCAGCTTCCCATTCAGCTTCCGTCGGTAAACGTCTATTGGCCCATTTGCAATAAGTTACGGCGTCTTCCAAAGCAATATGCACAACAGGGAAATTATCTTTACCGTTAATCGTAGAACCAGGACCTTCTGGATGTTTCCAGTTTGCACCAATTTTCCATGCCCACCATTGTCCATAGTTATTCATGTTAACAACAGCGTTTACATTTTTATTAAAAATTAAACTTCCAGGCTGTAAAATTGAATCATGTGGTTTTGGTGTATTCGCAGGAAGTTGGGTTTTCATTTCTTTCCAATCGATCTTTCTTTCTGCAACTGTAATGTATTTTGTTGCATCAATAAACTTTTTAAACTGTTTGTTTGTAACTTCAGTAATATCAATGTAAAAACCATCTACTGTAACTTTATGAGCAGGTTTTTCTCTAAGCATTGCATATTTATCGCTGTCTTTTGCACCTTGTAAAAAGGTTTTTCCCTCGACCCAAATCATACCCTGAGGTATTTTTATTGCTATTGGTTCTTTTGAACTGTAAGCGTCGGTTTTTTTGTTTTTACAACTAGAAATGGATAATGAAACTATGAAAACGAATATAAAAATTAGGTGAAATATATTTTTATTTTGAGCTTGCATATCTTGATGAGTTAGGTGTTTTTAGTGCGTGTTAAAAGTAAGAATTTATTAAGTTTTGATCTTTAGTTTCTTATCTTATTATGGAGCCTTACTTATTTATTTAAGAGTCAGCTTTTCTAAGAGAAAAAAGTAGGGCGATTCTTTAAGTTTAAAACCTATTTTTGAGTTTTCTCTAAAATTTATTACATATACTTAAGTGTAATCTACTATAGTTTGATTTTTATTGAATATAATGGAGTCATTTTGAAAATTCCATAAAAATTCGTAAACTTTTTTAATAATATTTGTATATCTTAATTTAATCTTTAGATTTGTACTCTTAACAAAGAAAATTTAAATGTTGGATAACAATTTTACTCGTTTCTATTTTTACTTTTATTTTACAATAAAAGGAGAGGCTTTGTAGCATGTTGTTAAGAAACATTCATAATATAAAAAGTCTCGAATTTAATTCGAGACTTTTTTTTTGATATCAATTAAATGAATAAAGTAATTGCCATACAAGGAGCAGAAGGCTCAAACCATCATAAAGTTGCGCGCGACTTTTATGGAGAAACAATTCAATTAAAAGAATGCATGTCTTTTGATGTTTTGGTGGACAGTCTTTTAGAGGGTTCTGCAACCTATGGCGTCATGGCTTTAGAGAACACAATTGCAGGTTCTATTATTCCTAATTATGCCTTAATTGACAAACACAATTTGCATATAACTGGAGAAGAATATTTAAATATTCACCATCATTTAATGGGATTAAAAGGACAAAACATTAATGATATCAAGGAGGTTTGGTCGCATCCGATGGCCTTATTACAATGTAAGGAGTTCTTTAAAAAACATCCGCAGATTAAATTAGTAGAAGATGTAGATACAGCGGAAGTTGCGAAAAGAATATCTAAAGAGAATTTAGTAGGAATTGCAGCAATCGCTCCAAAAATAGCAGCAGAAATTTTTGATTTGACAATTTTTGAAGATGAAATTCAAACAATAAAAGACAATGCTACACGATTTGTAATCGTTCAAACACACGAACCAACAAACGGAATAGATCAAATAAACAAAGCATCTTTAAAGTTTCAATTAAATCATAAAAGAGGAAGTCTGGCAGCCATTTTAAATGTGTTAAGTGATTGTAAAATGAGTTTAACTAAAATTCAATCTTTACCTGTTATTGAAACACCTTGGAAATATTCGTTTTTTGTAGATGTAACTTTTTATGCCTTTGAGGATTACAAAAAGGCAGTAACAATTATAGAAATAATGGCGGAAGAGTTTAAAGTTTTAGGAACCTATAAAAACGGTAGAAAATAGCAAAGCGATCCTGAACCTGTTTCAGGGTCTCAAAACATAAATATGATACAACCTGCAAAAAGATTAGATACAGTGCAAGAATACTATTTCTCTAAAAAATTAAGAGAAGTTAGGGGTTTAGTTGCTGCTGGAAAACCAATTATTAATATGGGAATTGGGTCTCCAGATTTGCAACCACCAGCCAAAGTTTTACAGGCAATTGAAGGTAGTTTGACGGATGCGACTGCGCATAAATATCAATCTTACCAGGGTTTGCCCGAATTAAGAAATGCAATTTCAACTTTCTACAAAAACAAGTTTTCTGTAGATGCTAATCCAGCAGATGAAGTATTGCCTTTAATGGGTAGTAAAGAAGGAATTATGCATATTTCTATGGCTTTTTTAAATGAGGGCGATAAAGTATTAATACCAAATCCAGGATATCCAACATATACTTCTGTTACGAAACTAGTAGGCGCAGAACCACTTTTTTATAATTTAAGCGACGAACACAATTGGCAGCCAAATTTTGAGGAATTAGAGCGTCAAGATTTAACAGATGTAAAAATTATGTGGGTTAATTATCCTCATATGCCAACCGGAACAAATGCAACTTTAGAAATGTTTGAAAAGTTAGTTGCATTCGGAAAAAAGCATCATATTTTAATTATAAATGACAATCCATACAGCTTTATTTTAAATGATAAACCGATTAGTATTTTGCAAGTAGAAGGTGCAAAAGACATTGCTTTAGAATTAAATTCGTTAAGTAAAACTTTTAATATGGCTGGTTGGCGAGTTGGTATGGTTTTAGGAAATGCAGCTTTTATCAATGAGATTTTAAAAGTAAAAAGTAATATGGATTCTGGTATGTTTTACGGAATTCAAAAAGGAGCTATAGAGGCTTTACAATTATCGGATGATTGGTTTTTAGCTCAAAATAAGATCTACGAAGAACGTAGAGATTTAATTTGGCAATTGGCAGATAAACTCGGTACTACCTATAATAAGAATTCCACTGGACTGTTTGTTTGGGCAAAGATACCAGAAGGAAAAACATCAGAAGAAATTACAGACGCAGTCTTGTATGATAAAGACGTATTTATAACACCAGGAACTATTTTTGGGAGTCAAGGAGAGGGATACATTCGTTTTTCGCTTTGTGTAACAACAGATATAATTAAAGAAGCGATACAAAGGTTTTAAAAGCCTTGCAGGAAAGCACAAGAAAATGAAAAATATATACATGATTGGCATTGGTTTAATTGGCGGTAGTTTTGCTATCGACATTAAAAAAAACAATCCAGAAGTTGTAATTCACGGAATTAGCAGAAAAGACGAAACGTTAAATAAGGCTTTAGAGTTGGGTTTAATTGATAAAAAAGCAACGTTAGACGATATCGAAAATGCAGACTTGGTCATTGTTTCAATTCCGGTAGATGCCACTGTAAAATTATTGCCAACAATTTTAGATAAAGTTTCTGATACCGGTTTGGTTGTGGATGCTGGTTCAACAAAAGAAGCTATTTGTAAAGCGGTTGAACATCATCCAAAAAGAAGAAATTTTTTAGCATGTCATCCTATTGCAGGAACAGAAAAATCTGGACCAACAGCGGCAATTTCTGGGTTATACCGTGGGAAAACAAATATTATTTGCGAAGTTGAAAAGACAACTTTTAAGCTTCAAGAAAAAGCATTACAACTATTTACCGACCTTGGAATGCGTATTCGTTACATGGATCCTGTTTCGCATGATAAACACATTGCGTATGTTTCGCACTTGTCCCATATCAGCGCATTTATGCTGGGTAAAACGGTTATTAACAAAGAAAAAAATGAACGCGATATTTTTGATATGGCAGGTTCAGGTTTTGAATCAACAGTTCGTTTGGCAAAAAGTTCACCAGCAATGTGGACACCCATTTTTAAACAAAATAAAGAAAACGTAATTGAAACGTTAGAAGAATACATCAACAATTTAAAACATTTTAAAGAATTGATGGAACAAGATAATTTCTCTGAAATTTCTAAGGAAATGGAGAACACAAATTATATAAAACAAATTTTAAACGGCATAAAGTAAGCGCCAAAACAAGTAGAAAGATGAAGAATACAAAAGAATTAAGAACATGGTTGGATGATATGAATTTAGAGCATCCTCTAGTAATAGCAGGGCCCTGTAGTGCAGAAACTGAAGAACAAGTTTTAAAAATTGCACACGAATTAAAAGATTCTGATGTAAATTATTTTAGAGCAGGAATTTGGAAGCCAAGAACACGTCCAGGTATGTTTGAAGGTGTTGGTGAAATTGGTCTAAGATGGTTAAAAAAGGTAAAAGAAGAAACAGGCATGAAAACCTGTACAGAAGTTGCAAATGCTGCACACGTAAAGTTAGCAATCGAAAATGATGTAGATTTATTATGGATTGGTGCACGTTCTACCGTATCGCCTTTTATTATGCAAGAAATTGCAGATGCTTTGGCAGGAACAGATAAGATTGTCCTAGTAAAGAATCCAGTAAATCCAGATTTAGCGTTATGGTTAGGTGGTATTGAAAGATTATATACAGCAGGAATCAAAAATTTGGGCGCAATTCATAGAGGTTTTTCTACCTATGAAAAATCAAAGTATAGAAATATTCCAGAATGGCAAATAGCGATTGAGTTTCAAAACAAATTTCCAGATTTACCTTTAATTTGTGATCCTTCGCACATTACGGGAAACAGAGAAATGATTTTTGATGTATCTCAAACAGCTTTAGATTTAAATTTTGATGGATTAATGATTGAAACTCATTTCGATCCAGAAAATGCTTGGAGTGATGCGGCTCAGCAAGTTACACCAACAAAGCTAAAGGGGATTATGGAAGATTTAAAAATCAGAAAAGAGACAAATACGGAGGCAGCATACAAAAGTACTTTAGATAATTTACGTGCTCAGATTAATGTTGTGGATGGGCAGTTAGTAGATTTATTAGGAAAACGTATGAAAGTTGCTGATGAAATTGGTGCCTTAAAGAAAGATAAAAACGTGGCCGTTTTACAATCTAAACGTTGGAACGAGATCTTAGGAAACATGATTTTAGAAGGTAAAAGTAAAGGTTTAAGTGAAGAGTTTGTTTTAAAAATGTTTAAAGCAATTCACCAAGAATCTATTAATCATCAAGAAAAAGTGATTAACGGTTAATTTTTTCTTGCGAGGTTTTCAAAACCTAGTAGGTATTAAAATTACATTTATAAGCTATCTAAACCTCACAGATTTTAAAGCCTGTGAGGTTTTATTTTATTACAAAACCATATTTTTAGTTTTTTGGGCGTTACTTTATCCTGAAAGCATTCAGGACCAAGTCTGGCTTTTTGCTCTATCTTTTTTACTTTGTTCTCGATACAAATTTGTTCATTCTTCACAAATTTACTCGAACTGATAGTAAAAAAGGATGTCGCTTCAATCCTTAACGCAAAGAGGACCCCTTAAAAAGGTAGGTTTCTATAGTTACTTCTAGAATATTTAGACTTTATACGTTTTTAAAATCTGTGAGGTTTTTTTGCTTCATACTTTTGTTTTCTAAAGGTCTATGCAGTCGACTTTAAAAATGCAGGAATTAGTCGCAATTTCAATCCAATTTTTCATAAATCAATTTTAATTCAGCATCTTTGTACTAATGATCGGAATCGTTTACAAATCTACAGGAAGTTGGTATCAAGTAAAATCAGCGGACGGTGAGTTTCATCAATGTAGAATAAAAGGGAAATTTAGAATTAAAGATATTAAAAGTACCAACCCACTTGCGGTTGGTGACCAGGTGGTCTTTGATTTAGAAAAAAAAGGAGACGAAGAAACGGGCGTTATTAAAAAGATTTTAGATAGGGATAACTTTATTGTTAGAAAATCTGTAAATCTCTCTAAACAAATTCATATTATTGCTGCTAATATTGATCAGGTATTTTTATTGATTACGATAAATAATCCGCCAACATTTGCTGCTTTTATAGATCGTTTTTTAGTTTCTACAAGAGCTTATCGAATAGATACAATTTTGGTTTTTAACAAGATAGATTCTTACAAGCTTGAAGAACGCGCAGAAATCTTATATTTAAAAGATATTTACGAGGCAATTGGTTATCGATGTGTCGAAGTTTCTGCAACAGAAAACACAAACATCGATAAAATTAAAGAATTAATGACGGGTAAAACCTCGATGTTCGTTGGTCATTCGGGCGTTGGTAAATCTACTCTGGTAAATGCAATAGAGCCTACTTTAAATTTAAAGACCAAAGAAATTTCTGACCAACATAAACAAGGAAAACATACGACCACATTTGCAGAAATGTTCGATTTAAGTTTTGATGCAAGAATTATAGACACACCAGGCATTAAGGGTTTTGGAGTTGTAGATATTGATAAATACGAATTAGGAGATTATTTTCCGGAGTTTTTCGCCTTAAAGCAAGATTGTAAATTTAATAATTGCATTCATACAAAAGAGCCACATTGTGCTGTAAAAGACGCTTTAGAAGAGGATAAAATTTCTTGGTCTCGGTATAAAAGTTACCTTCAAATTTTAGATGGTGAAGAAGAAAAAGAGCATTTTAGAACCGATATTTGGGACGAAGAGGATACTGAATAGCCTAGTATGAAAATCGTAATTCAAAGAGTTTTAAAAGCGAGTGTTACAATTAAGGATGTAAAAGTCGCAGCTATAGAAGAAGGAGTGCTTATTCTTTTAGGGATTGTAAATGAGGACACAGAAGAAGATATTAATTGGTTGGTTCGAAAAATTGTAAATCTGCGTATTTTTAACGATGCTAATGATATCATGAATAAATCGCTTAAAGATGTGGAGGGAAATGTAATTGTGGTTAGTCAATTTACGTTGCACGCATCCACTAAAAAAGGAAGCAGACCTAGTTATATGAAAGCTGCGAAACCAGCTTTAGCAATTCCTTTATACGAGCAATTTGTGGTATTCTTAGAAACAGCATTGAATAAGAAAGTACAAACAGGTCAATTTGGCGCAGACATGAAAGTTGAGTTGCTAAATGATGGACCAGTTACTATTATTATAGACTCTAAAATAAAAGAATAA
>Ga0209712_10004090_pt1 | contig 11710 bp, 10 predicted proteins | sample ArcOceMetagenome_FD_187443 | JGI IMG/M metagenome (GOLD analysis project Ga0209712, IMG submission 187443) | Marine eukaryotic phytoplankton communities from Arctic Ocean - Arctic Ocean - Greenland ARC118M Metagenome (SPAdes) (version 2) | ecosystem: Environmental > Aquatic > Marine > Oceanic...
AGAAAGCAATTGATTCCAAACTTCGACCTTTTATTCAAAGAGAAAAATTAATGTCTCATGTCGTTGCCTTGACCGATTCAGATTACAATACTTGGATTGATAAAGTTAATCCAGATTGGGATGGAGCGATACCGGTCACAATAATTTATAACAAAGAAGAATACGAAATCATCAAAGGTGAATTCGATAATTACGAAGAATTAAACACTATTGTTAAATCATATTTAAAAATCTAATCATGAAAAATTTAATTAAAATTTCTTTCCTACTTTTTGCTTTAGGAATATTTATGACTTCTTGTGGAGAAGCGACGGAAGCTGCCAACACCGCTGCTGATACTGTAATAGATGCTACAGCAGAAACAACGGAAGCGATCAAAGATGGTGCATCTAAAATGATGAACGACGAAATTTCCAAAGGATTAAAAATTGGCGATGCGGCAGAAGATTTCAATTTAAAAAATGTAAACGGCGATTTAGTTTCTCTCAGCAGCATCGAAGATGCTAAAGGTTATATCGTAACTTTCACTTGTAATACTTGTCCGTACGCAGTTGAATACGAAGATCGAATTATTGCTTTGCATAAAAAATATGCGCCAATGGGTTACTCAGTTATAGCAATTAATCCAAATGATCCTGCGGTAAAAGAAGGGGACAGTTTCAAAGCAATGCAAGTTCGTGCAGAAGAAAAATCATTCCCTTTCGAATATGTTTTCGATGAAGGTCAAAAAGTTTTTCCAGCATTTGGAGCAACAAAAACACCTCATGTATTTTTGCTAAACAAAGAACTAGTCGTAAAATACATTGGAGCAATCGACGACAATCACGAAGATGCTAACTTGGTAAAAGTGAAATATGTAGAAGATGCGATTAGCGCATTGGAAGCTGGAAACGATCCTGATCCTGCAACAACAAAAGCTGTTGGTTGTGGAATTAAGTCGAAGAAAAAAATGATGTAAGCTTTTTTGAGCGATGAATTATAAGTGATGAGCGATGAGTATTCCCAACTGTGGAGATACTCATACTTATCACTTATAGTTTATCACTTTAAAAATATCAGAGATGTTTTTAATACCTGTTTCCCAAAAATCATTCTCAGAAAAATCAAAATTTGGATTTTCAAAAGTCATTTTACTTTTAATCTCACCTTTCCCAGAAAGGTGAAACTCTTTGGCTTGAGTAGTTTTTGCCAACTCCAAAATATTTTGCGCATTCACTCCTGCGCCTGGCATGATGGAAATTCTGCCCGCTGCTTTTTCAACTAATTTTTTTAAAAAAAATCTCCCTTCAAAAGCATCTGCAAATTGCCCCGAAGTTAAAATTTGATGTGCACCAGTTTCAATAACTTTTTCCAACGATAAAAATGGATCAGCCGCTCGATCAAATGCGCGATGAAAAGTAACTTTCATCGGAGCAGCCAACTCAACTAATTCTTTGGTTCGTTCGACATCGACTTGTCCATCTTTTTGCAAAACACCAATCACGACGCCATCTACTTTTTTCCCATCGTATGTTTTAACATTTTTACAAAAAAGAATATCTCGTTTGATTACATCAAATTCGAGGGAGGTATATAAAAAATCTCCCGGCCGAGGACGAATCAAAACGTACACTTCAATGTCCAATATCTCTCTCGTTTTTTCAATAGTCGAAGCACTCGGAGTAATTCCTCCCAATTCCAAACTGCTACACAATTCTACTCGATGGGCTCCTGCCAACTGAGCGGTCAAAGCAGATTGAACCGAGGCTGCACAAACTTCAATTTTTATTTTCATAATTAAAATTACCTTAAAAAAACTAATCACTAAATTTTATCCCTTGAAAAGTATATTTTTGCTACCAAAGTTTTCTAATCAACTTCAAAGACATTAAACCTAAAAAAATATTCATGAGACTATTTTCCCTTTTTATAATTGTTCTTTTTTTAGCGGCTTGCGATAATCCTGATGACAACTATTTAAAACCTCGTAACCTGCTCGAGTATGGAATTCCATATACCATATTAGCACCTGATAGTGTTGATATTCAAAAAGAAAATTTAGTGGTGCAAGATGAAGTAATTATCAAAAGTCAAAAATCTGATGATTACGAAGTACGTATTTATTTTGGCGAAGCTACCAAAGATGTGTTAGCGACCAAAGCGGAACACTTGAATAATTTAAAAAGTATCTCTGTTTACTCATCAGTCAATGTAGTTTTAGATGAGCCGAACGGATTTGTTTACGAAACGGTGATTGATTCTACTTTGCATAATTTCGGTTTTCGAAGAATTGTGGTGCAAGGAGATAAAGAATATATTTTCCAATCTGGAAATGGAAATTACACCAAAGAACAAGCGGAAGAAATATACCAAGCAACTATCCCTCAAGAAATGAAAAAATAATAATTTAAATCATTGCTTAGGAATGCGAATGAAATAGATTCAGAATTTTCGGTCGCTTATTTTGTTCTTAGTTTTTGCTTTGAAAGCATGAGTTTATCTGGATAAATGATTGATTTCAAAGGGGAAAATAAGTACAAAAGAAGTAGTAAAAATTCTGAATCTATTTAGTTCGCATTCCTTAGGAACAGTTCCTTAAAATGAGAAAAGGCTTTCACAAATATTTGTGAAAGCCTTTTCAATTTTGGTGTTTGTTCGACTAAGCTTCTTGTACAATTTCATATCCGAAAACAACAAGAATTAGTGCTAAAATGCTTAAGATGATCATGGGTAAAGGGTTTTTGTAAATTAATTCGCTTATCAGGTAGTCCCTTAAATAAGCGTTTTTTGGATTATAAGTAATTAGAACACTATATAGATGGCAAATGTTCCTAATACGTTGCTTCAAGTTACAATGTAATTAGCAGATTGGCAAATAACACCAAATAGCTCTCTTGTCCTATTTGGCCAATATATATACGAAAAAGACCGAAAACAATCGTTTTCGGTCTTTTTCATCCAACTAAAGGGCACAATTATTGAAATGTTAAAATTTACTTATTTTCAAAATTGTCTCTTTTATTACATTCCTTAGTTACTTTTTAGTAGCTGCAGAATAGTTTTGAGCTACTTGTTTCCAGTTTATAACGCTGAAAAATGCTTCCACGTAATCAGGTCGTTTGTTCTGATATTTCAAGTAATAAGCATGCTCCCAAACATCCAAACCTAAGATTGGCGTTCCTTTTTTCTCAGCACAATCCATCAAAGGATTATCTTGATTAGGAGTACTTGTAACAAATAATTTTCCTTTATTGCTTACACACAACCAAGCCCAACCTGAGCCGAATTGAGTTTTTGCAGCAGCAGAAAATGCATCTTTGAATGCTTCGAACGATCCAAAATCTTTAATGATTGCTCCTCCGATTTTACTTTTTGCTGAAGGCACTCCTCCTCCTTTTGGAGACATCACTTTCCAGAACAAAGAGTGATTATAAAATCCACCTCCGTTATTTCGAACTGCTGCTCCATGCGTAGAAGCGTTTTTCAAAATATCTTCGATTGATGTTTTTGCAAGATCAGTTCCTTCGATCGCTGCATTTAATTTTGTCGTGTACCCATTGTGATGCTTCGTGTAATGAATAGTCATTGTCCGTTTGTCAATGTGTGGCATCAAGTCGCCATATTCATAAGGAAGTTTAGGAAGTTTAAAAGCCATAATCTGTTTAATTTTAAAATTTGGAAATTAATTGTCTTTATATAAAAACGCTCAAAGATAAAAAGTTTTACAAAACAAAAAGAACGTTTTATCTGAAACGGAATTAGATAGATTTTGTTTGAAAGTTTTGTTTGAAATAAAATTGTAAATGTATTGTTATGGAAATTTAAAAAAATGATCGCACTCCTTGTAATCAAAACTAATCAACTCGAAAAGCAAAAAATATTTCATAAAAAACTTGACCTACTTTTCCAAAAATAAAAACATGGAAATAGTTCTAAGCATTTCAATTCAATGGTAGCAAGTAAAGATACAGTTTTACAAATCTACCCTTTACCTAATGGTCAAACTTTACTAGACACTACAACTCGTTTAGGTTTCCGAGTAGATGATTTGGAAAAAACGATTGATACTATTCTGAAAATAGGTGGCGAAATAAAAAATAAAATTCGAGAAACGGAGTTTGGAAAAACTAGCGGTCATTAAATATTTTGATGAGAGGAGTATTGAGGTTTATCAAAAAAAAATGCTTCCATATTAAATACTATTTTTCTTTAAAAAAATATATAATTACAGTCTTAATGGTGAGCATCGCACTCTGATCAAACAAAAAACCCGACGTTGATTCCTCAACATCGGGTTTTATATTTCTCAAAAAAGAAAACAACTAAATCTTAACTCTTAGCTTCTTCTTTTGCTAAATGTTCTTTTACCCAATCTGTCGTTACAGATTTTGGACGTTCCAATGGAAAGCCTAAAGCTCGTGACCAACAAAGTGCAGACAAAACTCCTAGCGCTCTCGACACTCCAAACAATACAGTATAAAAACTATACTCGTTCATTCCGTAGTGAACCAAAATTGCCCCTGAATGAGCATCTACATTTGGCCAAGGATTTTTCACTTTACCCAATGCTTTTAATTCTTCTGGCACTACCTCAAAACATTTCCAAACTACCTCGATAATATCCGAGCCAGTAATATTTTCTTTGGCAAATCTTTTTTGCTCCACAAATCGAGGATCTGGTTCTCTCAAAACAGCGTGACCATATCCAGGAATTACTTGTCGTGCAGCCAAAGTTGCTTTGACATATTCTTTGATTTGTGCTTTCGTCGGTGTCTTTGTTTCCAAAGATTCCAACATTTTGAAAATCCATTTGATCACTTCTTGGTTAGCCAATCCATGCAATGGTCCAGCCAATGCATTCATTCCACCTGCCAATGAAAGGTAAGCATCACTCAAAGTCGATCCCACCAAGTGAGTCGCGTGAGCAGAAGCATTTCCACCTTCATGATCTGCATGAATCGTCAAGTACAATCTCATGAAACTTTTGAACTCCTCTCCCGGCATTCCCAACATGTGCGCAAAATTTCCGCCCCAATCCAAAGTCAAATCTGGAGCAATATGATCTCCATCATGATAAGTTTTCCTATAAATGTAGGCAGCTACTCTCGGCAACATCGCAATCAGGTTCATCGTGTCTTCATACATCGCATCCCAATAATCATTTTTACTCATACCCTTAGCATACCGTTGAGCAAAAATACTTTTGTTTTGCAACGAGACAATCGCAATACTAAACTGAGCCATCGGATGAGTGTCTTTCGGCAGAGCATCCAATACATCAAAAGTATGTTGAGGTACGGTACTTCTTGCTACCCATTGAGCAGTCAATCCTTTTACTTGATTTTCCGTTGGAATTTCTCCAACTAGCATCAACCAAAAAAGTGCTTCTGGCAAAGGCTCTTTTCCATCTTCTACCCGAGGTAGTAAGTCTCTTAATTCTGGAATTGAATGACCTCTAAATCTAATCCCTTTGATTGGATCCAATTGTGAAGTTTCCCAAATCATACTTTTCACACCACGCATTCCTCCGAAGACTTGACTGAGTGTCACCTCATCTACTTTAGTTCCGCCTTGTGCTTTTAATATACTTTTAACTTCCGCTTTTAATTGGGATGATTTTTCAAAAAATTTCTGCTTGAGTAAGTCCATTGATTTCTTATTATATTTTTAATTCCTGAATAAATCAGGAGAGATTGGTTAAATGTTATATATCTAACGATTGAACATCAAATTTGTTAAATCATCTGGTCGACAAAAATATTATTTTTTTGCCACACCATCATTTTTTCCGATAAGATATATAATAGTAGAAGAAAAAAATAAAAAGGAAAGAAGTTTGGAAAAAATAAAAGACTTGAATGGATTACTCAAGTCTTTTATTTTTCATTGTAAAGCTAGATTAGTTGACTTTGATAAGTGCCTTTTTTATTTCCAGAGTACTAGCTCCTTCTTTTTGCATGCGAGCAGAAACACCTGCTCGCTTTAATCTTAAATCAACTTCCTCTTTTGCCAATAACTTAGCTTGGTCTCTATCCAAAATTCTTCGGACAGAAAAATTAGTTTGCTCTTCATTGCCACTCATCTTTGCCAAATATTTATCAACATCGGTAGCTTCGAGTGGTGCGATTTCCGCATCATTTTTAAGTTTACGTTGTTGGATTTTCAACATCTTTGCCGTTTGCGCATCTGTCAATTTATATTTTTCTACCAAAACTTGAGTGACTGCTTCTGCAGATGATCGATTCGCATCCGTATTCTTTTGTGCAAAAATACTGACCATCATAAAAAGCATCAAACCACTTAAAAGTATCTTTTTCATATTTCTTAGAATTAAATGCCCAAATAAAGTTGAGACAACATTAATTAAATTATTTTTGCTAAAGTAAGGAGATGAAATGGAAAATCTGAATATTGATTACAAAATGTAAAACATTTATTAAAAAAAATAAACTTCAATAGTTTTATTTTTTTCGGTTGACGGCCGCTGCGCTCCCGACAATAGAGTATTGCAATAAAATTCCCGTCAGCGAAGCGGCCGTCAACCATCTTATATTTGCTCAAATATTTCAAAAAAAAATAAAATGCTCATAATAAAAGATAAACTCGTAAGTGATGATGTGATCAAAGAACAATTCCTCTGCAATCTTAAAGCTTGCAAAGGTGCTTGTTGTTGGGAAGGCGATTTTGGTGCTCCGCTGGAAGAAGATGAAATTGAAATTTTGGATAAAATCTATGACAAGGTTGCTCCTTTTCTGACTGAAAAAGGAAGAGAAGCTATTGCTAAAAATGGAACATCCGTTTACTACAATGAGGCCGAAGAATTTGGAACTTCTCTCCAACCGGATGGTGCATGTTCTTTTATGACTGTGGATGAATTAGGTATCGCAAAATGTGGAATCGAGCAAGCACACAAAGCAGGTGAGATTGATTTTAAAAAACCCATTTCCTGCCACCTCTACCCTATCCGAGTGGAAAAAGATGAACGCGTAAATTTTGAGGCACTTAATTATGATGTTTGGGATATTTGCTCGGCAGCTTGTGAATTAGGGAAAAAAGAGGAGTTGCCAGTTTACAAATTTCTGAAAGAACCTTTGATTCGGAAATATGGGGAGGAATTTTATGAAGAGTTGGATGCGGCGGCAGAGCATTTGAAAGAATCTGAAGAATAAAATTTTTCGAACATTTCCTCGCTCGCACAGAGCTTTCCGGCTGATGCGTAGCATTTGAGAAATCTATAGGTTTCTCAAATAACTAGGGTACATAAGTTCATAGACAAAATTAATCCTGTTTTTAAGGACATCTTCTTCCGCTATTTTTCCTAAAAAAATACTTCCAGAACTAGGCTATGCAAGGATTTTTTAAGAAAAACTATCGAAAAAATCTTGTCCTTAAAACTCATGATTAATTCTGTCCATGAACATATATAAACAGAATAGCCATTTTTTTTTCAACCCTCACATCTGAGGGTTTGGAAAATTTAATGCCTCATTAAATGAAAAGCACTCAAAACCTCAATGAATACTCCCAAAGGCGCAGATGTGCATGTTTGGAAAACAAAAACTAATAATTTAGTTTTATCAATTTTGTTTGTTTATTATCTTCACCGAACACACACATTTGTAACAACGGTGATAATCATTAAACTATCCCCCAACCTTTTCCCATTTTTACCGTAAAAAAACAGCAATCTATTATCTCTTTCATCCGACTGATAACTCATAAAATACGTGCTTTTTTTGACTTTCAGACGTAAGAATGATACCTTTGCATGGATTTTTTAAAACCTTCAAAACTTGGCGGTCTCCGCCAATGGTTTTCTTAGGAAAATTTTAAATTATTGACCTCGTTATCAGTGCTTTATGCATTAAATAAATACACATATATTTTATATATAAATCAATCAAAATTATAATACGAAATGGCGTTAATTGGAACAATTAGAAAAAATAACTGGCTTTTGATTTTTGCTATCGGCCTAGGATTGGCAGCATTTATCATGATGGATTCTATGTCAGGTGACCGAAGTATCGGAGCAACAAGTGGCTCTACTATCGGAAATATTGCTGGTAACAAAATTAGTTACCCTGATTTCGATAGACAATATCAAGTTAGAAGTAAAAGTTTTCAGAGTAATGATAGCTATGCGCAACGAACTAGTTTGTGGAATTATTTGGTAGAGAAATCAATCATCCAAAACGAATCTGAAGCTTTGGGTTTAGGTGTAAGTACTAAAGAGTTGAAAAATTTACAATTTGGACCAGTCGCTAATTTGAGCCCTTTGATGGCTAATCGATTCCCAGCAGGTGGACAGCAAAACCAATTCAATCCTAATCCTCAACCAGATATGGAGAGAATCAGACAATTTCAACAAATGATTGAAGATGACGAAGTTAATGGAGAACCATTGAGTAAAGACTTCGTTGATTTTTGGAGCATGCACGAAGGGGAAGTAAGAAAAGAGCGCATCCAATCTAAATTGAACACTTTAGTAAGCAAATCAATGTACAATCCTTCTTGGATGGTAGAAAAAGCATATGCTGACCAAAATCAAAAAATCACTTTTGAGTATGTAAAAATTCCTTTCGATGAAGTTCAAGATAGTGAAGTAACCATTACAGATGCAGATTTGACTAGCTACCTGAGTGCCAATGCTGCAAAATATATGCAAGATGAGGAAACTCGAAAAGTAGGTTATGTTACATTTAATGTAACTCCTTCCGATAGTGATTCTTTAGCGATCAAAGAAGATGTCGTGAAATTAGGAAATGAGTTTGCTGCAAAAACTGACGCTGAAGATATTGATCTTTTTATCGAAAGTAACTTTGGAACTAGAGGACAAGGTTGGATGACAGCTGATAAATTAAATCAAGCGATTCAAGGAAGCACTTTTACACAAGCAATTGGATCTGTATCTGCACCATATTTAGAAGGAAGAGCTTATAAGGTTGCTAAGGTTTTAGATCGAAGAGTCTTACCTGATTCTGCAACAGTTCGTCATATTTTAATTAGCGATCCTACTTTACAACGAGGTCAAAAGCCATTCGAAGCGCAATATATAGCTTGGGAAAAAAGAGCAGATAGTTTAAAAACTGTAATTGAAGCAGGTGGAGACTTTACTGCTCTGGCTGCTCAATTTAGCACAGATGGAGGAAGTAAAGACAACGGTGGAGTGTACGAATATACTGCTATCAATCAATGGGTTCCTGCATTCAATGATCTAGCTTTCTTCGGTGGAGAATTAAATAAACTTTATTCAATTAGAACTGATTTTGGCGTTCACTTGATTGAGCCTCTTGGAAGAAAAACTACTACTAATACAGAACTAGTAAAAGTAGCTTACTTAAGCAAAAATGTTATTCCTTCTAAAAAAACTACCAAAACTGTTTACGGTCAAGCAACTGAATTTATTAGAACTAATAAAAATCTAGACGCAATGAAAACAGCAGCAGAAGGAGATGCTAACTTAACCTATGCTACTTCTAATCCAGTTGCTACCAATGCTTACAGTATTCAAGGTCTTACTTCAAGCGAAGACTCTAGAAAAATGATCAAATTTGCTTTTGAAAATAGCGTTGGAGATGTTTCTTCGGATGTATATAGCTTCCAAGATCAACTTGATTTTTATGATAACAAATACATCGTATCAGGTGTTGACATGGTTCAAAAAGCTGGAAAAGCTTCTCTTGAAAATGTTAGAGATATCATCACTCCTATCGTTAGAAATATGAAGAAAGGAGAAATCATTAAAGGAAAAATCAACACGCAAGATTTAGCATCGATTGCAAGTACTTTCCAAACTGATTTGGATACCGCATCAAATGTAAGCTTCAGTTCTCCAAGTGTTCCTGGCCTTGGTCAAGAGCCTAATGTTGTTGCTGCTGCTTTCTCTGTAGTTGAAGGAACTGTTGCTGCACCAGTAATTGGGGCAAATGGAGTTTTCGTAGTAAAGACTACTTCAAAACCAGCTGCAATACGTCCATCAAATATTGCTTCCATTAGAAATACTATTAGATTGAATTCTCAAAGTCAAGTGAGAACTGCAGTAATGCAATCCATGAAAAAGAATGCTGACATTGAAGATAACAGATCTAATTTCTTTTAATTAGGCAAAAAAAAATAACAGGATCAATTTAGATCCTGTTATTTTTTTGTTTTAAATCTGTGCTATTTTATCTTCTATCTGCTAATTGTCACCTTCACAACTGTTCTTTAATAAGTTTCTTCCAAAAGCACGATTCAAACAGTATACCTATTATTTTTTCGAATAATTACTGATTAGTATAATAATTATTAAGCTTTCCGAAATTGATACATTCAAGTTGATTGATGTCTAAATCAATTATAAATTACTCTCTTTTTATCTCGGAAAACTCGCTATAAAAAATTTGAACCCTTATTATTTAACTTAAAACCCATTCCCATTATGAATATTGCAGTCGTCGGAACTGGTTATGTTGGCCTTGTTTCTGGAACTTGTTTCGCAGAAACTGGTAACAATGTAATTTGCGTAGATATTGACGCAAAAAAAGTAGAAAGAATGCGTAATGGCGAGGTGCCAATTTACGAACCTGGTTTAGAATTACTTTTTGAAAGAAATACTAAACAAGGAAGACTTCGATTTACCACTGATTTAGCTGAAGCAGTTAATCATGCTGAAATTATTTTTCTAGCGCTTCCTACTCCTCCGGGAGAAGATGGATCGGCTGACTTATCATATATTTTAGGCGTTTCTTCTGAGTTGTCAGGTTTAATCAAAGACTATAAAGTTGTAGTGGACAAAAGTACGGTTCCTGTTGGAACGGCTGAAAAAGTACACGCAGCCATCGCAGCAAATTGCGATGAATCTCTTTTTGACGTAGTTTCAAATCCTGAATTTTTACGAGAAGGAGTTGCCGTTGATGATTTCTTAAAACCTGACCGAGTGGTCATCGGAACTACTTCTCCAAGAGCACAAGAGGTAATGAATAGATTGTACGAACCATTTGTACGCCAAGGAAATCCGATCTTTTTCATGGATGAGCGTTCTGCTGAAATGACTAAGTATGCAGCCAACTCTTACTTAGCAACTCGTATTTCATTTATGAATGAGATTGCTAACCTTTGTGAAATGACTGGTGCAAACGTTGATAACGTAAGAAAAGGAATGGGTAGCGATAATAGAATTGGAAAAAGATTCTTATTCCCTGGAGTTGGATATGGTGGAAGTTGTTTTCCAAAAGATGTGCAAGCATTAGCGAAAACCGCTTCTCAACATAATTACGAGTTCAAAATTTTGAATTCGGTAATGAATGTGAATCGTTTGCAAAAAAATATTTTAGCTGCAAAAATCTTAAGATACTTTGGTGAGGATTTGACCGGTAAAACGATTGCAGTTTGGGGATTAGCATTTAAACCAAATACAGATGATATTCGGGAAGCACCTGCTTTGTACATCATTAATGATTTGATTAAAGCTGGTGCAAAAGTAATTGCTTACGATCCTGAAGCAATGGAAAATGTAAAAGCAATATACAATGGTCAAGTTGAAATGGCTGAAGACCAATATACTTGTGTCGAAAATGCAGATGCATTAGCAATCATCACAGAATGGAGTGTATTCCGTACACCTAACTTTGATCGAGTAGGTGAAGCATTGAATAATAAAATCATTTTTGATGGAAGAAACTTATATAATTTAGATCGAATGAAGGAACTAGGATTCCATTACGAAAGTATTGGAAGAAGTATCGTT
>Ga0209712_10004094_pt1 | contig 11698 bp, 8 predicted proteins | sample ArcOceMetagenome_FD_187443 | JGI IMG/M metagenome (GOLD analysis project Ga0209712, IMG submission 187443) | Marine eukaryotic phytoplankton communities from Arctic Ocean - Arctic Ocean - Greenland ARC118M Metagenome (SPAdes) (version 2) | ecosystem: Environmental > Aquatic > Marine > Oceanic...
ATCACTGCCAATACATCAAATATATTCTTAATTATGTATTACATGTGTATGTAACTATTGGTGATGAGGTTAGGTGTTGTAACTCTTGAAATCAGTAGAATAAGTATCATTACAATAACGTTTAAAATACAAAACACTGAATATCGAATAAAATCTTATTCTATTGCAATTCTATTGTGTAAATAATGTAAATATTAGAGATAGGTACGTGTAGAAGGGCGCCATCGTGTTAATTGGTAATTTTTATTAAGCTTTAGTTTGAAAAGGTGTGGTCTCAGGATGAAATACGGTGTGGTGGTAGCCTGGGTTGGTTTTGATGATTTCAAAACCTCAAAACTTCCCAATCGCTCTATGCTTTTTTCTGTATAATTACGAAGCTTAGTTCGGAGGTATTGAGAAGTTTTGAGGTATTTTGAATAAGGGCACAGTGGGTGGGTTCTGAATAGCTGAGTTGGAAAAACCAACTCATTTATTTGCTGATGATATTACTTTAGATCCAACTATGTAGGACCATAGCCTCCTGGGTAATACGGGCAAAATAAAATAAAATTGAAATGGAAAATGAGTTGGAAAACAAACTTGGCTACGTGTACGCAGTTATCCCTACTGTAGATCTAACTGGAATTCCGGTTATGTCCCGTTTTTTTCGAAAAGGTCCTCCTCCCGGTTGTTACTGTCGGTCGGCAAATCAAAGTGGCAAAAAAGCAAAATGAATATCGTGCAACAAGCAGGCCCATGTTCATTCGAATTTATTTACCAGCGCGACGATTTTGTATTACTTTTGGCATCTTCTTGACTCTTGCATCTTGCACATCAGTTTCTTGGTAAAAATGAGGTGCAATTTCGATCAACCATGATGGTTTAATAGGAGCGACCTGCCGCATGAATTCTTTGGTTGTAAACGCTAATTCGAAGTATGTCAGCCAACCTGGAAGTTCTTCTTCCTTCGCCAATACGCTGCTCGGGTGGATATGAACAGTTCTTTTTTGTTTTATGGTCTGATACTCACCGGACTTACCAAGCTTGGCAGTGTTGTAGAAAAATCCTGATGTGATGGCTTTTAAGCAGGAATCATGGTCCTCTGGCTCGGATAAGTTTTGATCAATTTCAACGCGATCGCAGAGGCTTTCAAGCTGTTCGCGGATATCACGCGCCTTGCTCATGCTCCTTACTTGAACAAAGTTTTCAAAACACCATTGCGTACTATATTCACTCTCTGCCCATTCAGTATAACAACGAAGAAGAGTGATGTGATCACCACCGCCGCCTCGAGCAAAGTTCAGTTTTGCTGTATCTGCATGAACAGCCTTTTCTTTCGGTCTATAAAAAACCGACGCGCCTATCGAGAGCATAGAGACCGTTGACAGAACCTCCTTCACACACTTGTACTTTTCTGAAGCAATAACACTCTTACTTAGCATGGGATCTAAAGGGAACTCTGCCATTCTACGGCCCAGTTTTGTTAACTCGCCCCGATCATTCAAGGCTCCGAGTGCGTACAATTGCTCTAGTGCTCGAATTAGGGTATCAGCGGGAGGTCTATCCATGAAATCAAAATGAAGTAGGTCATTGATGCCCAAGCTCTTGAGCATTAATACAACATTGCACATATTAGTTCTCATGATTTCAGGAATAGTATTTGGGTCGAGTTCATGATGGAATGAATAGCTCGTAAACAATCTAAAGCACTTTCCAGGTTGTGTCCGGCCAGCTCTACCAGCACGTTGATTCGAAGCAGCCTGCGAAACAGGAGTCACCATCAAGCTTTCCATGCCACTTCTTGCATCGTAAGAATTCTGTTTGTTAAATCCAGTGTCAATTACATAGCATATGCCATCGATGGTAAGTGAGGTTTCTGCAATGTTAGTAGCGAGAACAACCTTCCTCGCCTGTTTAGGAGTCTTCTCGAAAATTTTCGCCTGCTGCTCGGAGGGCAAGTTTGCATAAATTGGACAAATAATCAATTCAGGAATCCTTGATCCAAGGCTGTGGTACGTGAGTCAAAATCATGTTTGAGTGTTGGTTAGCCTATATCTATACCACGAAAATCAAGAAAGAAATGAGGATGAAACTCAGTCCGCACTTACGCTTGTGTTCTTTTGGTCAAGATTTCCGCAGCTGTCTCGATTTCTTCTTGGCCAGTCAGAAAAACAAGAATATCTCCATCAAGAGGTTGGGAGATGTGAATCTGGAGACAGGTCACAACCGATGCATCGACATAATCTGATTCGGGGTTCTTCGTGTAGTATATATCGACAGGAAACATACGACCCTGAGATAAACAAATCAAACTTTATTAATAAACATAGATTGCTGACGCAAAAATACTGACAATATGTCACTTACCGGGATCATGAAGATACTGGCATCATCAAAGTATTTGGAAAACTTTTCTGCATCTAGTGTAGCGCTGCTGATAATCAACTTCAAATCGCTACGAAACCTCACAATATCCTTCACAAGCCCAAACAAGATATCAGTGTGCAACGTTCTTTCATGCGCCTCGTCGATAATGAGGCAGGAATAGCTTGCCAAGTCAGGTTCAGTTAGGAACTCTCGTAACAGCATTCCGTCAGTCATATATTGAATAACGGTCTTTTTACTAGTGCAGTTCTCAAAACGGATACTATAACCCACTTCATGCCCTACCTTCACATTCATTTCTGATGCAACACGAGCTGCTACTGACATTGCAGCCACTCGTCTCGGCTGTGTACAACCAATTTTCCCCAATTCACTGTATCCAATCTCATGTAAATATTGAGGTATTTGCGTACTGTGTGGAATAGAAAAATGAAGTATAAGCGGATTTTAGACAAAGCAGGACAATGAACACGACAGAGTTGATGCAATCTTACGTCTTTCCGGACCCAGTTTCTCCGACTAGAATCAGAACCTGTTGATCCTTCACAGCTGCAAGGAATTCTTCGCGATACGGAAACACTGGCAACTTTTTCCTAACAATCAAAATCTGTTCATGCTTGGTCAATGCCTTCTCTGAGCTAAAGTTCTTTTCTTGCTGTGGAATCACCGACCGTGAAGACACTGAATCATTATCACTTGCATGATACTTCTTTCCTGCCTTCTTTTTCCGATCATCGTAGCCTTCTTTTTTGCTGGTCCTGACGAAGTCAATCTTATCCTCGAAGACTAATTCGTACTCTTTATCCTCTTTTTGCTTACCGCGCTTAATATTGACAATAGAAGCTTTTTTTGTCTGCTCCTCCTCCCACAACTGTTGTTCCGTCTTCTCATATTTTTCTTCCACATATCTCGATTTCAACAATGCGCTATCCTTCTCAGCTTTTGTTCTTCCCTCCTGTTCCTCGTACTCATCAGGTAACCTATAGAAATCACCATTCTTGTCATCTTTACTGTCACCTTTGGCCAACTTCAACACTTCCTTCCTCAATTCCAATCTCTTCTTTTCTGCTTCTGTTAATTGGTCCACATTGAACATTTCTTCTTCATCCGCTAGTTCACGCTCCAATAGAGTTAGCTCCCTCTTCTTCCTTTTTTTGAGATAGGATCTTCTACTTTCCTCGCGAAGGCTTTGTAGCGTGATTTGATTTCCAGTCTCTTCGTCAAAAATTGTTTCACCCCTCGCTAGACGTTGTTCCATATCAACCCGTTTTTGATGGTCCTGTCCCTCATCATGCTCTTCGTCGTGCGTCGACTTGGTCTTGTGTTTATCACGTTCTAATAATCTCTTTGCGAATTCGTCTCTCTCTTTGATATCCCTCTCGCGCTCCCGATCCGCTTTCTGTGATTCTGTCAAGTGTGCACCTTCCTCATCCGACACATGATTGGCACTGGCATTATCTCCATCGGGAGACGTTGATCTGTTACCATGCCTTTTCCTCTGGCTAACGCGTTCTCGATTATGACGCCTTTCTTCAACATGTTCTTCGTATCTTTTCCGGACACTTTCATGTTCATAATCACCGTCACTGCTGTCACTGCTGTTAGCACGGCGACGACGCCTCGATCTTTTTGACTCTTTCTTTATTGTTATCTGTGGCGGGGGCTCATTCAGGGACATAGATTCTTTTGTAATTGTTCTTGATTTAGACGTAGCGAAAGACGCCTTAGATTCCATACCATCGCCTTCGTCTTCGAGGAGATCATACTTGGCTGCACTTTTGACCCAGTCGGCATTCGTTTTCCTCGTCGCAACTTTCTTTGCATTTCTGGAACTCTGTCCATCGATCTTGTGACATTTCCGGTACAAATCTTGAGCGAATCGATCCAAAATTCTTGTACGATCACTTTCAGTAGCAGCATTGATTGGTACGACATTTCCTTCTTTCAATATAGAAAGGATCTGATTGTAAGAGGACGCCTTTGCTGCTTCAGTTGTCAGATAAAGTGCTAGTGCTGAGTCGGAACATCCTAGAATTGAATGCAGGGTGTCGGAACACCATGTCAGTGCCTGATTTCTGGACATTTTAATTGAGAGTTTATTGATGCGATTGGATACTACTGTGAAGGAGCTGTGTGTGAGTTGGTTTTGGCTTTATCGAAAAAAGAAGTGCACAAGCACAATTATGGAGGACCGTGCCGGTACCGTACCGTATCAGTACAAAGAAAGGGCAGGTAGGTATGATGTATGATACTGTACAACTTACTTACGCTTGCGAGCTTGCTTGTCTGTTCCCTGTTTTGCCCGTTTTGTCCGCGCGGGTTGGTCAACCAAATAATCCTGTGGTGGTATGGTGGGGTTCGGTTGAGGCAAATGAACCCAATTATCTGACATTAGAGACTAATTACCATCCATACGGACATCGCTTGTACCAAAGGCCAGAGCCTTCAAGTGCAAGCGTTGCAAACGGTACTAATTTCTCTCAACACCTACTTGAATTACCTACGACGGTACCTTCTTTCTATTGTCTCAAAAATCAGACGCTGCTTTCACGGTCACTTGAAATATTCAATATGCCAAAAGGATTAGCTTTCCTGTCCAAAAAATCATGGCACACATCCAAACTGTGTAACCAGGAAAAAGTATGGATCGCTGAACAAGAAAAGGAGGCAGAAGAAATCAAAATGAAAGAACTCGCTCAACAAATCAAGCAAGAACGAGAAGAAGAGGAACTCAATCGTATTAGCGGCAAAAAAACTAACCGATTAGATCGGGGTATTGATTGGATGTATCAAGGCGGTGGTGTAAGGGATAGTGGTGATGGAAAATCGACAGCATTTGAGGAGGAACAAAAGAGTAAAGAGCAAGAAGATTATTTAATGGGGAAGGAGTTTAATCCTTCCGATGTCAAAAAGGGTGATCTCGCTTCTGCAGCAGATTCATCAGCGGGTGTGAATTTTGTGTTAACGCGAGCTGCAGAATCTAGTGCTAATACGACGGTACATGACTCTAATTGGACGGAGCGCTCAGATGCTCAAGATTGGAATTCCGATTTTCATTTAAGGCATGAAGATCCAATGTTCTTGGTGGAGCAGCAAAGAAAAGAAAAAGAATTGGATAAAGAGAAAAAAGAACGATTGATTGCAAGTGTCAATGATGATGATTATGATAATTCGCGACGTCGGCGTGATCGTGATCGTGATCGTGATCATGATCGCAATAAGGATCGCTCTGATAGAAAAAGACGAAAGAGCAATAGAAACAGAAGGTCAAGGCGTGATAATGACGTCGATACCGATCGACGAGGACGGGAAAAACGCACGAAGGAGGGAAGGTACGAGGATCATAGCCGTCGGTCGTACAGCTCGGAGAGTGATGAATCAAGACGTCGTCGGAGAGATAGGAAGCGCAGGCATCGGAGTAGGCGTCGGGAAAGAAGCACCTCTAGAAGTCAGAGTCGATCCCGGTCGCCAACATCGAGGAGGACGCGCGACTGCCGTCTCAGCGAAAGAAGCATAAAGAAATCTGATGAACGCAGTAGACGGGATAGGAGTCATAGCCGCAGTCTTGGTCGGAGCAAAAGTATTGATAGGTTTTCGCATGAAGACCGCGAAAGTCGATCAAGACGATATGGTGATGATAAAGAGACGAATCGTGATCGAGCAAGCGTCGGTGATATAGCCATTGGCAGAACATATGGCCTCGTTGGGTCATCCGGTGCGGAGGCGACCTATTCAGATCTTGGGCCGGACCAATCATTATTGAAAAAGAAGCGACAAGAGAAGGGCGATGCCAGAAGCAGGTATATATCTACTTCAGCTAGAGGTAACCGCAACAGTAAATTAGCTATGAGTGCAACAGAAAGAGAAGATGCACTCAAAACTATGCAGTCAGATGCTTCTGCGCGTTCTGGTTATATCTCCACTGTCAAGAGGTCTTCAAACGCGGAATTACTGGAAGAAGAGATTCAGCGTCGTCAGGAAGGTAACGGCAGTGGTCGTTCGTTCCCATGAGGCGCTGGCAGGGACTCATGTTTTACTGACTCGGAACAAAGGCAAAGCTTGCCACTCTTTGCTTTGTAAAACAGCATGGAAATTACTAGGCATCGGGCTCAACTACAAACTATTATTAATATCGTGTGCGATCTACGATTCATTCATTCGCAACCAAAGTGAATTCTATTTTTTTCAATGAAAACCTAAAATTCAAAATATTAGCCCTGTATATTTAGAAACCTTTTAGCTCCTTTGCCTAGCTATTAATAGGTATTTTTCCAGTCTCGTTGTCCAATTTTAAAAATCCTTCTCATCTTCAGAATCGGAACTGTCGCCGCCAACAGCAGCAAAAGGATTTTGCCTCTTTGGTACTGAAATCTCCTCATTATCAGTTGCGCTGACATTTTCAGCGTCTTCAGGATGTTTCTTCGCCATGTCCGCATCAACTTCTGCTACAACTTTTTCCAATGCAGTAACTTCCTCCTCGTTCATTTCTCTCTTTGTAACAAAACGAGTTGTGATTTCCTGGTTTGCTGGTCTACCAGTCGATAATTGTACCCTTGATGAAATCGGATGATAACTTGCAACCATCTTTTCTTCGTCCAACATGAAAAGAAAATTCACGTGGGGAGCATTCTCTTCCCTCAGATGATTCACATCTAAATCATACTTTTGAATCGCATTGTACATCTGTTCCGACGGTGGGCCTTCATCGATGTTGTCGTTATTTTCTGTAACGAGAAGATTACATTCCATGCGAAGATTCTGCGTCCCTTTACTAACATCTCCAATATAAGCTGATCCAAGCTGATTGGCCGTGATACTGCGATTTGAATCCATTTTGGGTAAGTTATCAAGAACGACATGAGTAAATGTGTGTCCCCACGTGATATCATCGGGAAACAACGGTATTTCACAAACAGCATCCACACTCTTCTTCACAGGATGAACGAGTTTGACGCTAGACTTGTTGGCAACCTCAAATGATTGCTGAATTGCATCTTCATCCGATAATTTAATCTTATTCTCCCTGAGCTTTTGTTCGGTATCTGCTGCGGCCTTGGCCTTAGTTGCAGCAAGCGACTTGAAAGTACCATGTACGGAGTTGATATCATTGGCAAGATAGGTTGTTTGTTTCATAAAAAAAGTGTGTTCTTCATCCAACACACGAGACTGAAAGCCAATAGTACGTTTTACGAGAGCAATTTGCTCCTGAGGTCCAGAGGACATTGTCCTCTTCCCGCTCTTCGTACCCTGCAATCTCGCCTCGGTTCTTGCCGTGTCTCTCCTCTCTTGTAATTCTTCTGCAGCAGTGTCACCAGCATAACCCTTCCAGTTGATGAGAGCTTCGTCGTCGGGGTGAAGTGGAGCAGGTCCCTTATTCTCTTTCTTCTCGTCAGTCTCATCCTCGTCGAAAAGTTCGTCATATGCATCCATTTTCTGCGTCTTACTTGCCTTGGACGGGTCGACATAACACCCCTCAAGATCCATAGCAGAAGGAGCAAGAGGGACACCCAGGTCGGGTTCCGCATGAAGCTTCCATGAATAATTTGATTCCACCGCATTGTTCGCTTTGTACTTCGTCCACTTGTCATTCAGCTCTCCGTCCAAACCCAATCCAACAAAACAAGGTCCAACGGGCGGCCTTGGGGCAGCATTCCTAAAATTTAAATCGATAAGGAACCCCTCAGAACGCTTTGCAAATAAGGCTTGGAATTTTGACCCTCCTTTATCATCACTTGGTGGTGGCGGTTTGGGGGATTTAGATTTGCTGGATCTGTGTTTTTTGTTCTGCTCGGCAATTACCCGTTGGTTGTGTTCCTTTCTTCGAGCCTCTCTTTCCCGCTGAGAATCTGATTTATGGGTACGTTTGTCCTGAAATACGCGAGCGAGAGGTTTAGTAAGAAGACACAAGTTTGTTGTAAAATATATAGATTTGACATTGACAACCTTTTTTGTATATAATCATTAATGTTGAATAAATTTGTAAACTCACCCGACGCTTTTGTTGACGGGATCTCTCTTCCCTTTGGTGTCGAATGTTATCTGCTTCTTCGTCCATGATTCAAAATTGATGAATAAGTGAAACTTGACGGCTTTCCCCACCTTTTATCTTATGTGGTGAGTGGTGAAATGGATGAGGTTTCGTCGGAGGTTAGGGGTTAGGGTTTGGATGAGTTTAGTTTGTGTTTGGTTGTGTTGCGTTCACTTCACCGCCTACTGCAGTATGCAGTACATACAGTTAGTATGTACTACCAATTACTGGAATGGAGCGGAAAGGTCAGGGGGGCATTGTTTACGCCCCTATTTTCCCGGAACCGTTTTTATACCGGTATTATAAAAAATATAGATAGGAAGGAAGGCAAGGAGGAGTTGACACCAAGTTGACACAGTGCAAAGAAGGGAGAAAGTAGGTGAGTGAGAAAGTGCTTTTCCAACTACATTTCATGGCACAGTACGAGAGTACGGTAGTAACACAAAAGGACAAACATATGCGATTACTTCTCAAAAACAAGGTACAACCCTGATGAAGAAAATCATATTAGACTGACTGACTGTCGCGTAATAATTGACATGAAAATGAAGATGGTCAGCATTCTGCGAAGTTCTTTTTTATTTTAAGATTCCTATGGATCTGTCGACCGTTGCATTTCGTGCCCTGGACCATCGAAATATCCAACAAAGAATGTAAAAGTGACAAAAAGCCCCAAAAAGCTATTCATGATCTTCAAAAACTTTGAACTACCTGTAGCAACAGTGACACAGTATCCCCATATACCATCAATAGTTGTTACAAGTACGTCAGTGGTTCCATCTCCATTCAAATCTGCAAGGATTGGCCGGCCGACAATCATTTGAGGAAAAGACGCCTTATCTAGTAGTCTCCCACCCCCTGATGTAAAGATTGACAATTTACTATCGCCAGATAACAAAATTGGTCTCATACCCAACATGATTTTGCTGCTGGCAAGAATATCCTCAAAATTGATACGGTCAAGATAGCCATTATTCATTCCATGTATTTCATCCCAGCCCGGAACATCTGCAAGCGGACCTCTCCCAGTCCAGAGTGCTCTTCCTTGCATGTCAAATCGTTTGATCAAACCGTTATTGATCGCATAGACCATATCGTATTCCATGTTCCCAAAACCATCAACTGATTCTACAAGTAGAGGTGGGGCTGCACTGAGATTAGACCTTGTGTCTACTCCCGGGTGAGGTTTGTTGTTCTTGCCATTGCACAGAGGAATGCTGACGATTTCATCCTTTATTGTAATTCCTGAATGGACAAGAGCTTGACACACTGGAATCGGTTTGGCACCTTCTTCATCTTGGGTATGTGCATTTTTTGTCACGACCTGAATCTGGTCAACAATTCCGTCCTGGTTCACATCGGCATAGAAAACATTTTCCAAGAGAGATAGATGACAAACTTGTTTTCCGTTTTTCAGAGATAGGATGTTTATTCCGTGACGATTGTGGAATGCCACAACGTTGGGGTTGCCATAGCGAAGACTAGAGTTCCTATGTTGTTTTACCTTTCTCTTACCAGCGTCAGTGATGGCTTTGACCAACCATCCCGGTTTCGCTCGATTTGAGTTTGGGTGATGGTTCTGGATTCTTTTGTATTGATGTTTTCGATCAAAGTGACTCGACATCAACTTTGTATCGAATTCAATCGACCCCCTTTGCACGCCCTGGTGCCAAAAAGCATGGGGCAGGACACCCGATGACTCCTCCAAAATCAGCTTTCGAAAATGATGCTGGCAATCTTCAGAACTTTCGGATTCATCCGTTTTAATGACGTTTTTTGTGTATTGAGAGAGCCGTGACCGCCGTCTCCCTGTCGATGACAAGGGCATGTGAACTTGTGGCTGTTGCTCCGAATATGTGTCCTCGATGGTGTGGTCCATGCCTTGTGCATCGCGGTTGCTGTGATGCCGATGATGAGCATCATTCTTCCACAATATTTCCCCCGAAAAAGCATCTAATGCAAAATATAATGAAGACTCATCGGAATTGTTACCGCCGTCCATTTCATTTGCCCCATGTGTATAATAACGCACGGCAACGACCAATGCTCCATACTGACCGACGGGAGCATCCGACTCTAGCAACAATCCCACTTCTATAAAATCGATCCAATTTGTATCCGTTCCTCTGTGATCAAATTGATTAACATTCCACATCTCCACCAATTGCAGATTGGAAGTTTCGTCCTGAGCAGTAATACTGTGCAAACTCACATCACCGTTGCTCCAAATAGTGGCTACACTAGGCAAGCCGTCGTTCAGATTCTTGGCGTAGGAGGATTCTTTTCTTTTCTTCGATGATGAGTATTCTCTACAAGATGTATCTGCAAAACATGACTGACCAATTGGACAATCTTCCTTGGAACCGGATGGACATGGAACAGAACACATTGTGTTTGCCTCATGCCAAGTTATCCCGCAGTAGTAATGCTCTGATGGATTGGAATCCCGCTTTTGATTCTCCCCTGATCTCCTATCGCGGAGGATGACTTGTCCCGTGACCATTTTGACGGGTACACGATCAGTTGCTGGATTGGAATCATCATCAACATCATCGGCATCATCATTGGTGGTAAAGATGACATCAGGATAAAACGGTAAGTTCTCTTCACTTAGGGAATTGGGTGGATGCAATGGTTTCAAATCCAGCACCTTCAATCCCCACTTGGCTGCTTGAGAGTGTGTATGCGTACGTGTACTCGTATGCTCTTCTTTACCTGTAGGGTTCGATTGCTCAAGTTTGGAAGCAACGACAATGGCTTCGATGCGGCCATCCCCATCCACATCAAACGGTACGGGTTTTGCAATTTTGTAATCATATCGTGTGTCCAAATGATCTTTATTGATGTGGGAGGTGAAGTCGGTGTAGAACGTAAGATCAATGGTTGCAGTCAGGGATTCAGATCCTCGACTGAATGTGTAAGATAGTCTAACTAATATCACGGCGCATATTGCTGCAATGAAATCACGTTGGCGTAGAATTCTCGAAACCCTATTTTCCATTGCATCCTGTACTTTGACATTGGCCATTATGTTCAAGAGCACTTTCCAGCATTTTAAAAATTGTTATTTGCGTCCGTCTGACCTGAAGACTGAAGAGCATGCTAGCTAGCTATGCTACCGGCGGGTATGTACGGTACTTGGTGTACTGTAGCTATTTTAACTGTACGTGCTGTACTGTAGATTGATTGATTCATTCATTCATGACCCCTCCCTCCTGACCTGACATGGGAAAAAGTCTCACTTTATTTGCGTTTTTCAAAAATACAACGAATTTGAAATTCAAAAAAAGTTAGACAGGGATTATT
>Ga0209712_10004095_pt1 | contig 11694 bp, 12 predicted proteins | sample ArcOceMetagenome_FD_187443 | JGI IMG/M metagenome (GOLD analysis project Ga0209712, IMG submission 187443) | Marine eukaryotic phytoplankton communities from Arctic Ocean - Arctic Ocean - Greenland ARC118M Metagenome (SPAdes) (version 2) | ecosystem: Environmental > Aquatic > Marine > Oceanic...
CATGGTTTTCAGACCCCATGGGAAATGAGCCTCCAGGACAGTGGCATATTACTTTCCTCCCTATCGCCAGGAACCAACTTTCCCTCGGATGGTACGCCACACTTCTGGGATTCTTCCACGAATCCATGGTGCAATTGCAACACCGCTATTACATTTCAGGAAGCTCCAGAAAGACAGGTATTTCATGGGCAAAAAAGGTGACGTTAAATTGTGGAATATTATTTATCAGATATGGACGAGCCGTAATGCGTTCCTCCACGAAACGGGAGCTATTGATCGTGTTAGTGGCCCAGCTCAACTACAACAAGCCATTACTGCTGAACATGCCCGAGGACCAGGATACCTTCGTCAAGTATACAACCGATACTTCAGAAATCCATTACCTTCCCTGCTTGCAAGTTCAGTTACTTCCCAAAAAGAGTGGTTTCTTGTGATACGTACTGCTCGAGAAGCAACAGACTTATTTGCCTATGATGCTTTCGCCATTTCTCCGTCGCTCCATGCTTGGATAGGGCTTCCTCCTCTCCCAGAGGCGTGACATCCAGCCACATCATTATTATTAATAGGGCTGGGGATTACACATCCCTTCCCTTCTCTTCTTTTCAGACACCTACCGTGTCTTGGACGTCCCATCAAGGAGTGACTTCGGGTCTCTCCTTGCTTCGAACATTTTGTGCTCGACCTGAACAGGGGCATTCACACCCTGTCGTTACAGTCGAGGCTTGGTTATTTTACCACGAAAGCCTTTTGGCTAGGAGCTCTACATTTTCTCTCTTGAGTTTTTTTACTGTAGTATAAGTTTACCTAAATCTATGAGTTATTATTACCATAAACTGGATCAGAGAATCAAAGTCAAGGTCAAATTTGACAACGCAAGTTTTTGCCCAAGCTACTTTGCCTCAAAATCTCCTTCAGGGCTTCATCTGCAATCCAAGAGACAAATGCTTATAAAGACACGGTGTCTGCTGAAGCCCCTGCAACGAGGACTGCTATGGCAAGTATTGCTTGTGAAGAGCTTCTTTCTGCTCAACTTGATTTGATGAAATTTGCAATCAAACTGATCCAGAACCTCCTGAAGTACAATCAGATGACCAATGTCAACAGTGACAATACATTCGAAGAACTTTCCATGTGTCGTCTATCTGTACTTACACATCTCCTTCTAAAAAATGAAGAATTCCTTTCTCTGTGTTTCAAATGCAGTGATGGAGTTCTAACGGAAGTCTGCCCCTTCTCCCCTCCTAAACAAATTCAAGACAATCCCTACACCACAGAGGATGACAGGAGAAATTTGACTGCAGCCCTCGAATTGAATCAAAATGTTATGACTGCTGAGATTATAATGATCCGGACTACTGTCCGTGCCATTCTACTCAAACCACTCGAAGCCTATGCGTTAGCCTGGTGAGGCAAACTTGCTGAAAGAAAGGATGAAGTCTTTCTCCACTTCGAAGAGACCACATCAACAAGCGCAGCTGATGACATGATTATTGAACTTGACAATGTTGAAGCCCCTGTCACAGCTGAATTAATTGCGAAAGTTAAAGATGCAGTTACTGCTTTGCTCAGAAATGACCAAGCAGTAGAAGAACTCCCAGGGGCCTCCAAGAAAGGCGCCTCTTCCAAAAATAAATCTGCACCCGTACCTGTGATTCCCAAGAAGTCAAAAAAAGGAAAAGGTATGTGAAACACATTGCAACCCGCAACCCGCTACCACAAACGGGAAAGGAAACTCGAAAGCAACAGGAAAATTGAAGAAGTCAAAGAAAAAAGGCTACACAGAGAGGGCTTAAAAGCTAAGATAGCACTTAAAATAAAAAGAATTTATGCATATTATCCTGACATTCATTTGAATGCTAGATACAATGCTTTTCACATATTAAATGTGATGCCCCTAGACCTTCTCCTCCTACAACCACACAACCTTGCATATCACAACCTACGCAAGCCCAACAACGACTTCCCTTCCACAATTAAATCCTTCCTCGGCCTTGGTGAATGGATCCATCCAGACCCTGATATTCAATAATTCCAATCAGGGCAGCACAAGTTACTTATTTCTCAGAGAAGAAATTTTGATAGAAATAGCCATCCCACAGCAACCTTTTAGTGCCTCAACTTTGTGCTCTCCAGTGACTGAAATCACACCCTGAGATAATGGTTTTCAGCTCTGACAAAAATCTTTGACTGCGTCTAATCGAAAGACATCGATATATCAAATATGCTTGGTGTGACCACCTTTCAGACAAAAATACATATAACAAATTGTCTGAGGATGAAATCACTATCTGCATAAAAAACATCAGAGATCACAATCTTCCAATTTCTCAGATCCAATGAACTCGACTACATTAATAACAGTACCCACACTGTTTCTAACATTAGGTCGTGCTCTTGCATGTACCTACTTGCAAAAGTACACAAGTCACCTCTCAAGACCTGAGCAATTATATCCTATAGCGGTAGCCTATGTCAAGGCCTCGCTATTTGGATAGATTCCACTCTGAAAAGAATTGTAAATCAACTACCTATCGTGGCAACAAGCTCCACTCAGGTAGTAAAAGATCTTATCAAGCGCAAATTAGCCACCAACTTGGTCCTTATTACTCATGAAGCAGTGGCAATGTACACCAACATTGGCTTAGGACATACACTACCGATCATTGAAGACTTCTTTTTGAACAATGAACTCAGAATTGCGATTGCAAAAATAAAATAAACATTAAAGTTGCTGCACTTGTTTACGCCCTCGAAGTTGTTATGATAAATAACATATTTTGCTTTGGTAATACTTATTGGTTGCAAACAGCCGGTAGTCGACTGGTCGCATAAGATCGACCAAATCCATGTCCATTCCAATTTTACGGGTTAAGAATGCCGGGAATTTAAGCATATAACAATTTGGAAGCTGTTCAACAGACTTTGGGTGGTATCCTCGAAATGTATATTGGTGGCAGTCATCATCTTTACCTCCTTCATCTATCCCTCTCTTATTCTTTTCACATCTATGGCAGATGTATCTGCGTGAAAGTACAAAATAGTTTGTTTTGAGACCAATCACCTTCCTTGCAATTGTTTTCTTGCTCTCACTGTAGCCATGTACGCCAATACGGTCACAGGTTTGGCAGCAGGGACACGGTGGCATTATATTGAATTCCGTGTCAGGGAGCCAAATCCGCACATCTCGGTAGTACCATTGGGACTCATGATTAATATCAAGTTGCTTGCATATAAAACTAGATGCTTCTGAACGGATCCAGTATCCATGCTCTTTCAAGTACTTTAGTAGCCATTTATCAGATTCTACATCCTTTGTGTTTGATTCCATTTGAATTCGATCTTGGATACTTTTGAGATATACTCCCATTATAGAATCCGTTTCTTCAGATTCCACACCATGGTCTTGATAGTCTCCCTCTCTCGTGTCTTCAAATTCTTCTCCTGCATCCACACCATCATCCCGGTCTCCTCTGCCAGAATCCTCCTGAATTTCTCTTTTTTTGATATTGTGGTCTCTTGCTTTGATGTCTGACCAAGGAATGAAATATTTGCTTGCTTCCTGTATGCCTGCCCATGAAAAGAGAGATGCACTTTGTGCTTTGTCCTCCTTTCTCTTCTTTGCAGTCTCGAGATCTATCTCAGCCTTCTTTTTCCTTTTGCGAGGCATTGCGGATCTAAAACCAGAACGGAGTTTGCTAAAGAGGCCCTCTTGTTCTTGCTCACTTGTATTCCCACGATGCATTGCTTTCTGTGCTAGTATTGATGAATCCAACCTGATGGCTGCTGTATGTCAATGCCGCCAGTGACGGTATGTTATCACTTAACAACCAAGCTATTGATACTTGATACCCCCGTATTTGTAATGACCTTACTGATCTTATGTGGTATCGTATGTTGGTTTACAAATGCACTACGTCACAAGTGATGTCATCTGTGGCTATTCAATAAATACCCTTTTAAAAGAACTTAAGGAGTCTAGGCTTACCCTTTTAACATAATACTATAGCCCCTTCTTTTAAAAGGGTCCACCGCCATCGCATGGTTGCCTTATGGAGGAGCTAAAACAATACAATCATACTTTTTTGGGTTATGAGGTCTATTGTTTTACGGTTTACAAAAAGTGAATGGACAGGGCCTTTAATAATAGTTTTGATGCTTCTTCAGTACTCGCCCATTAAACAAGTTTCGTGAAACATCCAATGGTATTATACGTGCTATGCGTAAAGGCAGAATTAGAAGGCATAGAGTAAGATAGCATATTCCAACTATCCAAAGTTTTCTTTTCAAACAGATATCCTCACTAATATTGTTTACTTAAGGTCTGTGTCAATCTCCTCCACTGCAAACTTATGCATTGACATTAGGAACTCAGCCTATGACAGTGAAACAAGAGAAAAGATTGTTGTGGACCCGACTAGCTTTGTCGATCAGGAAGAAGGTGCTCGAGAGCCACCTCATCATTTCGCTGTTAAATGGGAAGGGAGCAAAAAATCGTCGGTCCTGACAGTACTTTCAGCTCAAGAGCTGAAAACAGCGCTAAAGAAAAAAAAAGGAAAGCATGAAAAAAAAATGATACGAGCTTTGACACCAGAAGAAAGCGATGAATTCGTACCTGTTGCCGCTTTCGAAACACGAGGTATTGTGCCGTATGCATTTCACTCAATGGGAGGAGAATTCATAGTTAAGAGCGATGGCGGACGTGTATTTGAAGGAGACGAAATAGATGTCAGTGAAGACTGGGGTGACTACGATGATGAAAACGATATTGCGTTGAGCATTTCTGACTTTGCATCTAAATTTGAAGCTGTATGAGTGATTGCAAACCATGTTCAGATATTGTTGTGAATGACGCATTAGTTTCAAGACAATCAAAGGTCAAGTAACCATTTGGAGTCTAATCACCCATAAAATAAAGGCAATGGGTAATTTGTAGGCAACTGAATTCCAATTCTAATTCTAATTAGATGTTTTCTTTTCCGTGAGAATTTAAACTTTGTCACAGCAGCCAGTGATACTGAGTTTCTTCTGACGATCTCCTTCCTTCAACATGAAACTTCGAAACTTCTTAGGCAGCTCAATATTCGCATGAACTTCAACAGTGCTACCATCTCTTGACAAAGATAAATTACCATTTGCCCATTTCTCGTCATCTGGAAGACATTCCCATTCGGCTCTTCCTTCAACGGAATTATAGTATGGATGCTCTAAAGTTATCTTGTTTGAACATAAAAACAATCCTCTTCCCCTAAGACTCATAGCTTCTCCGCCACCGTCATATGTACTGTCTCCAATGATCGGGCAATCTTTTACCCAGGCCATATGGCGCCTCAATTGATGATAACGGCCTGTTTTTGGTTTCAATTCAACTAATGTCACTGTGCCATCAGCTGCTTTCAAAGATTTGACGTATTCGAGAGGCTTCCAGACAGTTACTGCACTTTTTTCATCTAGAGAGTGGTCAATCAGCTGCCATTTATCCTGGTCGTCAGGATCTACATCCACTCCTAGTACCGAAGCATCTTCTCCAGAAATACTAGTTTCTGCTGTCTCCGAGGGAATCCCGTTGATCAAGGCAGTGCTGCAAGTTCAAAGTAAGAAAGGTTGAGAATTTCAAATTCAATTAAAAAAAAATGAAAAACTTTCAATTCCAGCTGTTATTAGTACGATGTACGAACACCAGCTTTTCCATTATTTCCAAGCGCACTTACTACGTCTTTTTCACTCTTCTTTCGGCAAATTGTCTGCTTAATGAAACCATAGCCGGTTTTGTTTTTGCAATCAATAGCAATCCCGACGTGGGTTTATCCAATCGGTGGACTGACACTGGTCTCCTTATAATGGCTAACGTTCCCCTTTTCGGTGGTCTGAGCACAAACGGCAATGCTGCCCGAACAGTCATCATTCCATGTCCCTGCTTGCGCGGTGAATACACTACAACACCGGCCGGTTTGTTCACAATGGCAAAATGATCATCCTCATAAACAACAGGTAGATCAAATGGAGGTTTGGCAGACTGGAATCCTGGGTAAAATCCCCCGTGCATTCGAACCTGTTTACCGATGACATCGTCAGGGAAAACTCTGTCGCCAGCGCGCCCGCGTCGACTTTTCTCGGGATCAAAATCGTAAGCTCCTGAAGCTTCATTAAACTTCAAGGGACCTCGATGAATAACAATATATCCCTTTCGGCAAGATTTTCTTGCTCTTGACAATGAAGGATATTCTTCATTGTCCAACAGTATCAAAGCTAAAGGTAAAGTGATGTTACCGCCATGAATATCTAACCTGTCGACTTCTTGTTGAGTGATCCCAGACCCTACATTCCCATCAGTATTAGTTACCAAGGTCTGAAATCCTTGTGAAGGTACGGTGTATTCTTTTACAATATAGAATCCTTTTGGTGTACCCTTTGGATATTGGATACGGTTTGCATCTCTCTCGGCATCATTGTAAAAGGATTCTTCATCTGACTTATCAATATAGCGTGTAGAAGTGTAGTCAAATTTCTCGACATGTGTGAAATTCACTGGACAGTTTATCAAATTGTCTTCATCAGTTCCAGAAGAGAAAAGGGCAGTGAAAAAGTTGGTAGAAGTGCGAGATGACGAAGACACCTGATGAGTGTAGGGCTTGAGTAATAATGAGGACGAAACCTTGTGAAAACTTGCAGCATTTCTCAAAGCAGCGCGCTTGAACGGCAATTGAAATGCATTCATTGCGACAAAAAGGCTAACGATATGTAGTGATAGATACAACATTTTCTGGCTGGTATCGCATCTGTACGACATCATGTTAGCAGAATGGGGTTTCTTTATTTTTCCTATTTTCTAAATGTGTGGTCTGAAAGGATCACTGTCACCTACTTTCAAGTTATTTTCCTCGGATATCATATCCTGCCAATTTCCTCCGGACGGACGGACGCTAGTTAAGTACTTAGCAGCGCGCACTTTTTGGGGATACGGGGGGTCCAATGTGTGTGGTAGCTTAGCTAGTACCGCGCTCAATTTGGGCTCTTTCTCACCGCGCACTAATTTTGGCACTCGAAAATGCTTTTACCTATTTCACGCGTGTTGTTGGAATCACGAAGGAGGCGGAGCTATTGGAAAACCCTTTACTGGTTGTAGATGCAATGAATGAAATGAACTTGGGTAAGAGGGAGAAGGGCAGCAAGCAAGGTGTTTGCAAATTCAATACACTACTTGGAAGATACTTTAATGGAATTGTAAAGAAGAAGGAGGAGACAAAGAAGGAAACCGAGGGCAGTGATGATGCCTTCAAAATCATGCGAGGATCTGTTGTCGCGTTGAATGATTGTCCAGGAAGGTTCTTCTTAGTCACTGTGATCTAGAGTGTTGACGGAAGCAAAATGTGGTTCCCATCAATACCCGGAGGTGGGAATAAATGATAGCAACAAGTATCGCATTGGAGGAGGAGTGGTGAGAGAACAAGAACAAGTGGTAGACGTAAGAAAGGGAGAGATTGTTTACAAACAAGGAATTCAAGATGGATTGAATGTGCGCGAGTGATAGACAAGTTGTATTATCAAACATTACAGATCTATTTGGGAAGGTGGATGTTTAATTTTATTAAAACAAGCAATCGTTTGGATTTCTTCTGTTCCTGCCTAGCTAGTTAGTAAGAGCAGCAGTACAATGTATTGTGTTGAAAGATGTTCGTGTTGCATCTAGCTGAGATAAAATAAGAAAAGAATAAAGAGGAGAAAGAAAGAGAGTATTTATGGCGGATACGGCATCCTGACCAGAAGGCTGTGGGACGGACGGATAGCCCGATTTGGATGCGGCATCCCCCTCAAAACGGTTGAGGACGGACGAAAACGGGCTACGGGGATTTTGAATGGTGTGGCAGTGTGGTCTGGAGGCTGATCCGCACGGTAGCGTCGCCTGATTGAATGAGTTCATTTTTATTGAAGGCATTTTTAGAAGGTGTACGAGAGTGACCGTATATTCCACGTAGGGTTACGGAAAATTCGATTTTTGATGGATTTCGTTTGTCCATGATGATGATGATGTGGGTCTTCTTTTATCCCAATAGATGGGGGCATCAACTAAAAAGGTGCGACGAGAATGCCAGAAGGAGTGCGAGAAGAAGGGAGGAGAAGGCAATTCGATCTTGCGTTCTCAAATAATAATAAAAAGCCTCAGTCTCCCTACAACGAGCGGCTGGCTGTACTTTGCACGATCGTCGGATCAACCCCAATTTGTTGGGAATCCTATCGTTTTAAATTCCAATAACGGTCTTCCCTTTTTTATGCAAACAAAATTACAAAAAACACGTACATCAGCAGAAGCGAATGCAACACATAGTGGTAAGAAAATAAATGAAACTATATATTCGCATGCCTGGAAATCCTTTTGCCTGTCTTTGAAACCTTTTTTTGGAGAGTCCGAGTTTGAGCGCCGCAGGCATCAGAGAGTCAATTTTCGCTGCAGGCATCAGGTGAAACGTGGGTGGGTTCTGAGATCAGAGGAAAATCTTATCATAAAAATCTGAGACATTTGCCATAAGGGGCATAAGTAAACCTCCTTTGCAATAACTCTCCTGTCTTTTCTAGAACAACATACTATGGCTGGCTCGAAGTCATTTGTAGATCCCCATGCGAGCATGGTGTAGGATGGTGTAGGGATTTCTAACCACGAATCTACAAATAAGAAACATTAGGAGTCCGACGAATACCTGCTCCTTAACCTGTTAACTAATCTGTACACCTTCATTCGGTCTTATACAAAGACAATAGTCTCTGCATCAATATGGGGGGTGGGCCTTTGGCCCCCCACCTCTTGCCACTTCAAGTTGGGAATTAGAACTTCAACGACCGTATCGGGGCCATTTGCCTTGAGTCCAAAGGGGAGAGTAACCTAGAATCCTACTTCTCTATTAGGTTATCCCCGTCGGTCAAATCAAAGTTGTACATACATGCGACATGCGACATGCGAGATGCGAGTCCCGAGTCCCCTGGCCCCCCTGCCCCCTGGTACTACTGTAAATAGTATCATACCGCGGTACATGCTTGCGGATCATTGCCTCTTTGCAAAGTTTGAATACAAATTTGTCGCGATGTCAGTTTTTCAGAAGCTAAGCGATTTTGTGGTGGAGACATCAGAGCAGGCGTTAAAGGTTGTTGAGGAAGGGAGTGCGATCCTCATGGGCGGTGATTCCCCTAATAATAACAATGACGGCAGCACAGGGGGTTTTAATGCTGGCAATACAGGCGCTCAGGATAACTCCAATTTTATTGATGAACTTCCAGATGAATATTTGGAAAATGAATCACCATTGAACGGTCTTGCAGATAATGTATTGAGTGATATCATAAAGAATCAGGTAAGGGGTGTTGGTCAACCGAAAAGGATGCAATTGTTTTTACGTTTATATCTATATTTCCATGTCCTTGTTAACCAGAAACTTTCATCAAATAGGCAGCACCAAAATCAACGTGGGACAACATTCAAGCATTCAAGTCTGCAATTACATGGAGTGAACCATTTATCATATCAATCATTCTATTTCAATTTGCTATGATTATATGCACGATTCTTGCCACGAAGAGACGCAGTTTGACGGGCAGATCAATATTAATGGGAACCATCTTCATCGTTGTGAGGTCCGCGGAAAAGCTGAATGATTATGGATCTGAGAATTGGGAACAGTTTGCGTCGCAAAATTATTTTGACAAGAGGGGAGTATTTGTGAGTTTAATGATCAGTGCGCCGTTGCTCTTTATTTCGGCGTGCATGCTTGTTTCAATTGTAAGAGAAGCGAGTTCTTTGTTGATTGAGGTGAAAACACGTGAGTTCAAACAAGCAAAGGCGAAGAACACGCAAAGGCGAAGAACAAGCAAGGAGGAAAGAGGAGGAAGAAAACGAAGAAGCAAGATTAATGACACACTTTAGTACTGTAGTGCCGATTGCTTCTCGACGAATGTAGTTTATACCAGACCGCATATTCAATATAGATTGAAATTATAAATTAGCAAAGTAGTAGGGTGCCTCCATATCTTAATAAACGTATCGCACCACGAAATGGAGCTTTTAGTCGTAAAGAAGAGGATCGGAAAGAGAGGATGGCAGCTCAACAATTTCCAGGTATTCTGACAAACGCACACTAGACTTCAACCATTCAGCCTGCCTTTGCCTTTCCTACGTCCCCTTTCTTTCCCGCAGCCTTGATAGGATCAAAGGCCTTTGCTAATGCAAAATTATTCAAAGAGAGCAGTCATCTTGAAACTTCAACCCACCAATGGAATCTTCACTGAATTTCCAAAGATCAGCTGCAATTTTCCGAACATCTGCGTCCTTAAAAGACCAAAACAAGTGATGAAATGACTTCATACTATTGCCAACCACAACAGGTCTACCAGTGGTAAAGTAAAGCGGTCCCACATAACTATTTGCAGGAACATGATCTATATCCAACGCAGCACGCAGCTGTGACATGGCCCCTTCCTCAGAGGACATGGATCCAAGTCTGTTTGTTCCGAAGAATCGCTTTACAAACAAAGGAGCAAACGCCCACCCATTGTACATAAGGGACGTTCGACTATATCCCGGATGAGCGACTACAGCAGTGATGTTCATGTTCACGTTTGCGCATTTTGAGAAAGGATGGTGCGGATGATCACGATCATTCAGGGCATGGGTAAAGATTAGATTTGCCCGTTTGGATGCACCATAGGATATAATAGACTGGAGGGTGCCAAAGTATCGTCGAAAGGTTGCCCTGAACCCATGCTCAAAATTGACATCGTTCAAGTTTAGAAATGGGAATGATCCTGCGAGTGACGATACGTTAACGATTCTTGCTCCGTCGTTTGAAAGTAATGAATGTTTGGCAAGGAGCGATAGGAGTGCAAAGTGTGCAAGGTGGTTGACGTGCATTTGCATCTCTACTTTGGAATCACGGGCAAGTTGATATGGTACGGCCATGATCCCTGCATTATTAATGACAATGTCTACTTTTGTACCAGTGCCTGCAGTACCTGCACCTGTAATATTAATACCATCGTATTCGTATTCGTATCCGTATCCGTGGTCGTATTGTTGCAAATTGTGAGCAAGTTCCTGAATGGATTCCAAAGAGGCCAAATCGACTTGAAGAGGAATCAATTTCGGTTGTTGGAGCTTCAGCTTCAGCTGGCCATCATCATCAGAACGATGATTATTAATACTATTGACATCAATATTTGAATTTCCAACATCATTGTTGGAATTCGAATTCAAATCATTCAAAATGTCATTGAATATGTCTGCTCTGGCATTCTCGCATTTGTTCATATCACGACAAGCCATAATGACAACACTTGCTTCTCCGGCTTGTGCCAAAAGTTTCACTGTTGCTTTTCCAAGTCCGGCATTCGCCCCCGTTATTAAAATCACTTTATCTTTTGAAAGTCTTGCAATGTCCCGTGAATTGAATGGCTGGTGGTAATGGAAGTCATTGCTGAGATAATTGATGTAGTAGTAGGTGTATGATAGAGATGCCAGGAGAGGGATCAGGATGATATGGACACTCAAGATTAAACGTACAAACATTGCTACCAATAATGATATGTATGTAAGATGTACTCTAGGCTCCTGTTGACTGCAGTAGTATCGTAGGGTTCACGCTACCACTGGAATGTACAGTTCATGTACTGGTTGTATGTTCAATGGTTCAATCTATCAATACTCAATACTCA
>Ga0209712_10004096_pt1 | contig 11689 bp, 4 predicted proteins | sample ArcOceMetagenome_FD_187443 | JGI IMG/M metagenome (GOLD analysis project Ga0209712, IMG submission 187443) | Marine eukaryotic phytoplankton communities from Arctic Ocean - Arctic Ocean - Greenland ARC118M Metagenome (SPAdes) (version 2) | ecosystem: Environmental > Aquatic > Marine > Oceanic...
TACAGCATCTTTTCTTTGTTCTACTTCTTTTTGATTTGCATTATCTTTTCCTAATTCTAAAATGGATTTCCAAGATTTTTCTCCGGCAATAGCGTCAAAAGTAAAAACACCTTTTAATTTGGTATTGCCTTTAATTTTATTCACCTTTTCTAAAACTTCAATATCTGAAACGAAACAATAAATAGCTTCTGAGTGATTTAAAACATATTCATAATCTTCTTTGCTAATAGTTGGGTAAATTGGCACATTTTGAGCGCCTGTTTGTAAAATTCCAATATCACAGACATTCCATTCCGTTCTATTATTAGAAGATATTATTGCAATTTTATCATTTGGTTGTATTCCTAAATTTAATAAGCCTCTACTAAGTTGGTTCGCTTTATCAATATATTCTTGGGTAGAAATACTTTCCCAAGTATTATTATGCTTGGTTGATAATGCTTTCTTTAAATTATAAGTTTCTAATTGGAAGTAAGGAAAATCAAATAACCGTGTAATTTCTGCTGACATGTATTTGTTAATTTATGCAATGCAAAATAGGAATTTTTACTTGATTTAGCAAATTAATAATACAAACGTAAATATTTACATATTATATATTTTTTGATATAATTTTTTATATTTTTCTTTAATTATCTTTCTGCGCATTTTCATGGTTGGTGTAAGATGACCAGCATCAATAGTCCACTCATCATCAGTAATTTCGAATTTTTTAATTTGTTCCCATTTGCCAAATTTTTGATTGTGAAAATCGATTTCTTTTTGAATTCTTTGAATCAATCTCTCATCAGTTGTAAAATCGGTAATTTTATATTGATGTCGTTCTGCCCATTCTTCGATAAAGTCAAAATTGAGTTGAATTAATGCAGCTGGCATCTTCTCTCCTTCACCAATAACCATTACTTGTTCTATAAAACGAGATTGTTTTAGTTCGCTTTCTAATGCACTAGGAGCAATGTATTTTCCTCCAGAAGTTTTAAATATTTCTTTTTTTCTATCTGTGATTGTTAAAAATCCATCTTCATCAATTTCACCAATATCTCCTGTGTGTAAATATCCATTTATAATGGTTTTTTTGGTCATTTCTTCATTTTTGTAATACCCTATCATAATATTATCACCTTTCATTAAAATTTCTCCATCATCAGCAATTTTAATCGTTATACCGTCTAAAGCTTTACCAACTGACCCAATCTTTAAGCCATTATTTCTAAGGTCATTTAAAGTTCCTCCGGGAGATGACTCTGTCATTCCATAACCTTCAAAAATACTAATGCCTGCAGCTGTAAAAACTTTTATTAAACGATGTTGTAAAGGGGCACTGCCAGAAACCATAAATTGTAGATTACCACCTAAAGCTTCTTGCCATTTTAAAAAAATAAGTTTTCTAGCGATATTTAATTTAAAATGATAAAAAAAACTTTTTTTATTATATGGTTCATACTCTTCTCCTAAAGATAATGCCCAAAAGAAAAGTTGTTTTTTGAGCCCAGTTAAAGCACTTCCTTTGTCAACTATTTTATCAAAAATCTTTTCTAATAACCTCGGTACAACAGCTAGATAATGAGGTTTTACTTCTCTAATATTATCACCAATTTTCTCAATACTTTCAGCAAAATAGATTTCAAAACCCATAAACAGATTATAATAAGAAGCACTTCTTTCAAAAATATGGCAAATTGGTAAGTAGCTAATAATTCTATTATTTCCTTGAGTTAAGTCGAGTCCCTTTGCAGTTTTAAAAACTGTGAAAACAATATTTTTATGCGACAACATTACTCCCTTGGGAGTGCCAGTTGTTCCAGAAGTGTAAATAATTGTTGCTAAATCCTCAGGTTTTACGGCTTTTTTTAAAGCATCTATTTTTGATTGGTGATTTTCTTTTTCTCCAATTTTTAAGAATGAATTCCAACCATAATCAGCTTTAAGATCTTTTAAAGAAAAGACTTTCTGTAATTGTGTTTTCTCTTCTACTGCTTTTACTTTTTCATACAAATCATCATCAGAAACAAAACAATATTTTGCATCAGAATGATTTAAAATATAGCCATAATCTTTTTCTGATAAGGTTGAATATAATGGTACATTTTGTGCCCCAATTTGTAGAATACCAATGTCTAAAATATGCCAATTAGGATTGTTATTAGTTGTAATTATTGCAATTTTATCATTTGGTTTTATGCCTAATGCTAATAAAGAACTACTTACTTTATTTGCATCAGTTATAAATTGTTGTGAAGAAATACTTTTCCAACTATTTTTTTCTTTATAATTAAAACACTTTTCCTGTGGGTAGTTTTCTAATTGATGATAAGGAAAATCAAAAATGCGAGTAACGTTCATATAAAAAAATTTTACAGCAATATAGTAAAAGTTTTTTGGTAAAAGAATAAAGTAAATTTTCCTATGGATAAGGAATTTAAAGGAAAACAGCCTTTAGAGAAATCTAAAAGCTGTTTTTTTTATAAATTTATAGACTATTTATTTTTTATTTTCTATCCAGTTTTTAGCATTTACAAATGCTTCTAACCAAGGTGAAACATCATCTTTTCTTCCTTCAGGATAGTTTGCCCAATTCCATTGAAAGGTAGAGCGCTCTATGTGTGGCATTGTAACTAAATGTCTTCCTGTTACATCACTCATCATTGCAGTATTATAATCAGAACCATTTGGGTTGTTAGGATAGCCTTCAAAACTATATTTTGCAACAATATTGTAGTTTTCTTCATCTTCTGGTAAGTTGAATTTTCCTTCTCCATGAGAAATCCAAACACCTAATTCTGTTCCTGCTAAAGAAGATAGCATTACAGAATTGTTTTCTTGAATTTTTACAGAGGTAAAAGAACTTTCATGCTTCTTAGAATCGTTATGAATCAATTTACCGTGTACTTTATGTTTTGGGTTTATAAGATCTAATTCCATCCATAATTGGGCTCCGTTACAAATACCAACAGATAAAGTATCTTCTCTTTTAAAGAAGTTCTTTAATGCTTTTTTTGCTTTTGCATTGTATAAAAATGCGCCTGCCCAGCCTTTTGCAGATCCTAAGACATCAGAATTAGAGAAACCACCAACAGCACCAATAAATTGAATACCCTCTAAAGTTTCACGTCCAGAAATTAAATCTGTCATATGAACATCTTTTACGTCAAAACCTGCTAAATACATTGCATTTGCCATTTCACGCTCAGAATTAGAACCTTTTTCTCTAATAATTGCAGCCTTTGGTTTTGGTGACTTGCTATTAATTTTTGGTAAAGTTCCTTTAAAGTTCTTTGGAAATTTATACGTTAAAGGTTGCTTTTTGTAATTATCAAAACGGTCTTTTGCTAAATTATTAGCCGTTTGCTTTTGGTCTAGTAAGAATGAAGTTTTATACCAAACATCTCTCATCTCAGCAACATCAAAAGAGAACGTTTCTTCATTATTTTTAATAGTTACTTTTCCTGAATTGTTAGCTGTACCAATATTAAAAACAGTAATTCCTACTTCTTCAAATGCTGCTTCTATAGAAGTATCTGCTTGAAAAACAATTCCTGCATTTTCAGAAAATAATACTTTTATAGCATCTTCTTCATTCAATTCAGAAATATTAAAATCTGCTCCTAAATTAACATCAGCAAAACACATTTCTAACAAGGTTGTAATAAAACCACCAGAAGCAATATCATGTCCTGCTTTAATTTTATCTGCTTTTATTAATTTCTGAATAGTATTAAACGTATTCTTTACATAAGAAGCATTCGTAACATCTGGTGTTTCGTTTCCAATAGTATTTAAAGTTTGGTTAAATGAACTTCCACCTAACTTATATTCATCTTGAGAAACATTAATATAATAAATATTTCCACCATCCACTTTTAAAAGAGGCTCTACTACTTTACTTATTTCACTACAGTTTCCTGCAGCAGATATAATAACAGTTCCAGGAGAAATTACTTCACTATCTGTGTATTTTTGTTTCATAGATAAAGAATCTTTTCCTGTTGGAACATTGACTCCTAAATCTATAGAAAATTCAGAAACTGCCTGCACAGCTTTATATAAACGTGCATCTTCCCCCTCATTTTTACACGGCCACATCCAATTTGCAGAAAGCGAAACACTTTTTAAGTTATCTTTTAATGGTGCCCAAATTAAGTTAGTTAAAGATTCTGTTATTGCAATTCTACTACCAGCAGCAGGATCAATTAATCCAGAAATAGGAGCGTGGCCAATAGACGTTGCTACACCTTCTTTACCATTATAATCTAAGGCCATTACACCAACGTTGTTTAACGGTATTTGTAACGGACCTACACATTGTTGTTTGGCAACTTTACCACCAACACATCTGTCTACTTTATTTGTTAACCAATCTTTACAAGCAACAGCTTCTAACTGTAAAACTTGTTTTAAATAAATTTCTAAATTTTTTGTTTTATAACGAGAATTCTTATAGTTTCTCTCAACCGTAATATCAGTTAGGACCGTTTTTGGAGATGAACCAAACATATCTTCCAATGCTAAATCCATTGGTTTGTCACCTTTCTTTTTAGACTCAAAAGTAAAACGATTATTCTCTGTAACATTACCAACAGTGTACATTGGAGAGCGCTCACGATCTGCAATTTTTTGCAAAGTATCGATATGCTTCTCTGCAATAACTAGACCCATTCTTTCTTGAGACTCATTGCCAATAATTTCTTTTGCTGATAAAGTTGGGTCTCCTAAGGGTAATTTATCTAAATCTATTTTACCTCCGGTATCTTCTACTAGTTCTGATAAACAATTTAAATGTCCACCAGCTCCATGATCGTGAATAGAAACAATAAAGTTTTCTTCACTTTCTACCATTCCACGAACTGCATTTGCAGCACGTTTTTGCATTTCTGGATTTGAACGTTGCACCGCATTTAACTCAATTCCTGATTCAAATTCTCCTGTATCTGAAGATGATACAGCAGCACCGCCCATTCCTATCCTATAATTATCTCCACCAAGAATTACAATTTTATCTCCTTCTTTAGGTGTATCTTTTAATGCTTGATTAGCTTTTCCGTAGCCAATACCACCTGCTTGCATTATTACCTTATCATATCCTAACTTTCTAGGCTTTGAGCTACTTGAAGAAGAGTTTTCTGCATGTTCAAAAGTTAATACAGAGCCTGTAATTAAAGGTTGTCCAAATTTGTTTCCAAAATCAGAAGCTCCATTAGAGGCTTTAATCAAAATATCCATTGGTGTTTGATACAACCAATCTCTTGCTTCAAATTTATGCTCCCAATACCTGTTTTCTTCTAAACGAGAGTATGAAGTCATATAGACCGCTGTTCCTGCTAAAGGTAAAGAACCTTTACCACCGGCTAATCTATCTCTAATCTCTCCTCCAGATCCAGTTGCAGCTCCATTAAAAGGTTCTACAGTAGTTGGGAAATTATGTGTTTCGGCTTTTATAGAAATAACAGATTCAAAATCTTCTGTTTGATAAAAATCTGGCTTGTCTGCTGTTTTAGGCGCAAACTGTGCCACTTTAGGACCTTTTATAAAAGCAACATTGTCTTTGTATGCTGAAACAATATCATTTGGAAATTGTTTCGATGTCTCTTTTATTAATTTAAATAATGATGTTGGCATTTCTTCCCCATCAATAACAAAAGTTCCATTAAATATTTTATGTCTGCAGTGTTCTGAGTTTACTTGACTAAAACCAAATACTTCAGAGTCTGTTAATTTTCTTCCAATTTTTGTAGCAATATCCTCTAAATATGTAACTTCTTCAGCACTTAAAGAAAGGCCTTCTTCTTTATTGTATGCTGCAATATCTTCAATATTTAAAATAGATTCTGGCTGAATATCTATTGTGAATGACTCTTGTTCTAAGCTTTTGAATTTTTCAGAAATCATTGGATCAAAATCTGTAAAATCTTCTAAAACTGCTGTAAACTCTTCAATTCTAATGATGCCTTTAATACCCATATTTTGAGTAATCTCTACAGCATTGGTACTCCAAGGAGTAATCATTGCTGCTCTTGGTCCTACAAAAAACGTATCAATTGATGTCTCTTCTATTTTTGGTTGATTGGCAAATAACCAAGTTAATTTAGAGATTGTTGTAGCAGTTAACTCTTTTGTTGTTTGAACAGCGTATACTTTACTGTCTTTATTTCCAAAGAAATGAATCATTATAATATTGTGTTAGCTTATAAGTATAAAAATGCAAATTTACTTTTTTTCAGTTAAATAGTTAAGATTTATTTAAGTGAAATTCTAGAGTTATTCACTTATTTATAAACTGAAAAAAAGACGACTAATTAGGTAGTCGTCTTTTTTTTTATTTGAAAAAATAGTATTAAGTTTTTATTATTTTTTTTGTAATAAATTGATTTTCACTATTTATTTTTAATAGATAAATACCTTTTGGAAAGGCAGATATGTCAATATTATTGTTTTTTGAATTTATCTTATTAGTTTTAATTAGTTTACCAAGAATATTGTACATTCTTATGGTAACCTCTTTTGTAAAGTTAAAATACAATGTGTTTCCGTTTGTTGGATTTGGATATATTGTTAGATTTTTTAAGTTTTCTTCAGGTGTGCTCAAAGTTGTGTAACATGTCCAGGTTAAATCGTCTATAATTACACGATCTTCCTCTTGGCCAGCTCTTATAATTTTAATTTCTATGTTTCCTTCAATATCTATATTAGATATTGTTGTTGTTTGTACCGCATCACTATAAGGTAATGTTCCAACCACGTTTCCATTAACTAATACATTTATGATACCAGAACCGCCTCCAAAAACACGCATGGTAGATGCTGTTATGCTTCCTATTCCATTAGCAAAAGTAGAAGAACTCATAGAGCCTGCTGCACCGTCTCTTAATAGCGCAATCGCAATTGCTCTGCCATTTAGTGTTTGGTCTGATCTCGATTTAACTGCGGACCAATCTATGCCATTATCTCCAGTCCAATTTAGGGTAGAATAAGAACTACTATTTGCTGGCATGTTTTCAAAAGTTTCAGCACCACACAAGGTAGTAGGCGCTGTAGTCGTCGCATTTACAGCTACAGATTTTTCAGACTGGTTATTTGCACTATCTTTTGCTAAAACACGAACACTATATATTGTATTTGAATTTAAGCCTATAGCAGTATATGTTGAAGTTGCAGATGTTCCTTTTAATGTTCCATCTAAAAAAACATCATAACCAGTTACAGAAGAATCATCTGTGGAAGCACTCCAATTTATTTTAAAACTAGTACCTGTTTCATTGGTTATTGTAATGTTTGAAGGCACAGATGGTGCAGTATTGTCTGTTAAAGTTGTTCCGTTTACAGGCGAAGACTGCGAAGATGCATTGCTTGCAATATCTTTAGCTAAAACTGTAATAGCATAAGTATTTCCAGAGTCTAGATTTGTTAGTGTGTAATTATTGTTAACGCTTGTTCCATTTAAGACGCTATTTGCATAAATTTCATATTTTGTTACACCTACATTATCCGTAGAGGCTGTCCAAGTTGCATCGATACTGGTTGTTGTATTGTTGCTTAATAAGATGTTTACAGGAACTGTTGGCGCTTCCGTATCTGAGGTTATATAAAGACCCCAAGAGTCTATAGCTTCGTCTCCACCCCAAATTCTTGTAGCTAAATAAGCATTGTCTATAAAAGGATTTCTGTTTCCTTGCGCAAATGTGTTATTCGTGTTTTCGTGGTATGTATTTCTTTGTCTTTCAAAATCTGAAACTGGGTCTTCTACATTCCATTCTAGAAATAAATCGATCATATCATCTGGAGTAGAAGAAGAACTTCCAATTCCAACACCATTTGGCTTACATTGGTTACCATATCTAATGTACATATACATCATTATTCTGGCAACATCTCCTTTCCATTCATCACCAGGATACCAACCACTATTTTGATCTCCAGCATTACCTGATCCATTTGCAAATTTTGTGCTACCTCTATCAGAATTAAAAAGTACATCTGAAGGGCGTAAATGATGCGCGTCTGCGCCTGGGCCAGTAGTTCCTAAATTTGGATTTCCAAGCGCTTTTGGATATACATGTTCACGGTTCCAATCTCCTTGCCCGCCACCATTTTGATTTACAGCTCTTGTTCTAGAAGTTTTACCAGATTCAGAATAGCCGTATACTAATAAAACTTCTGAATTATTTACAGGATTTAAATCTGTTGCTTGAAGTGCACCCCAGCCGTAAGATAAAATGTTTGTATGGGCATTTATCGTTTTAGTTGCTAAGTTATCTTTTAGGGTGGTGCCTTCTGCGGTTAAATCTACATCATTATAATAATCTTCAGCTTGAGCGTTAACTAATAGATTTAAAAATAAGCATAATAAAATTAGTATTTTTTTCATTTTCAGTGTATTATAATTAGAATACAAAAACGACTCATGTTGAGTCGTTTTTGTAAATTTATGTAAATATAAATATTAATTTTTAATTAATTTCTTCGTAATAAATTGTTTTCCAGAATTAATTTTCACGAGATAGATTCCTCTAGTTAACTCAGAAATATTAATACTGTTCTTACTTTTAGTAACTTCTGATGTGGCAACTGTTTTTCCTAATACATTGAAAATTTTAATAGTAGCATCTTCTGTTACACTAAAATAAATGCTGTCTCCATTTGTAGGATTTGGAAACATTTTAAATGATTCAAAAATAATATTTTTTGTACTTAAAGTGGATGTATGATTACCAAAACCTTCAAACGTATTGGCAGGAAAAGTTTCCCACTGAGTCGTAATAAAAGTAGTGCTAGGATCTGTAATTGTACTTTTTCTTCTAGATGTAATGTTTTCAATATGTTTACTAGAATTGTTCTCTTCTCCAATAATATCAATTAATTCGCCGTTTTTAAACAAGCCAATAGGATCATTTCCATTAAAATTTAAAGGAGATCCAAAGCGGTAAGGAGAAGTGTCAATATTTGGGGGTCCAAACTTATCTGCTTCAGCTAAAAGTAAACTGTTATTTGTGTCTGCATGAACTATTACAAATACATCGCCTGGAACAATATTAGCGTTTCCTAATGGATAATCATCTACCCAAGAACCTCCATTATGTTGTTTTTGAATTGAATAGTCTGATAAATTTACAGTTGAAGCTGTTAGATTTACAATTTCTATTGCTTTATTATTTGCTATACTTGGCTCTGCATATTCAGAAATAAACAATTCTGTAATTCCATTAGAAGTTCCTGCGGTTGTGGTAGCGTTTATCGAATTGCTTTTATCAGACTTATTATTGTCAATATCATAAGCTACTATTTCTATAGCATAGGTTGTAGAAGTATTTAAACCGCTAACCGTGTAAAAACTATTTGTAGTTGTTTCTTTTAAACTGTTATCTACATATACTTCATAACCATGAACAGCGTTATTATCTGTTGAAGGTGTCCATGAAACTTTAACAGAAGAATCTGTTTCATTACTTATAGATAGATTTATTGGAATTGATGGCGCTTCGGTATCTTCTAACGTTTTTCCACTTATAGAAGCAGCGGCAGACATATTATTTATTAAATCCCTTGCAATAATTGTAAAATTATAGTCTGTATTCGTATTTAAAGCAACAATTGTACTATTCGTGTTTGTTGTTTGAGCTTCTAAAATGCCGTCTACGTATATATTATAACCTGTTACCCCAAAATTATCTGTAGATGCAGACCATGAAATATTTATACTATTTAAAGTAATATTGCTTAAAGTTACATTTGTTGGAGCAGTAGGAGCTTGTGTATCGCTATTTTTATAAATACCCCAACTATCGTCAGCAGAATTACCTCCCCAAATTCTTGTTGCTAAATAAGGATTGTCTATAAATGGATTTCTATTTCCTTGTGCAGCATAATTTGAATTATTTTCATGATATTCATTTCTCGCAATTTCAATATCAGATACTGGGTCCTCTACATTCCATTGTAAAAATAAATCAATCATATCATCTTCGGTAAATTCTTTACTACCAACACCAACAGCAGTTGGTAAACATACAGCACCATAACGCATGTACATATACATAATCATTCTCGCTGCATCTCCTTTCCAATCATCACCAGGATACCAAGCGGCAGTATTTGGACCATCTAATCCTTCATGAAAATCTAAAGAAGAATAGTTGGAATTTCCTGAGCCTCTTCCATATTTTCTATTATTTCTAGCAGAATTTCTACCTCTATCTGCAGCTCTTAAATGATGTGCATCGGTTGCTGGACCAGGTATACTTGTATCTAAAATTGGATTTGCGAGTGATTTAGGAAAAACATGTTCTCTGTTCCAAACAAAATCGGCACCGCTACCATTATCTTGTAAGCTTTTACTTCTAGAAATATCATTGGTTATATCTTGGTCGCTACCATCTTCCCAGCCATAATATAAAATAACTTCACTGGTGTTTGCAACGTTTTCATCAGTAGCTTTAGTTGCATCCCAAACATCTGGGCCGCCACTGGTGTATTCTAATGTCGTAGTATGTGTTGCTATTATTTTTGCAGCCAAAGCATCTTTTAGCGCTGCACCGGCTAATGTTAAATCTACATCATTGTAATACTGTTCTTGTGAAAAAGAAACAGAGATTGAAGTAATAAAAATTAAGATAAGTAGTTTTTTCATCATTTATATTAAAATTAAATTAAAAAATAGATCCATTCTTTTTCTACAATTACAACACTAATTCAGGAACAAATTTAATGTTTTATTTTTTTTCTAACAGCGCCATATAGAATCCGTCAAAACCAGAAACATGTGCTAATACTTTTTTGTCTGACACAAATGTAAAATCTTTTCCGGCATCAGATGTTAAGAAAACCTTAACTTGTTCTTGGTTCTCTGAGGGTAAAACAGAACAAGTAGCATACACCATTTTTCCTCCTGGTTTTACCATTGTAGAATATTGTTGTAAAACATCTTGCTGAACTTTCTTGATATTATCTATAAACTCTGGCTGTAATTTCCATTTAGAATCTGGATTTCTGCGAATAACGCCTAAACCAGAACAAGGAGCATCTATTAAAACTCTATCTGCTTTACCTTGTAATTTTTTAATAGGTTTTGTAGAATCAATAACACGCATATCGATATTATGTGCTTTGTTTCTTTTCGCTCTCACTTTAAGTTTTCGGAGTTTACTTTCATAAATATCCATAGCGATAATTTGCCCTTTATTTTCCATTAAAGATGCTAAATGCAATGTTTTACCACCAGCACCAGCACAGGTATCTACTACTTTCATACCAGGTTTAACATCTAAATATGCAGCAACTAACTGAGAAGAAGCGTCTTGCACTTCGAAAAACCCATTATGAAAAGCTTCTGTCTTAAAAACATTGGCTCTTTCTGGTAATATTAGTGCATCTGGATGATTGGGTATAAACTCTGTAATAATATCTTCTGCTTTTAATTTCTTTTGAAGAAGTTCTTTTGAAATATTTAGAGTGTTGGTTCTTAAAATCACATTTGCTTGCACATTTAAAGCAGCAATTTCTTTGGTCCAGATTTCTTCACCTAATTCGTTTACACAAATTTCATCCATCCAATCTGGTATAGATTCTCTATATTTTCTTGTTTTAGATAATTCTGCAAAACGACCTTTAATTTTTCTTTCTGGTACATCACCAATCTGATTCCAATCGGGTAAAGGAATTCCTCTTAAAATACACCAAACAGAGAATAGTCTCCAAA
>Ga0209712_10004097_pt1 | contig 11689 bp, 8 predicted proteins | sample ArcOceMetagenome_FD_187443 | JGI IMG/M metagenome (GOLD analysis project Ga0209712, IMG submission 187443) | Marine eukaryotic phytoplankton communities from Arctic Ocean - Arctic Ocean - Greenland ARC118M Metagenome (SPAdes) (version 2) | ecosystem: Environmental > Aquatic > Marine > Oceanic...
CGATAGCGCAATTAATACGGCCATTAAAAACTTAAAAAGAAATAAAACCAAAAAAGGAAATCAGCCTTACATCTTATTACTAGAAGAAGCTTTTGAAAAAGCTACAGCTAAAGATTTGGCGAGAATCCAGTTTTTAAAGAAGGATGACAATCCGGAAAAGATTGAAACTATTTTTGTTTTATATGAACAATTGAAAAGAAGGCAAGAGGTATTAAAACCTTTATTACCATTATATATTGTGAAAGAGAGCAGAGATGCTAACTTTCAATTTACCAATTATGATGATGCCATTATAGAAAATAAAAATCAATTATCGGATTATCTGTATGCAAAGGCCAAAAAGTTATTTAAAGGCAATACGAAGTTTAATTACAGAGCTGCTTATGACGATTTAGCGTATATCGAAAAGGTGAATACTAATTTTAAAGACGTACGTAACTTAATGAACGTTGCACGAGAAAGAGGTTTAGATTTTGTGATTGTTTCCATGAAGAACGAAACACAAAAAGTAATCCCTAAAAGATTAGAAGATGATTTATTAAATTTCGATACCTATGGTTTAAATGATTTATGGACGGTTTATCATGGCGCTAAAGATGTAAATATTCAATATGATTTTGGTTTGGAATTAAACCTAAGAAATATTCAGGTTTCGCCAGAACAGGTTCGGGAGAAAGAAATTATCAAAGAAAAAGAGGTTAAAGACGGTTTTACGTATCTATTAGATGCAAACGGAGATCAGGTTTTAGATAAAGAAGGTAATAAAATTAAGGTAGATAAAATGGTGTCTGTTCGTTGTGAATTATATCAGTTTACTCAATTTAAAACGGCTAAAGTAACCGGACAAGTAAAATACGTAGATTTAAAGACAAAGCAAACCATACAGATGTATCCAATAGCAAGTGCCTTTACTTTTCAACATAGATACGCTCAGTTTAAAGGAGATAAAAGAGCTTTAGAGTCTTCTTTTCTCGATTTAATTAGATTGCGTGTGGTGCAATTTCCTACAAATGAACAGATGATTTATGACTCAGGACAAGACCTGAAACAAAAACTGAAATCGATTATTACTCGAAATAAGTTTAGAAATTAGACTAAAAAAAATCCCAATGAATTTTCATTGGGATTTTTAATTAGTTTTTGCAGGATTTTTAGGGCTATAAAACTCAGTTTTAATTTTGTTTATAATGTTATGCAGATTGAAGTGTTTTTGAGAAGAAAGAATATAGTAAAGTACTTTTTTAGTTTCCTTTAATTCGCCCCCATAAATCTAACAGCAACTTTTTACCATCACTTTTTTCTTTAGGTTCTTCTATAAAAAAAGGAGTTCCATTTGCAGCTACTTCTATCTTATATTTAAAAACAAAATTAGTAGCATTGGGCTGTATACTTAAAACGCCAAAACGCAAATCATTAAAATACAAGTTGTTATTTTTTTTATTGATGGTGTACCAACCTTTAGAAATAGCAATCATTCTTTTTGTTTTTGGATGTTTAGCAAGATCACCTAACAAATAATGATTTTTAGGATATTCAGAAAATTGAATGGGATATTCGTCAAAAAAAGAGGAATTTCCAATTAAATAAGAATTTTCAGTTTCTACATTTGCCGTCCATAAAATAGTGTTTAGTGGTGTTGGTTTTGTATTTATTGTTTTGTAGCTAATCTTTTGTTCCGCTAATTCTTTTGTAAACTTCTGATAAGAAACTCCTTTTAAGATTAAAGTTAATACCAAATATAAGCTGCTAATACACAGCCCTAGATTATTGTAAAAACGCCTTTTTTTACTTGCCTTCTTCTGGCGCATTGCCAAAATTAGAAATACTAAAAATGGAAGCGTGTATAAAGGATCTACCACAAAAATATTTTTAAAAGCTAATCGAATATCTAAAGGCCAAAATAGCTGCGTGCCCCAAGTGGTTTGTGCATCTAAAATAGGATGTGTAATAAACGCCCAAAAGAAAAGTAACGTCCAGCTTTTAAAGTTTTTGTACGTTTCATATTTGGTTACAATAAACGCGAGTATTGGTGCGAAAAGTACAGAGAAAAAGATAGAATGTGTAAAACCTCTGTGTATCTCTAAGGCACTAACGGTATCTGTGAAAAATGAAGCCAATACATCTAAATCTGGAATGGTACCTGCAATAGCGCCATAGAGCATTGCTTTATTGCCAATTTTTCTTCCTAAAACGGCTTCTCCAACCGCGGCACCTAAAATTATTTGAGTTAATGAATCCAATAAATAGTGTTTTTATCTGGTCAATTAATAGCTCTTCCGAAACTTTTTTTCGACAGAAAAATTAATAAGGTTCATAAAGTTTTCATGAACACCTAAAGTAGCATCTAATTTTAATTGTGTTATTAGTTTAGAGATTCCTTCTGCTTTAAACTGCAAATCTGGCACAGAAATATACTTTTCAAAAATACTACCAATCGTCTTGTAATACAATTGCTCAAATCCATTTAGATTTTCTGGTCTTTCAGAAACATATGCAAAAGAAGGTACATCGAAAGAATTTAAAACAGCACCAACATACTCTGTGTGCAGTATTTGTGTAGGATTTACAATGTTTAATTCTGTAATAACCGGATTTAAAAAAGCATGTAAAATAGCTTTTGAGACAAAATCTACGGGTACAATGTTTAAGCCACTTTCTTTATCAACCCAAATTCTAAAATCTCCTTTCGATTTTTTTGCATACTTATCTAAAAACATCGCCCAAGAATAAAATACATCAAATTTTGGGGTTTCATAAAATGGTTTGTCTAGCAAACGTCCACAAATAATACTAGGTCTTAAAATTTGAGAAGCAATGTGCATTGTCTTACATGTTTCTCTTACATATTTTTCGCTTTCATATTTAGATTCTTCATAAGGATTCCTAAAATTAGTAACCTCATAGTTTTCGATATGATCATTTACTTTTTCATTTTGAAGACCAAAAGAATAGGCAGTACTAATATATATAAAACGAGTAACAGCTTCTGGAAGCTGCGTTAGTAGTTGCTTTGTTACTAGGTAATTTTGTGTATGCACAGTCTCTTTAGAATCTACCGTTTGTAATAAGTTGGTAGAACCTGCACAGTGTATAACGGTATCAAAATTATATTTCTCTAACGTTTCTTTTTTTATGGTTGATAAATCGCTAGAAATAACGGTTATTTTTTCTAGACAATCTTTCAATGTAAATGCGCCTAAAAATGCTGGTCGAGATACATCTTGTAAAATAGCTTCTAAGCGTTGTTGCGCAGATTTTTCATTTGCTCTAAGTACTATAAAAAGATGTGCTACTTTTTTCTCTACAATAGCTTTGTGCAACCATTCAAAAATAATGTGACTTCCAACAATTCCGCCACCACCAGTTAATAAACAATTCATAGTTATTTTTTAGCTTTATTATAGCCCGTAAACATAGCCTTTTTAAATTTAAAGGAGTATTCTAAAATCTTTTATATAGAAGGTTTTTTTAGGGTTAAAAGTGTATACAAGAAAGCGCTATCGCATTTGTTTTACGCAATATAAAACGCAGTTAATTTTTTATTTTTATGGTTTTTTTACCTTCAATAGTTATTTTAGAACCTTCAATAAGCATAATAGAGGTAGGCTTTATATGATTTAGAAACTCAAAATGTTTTCCATAAACCAATTCGAAATCTACTTTTATATCAGCACTTTCTACTTCGTACTTTTTCCACCTTGGATGGGTAACTTCATATTCATTAGTAACCGTATCATTTACTTTTGCATAGCCCCAATAATGTTCGGTAATAAATTCAGTGGCACTATTTTTCTCAATTTCTGAAGTTTTAAGTGCTGCGGTAATTTTAAAAGATTGCCATATATTATTTTTTTTCCAATGATAGGCTACACTTCTATTTTTGCTGTTTTCTTCCCAGTTGTATTTCATGGGCATGGTTTCATAGTGTTCTTTGTAAATTGTGTTTGCAACAAACGTAAGCAAGGGTTTGGATACAATTTCTTTGATAAAAACTGCACCACGTTTCCATGTATTATTTTCAAAACGCTTTACATAAAAACGCAAATTCACTTCTTCTACAGTGGCATGGTAAGGTACCTTTATGCCGAATATTTTAGTATTTAAAAATATAAATCCAATTAAACTGACAAAGCATTTGCCTTCCCATAAATCAAGCTCTGTTCCTGGCGGAACATATTTTTCTAAAATACAAGGGTCAACTTCATAATTTGCAAAAGCTAATTTTCTCCATTCTGCCTTTAAAAAGCTCATTTTTACTTGTTTTAGTGAGGTTGTTTTTACCTACTTTTTTCGCTAGTAAAAATACGTCTTTTAAATACAAAAACGACATATTCCATAGCTTCGAAAGATGCCGTTTTAATTATTTTTTTTAAATGCTAAAAACTTATCCTTTATAAAATGGTAATTTAATAATAGTTGCAGGAATTGCTTTTTTACGCACCTGAATATGAATTTGTGTCCCCGCTTTAGCAAGAACTCTTGGCACATATCCCATTCCAATTCCTTTTTGTAAACATGGGCTCATGGTACCTGAGGTAACAACGCCAATAACGCTTCCGTCTCCGTCTACAATATCATAACCATGCCTTGGAATTCCTCTTTCATCTAACTCAAAAGCAACTAATTTTCTTTCTGGTTTTTGTTCTTTTTCTTTTGCCAATGCGTCTGCATTTACAAAGTCTTTGGTAAACTTAGTTATCCACCCTAAACCAGCCTCAATCGGTGATGTTGTGTCATTGATGTCATTTCCGTACAAACAATAGCCCATTTCTAAACGTAAGGTATCTCTTGCTGCCAGGCCAATTGGTTTAATTCCATATGCTGCTCCGGCTTCGAAAACGCTATCCCAGATTTGTTTTGCTTCAGAATTTTTACAGTAAATCTCAAATCCGCCAGAACCAGTATACCCAGTAGCAGAAATAATTACGTTTTCAATACCTGCAAAATCACTTATTTTAAATTTGTAAAAAGGAATTGCTGCTAAATCTAAAGAAGATAAAGATTGCATTGCTTCGACAGCTTTAGGTCCTTGAATTGCTAATAAAGAATAATCTTCAGACAAATCTGTTAAATCAGCTTTAAATTCTTGGTTGTATTTAGAAATCCAGTTCCAATCTTTTTCAATATTAGAAGCATTTACAACTAATAAATATTCCTCTTCTTTAATTTTATAACAAATTAAATCATCTACAATTCCGTCTTTATCATTAGGGAAACAGCTGTATTGTGCATCACCAATTTCTAATTTAGATGCATCATTAGAGGTTACTTTTTGTATCAAAGCCAATGCATTTGCACCGCTCACTAAAAACTCACCCATATGACTTACATCAAAAACACCAACCGCTGCTCTAACCGTTAAATGTTCTGCAGTAACACCTTCATATTGCACAGGCATATTATAACCGGCAAAAGGAACCATTTTTGCACCTAATTTTTCGTGAATTGAATGTAATGCGATATTTTTCATTGTTGTATTTCTAAATTTCAGGCTAAATTATTGAAAAATCTGCAATTATCAAGCACTAAAATTCTGTTAATATTCTTAACTAAAAATTAATTAACAGTACATTTGAGAAATCAACAAGTAAACGAACCGTAATGAAGTTTTATAAAAATCTTTTCGTGGCTTTTTTAGCAACGTCTTTTTCCTTATTTGCTCAAATACCAACAGATTTCTTATCAAAAGATTTTCATAAGGGGAGAAGAAATGCCCTGCGAGTAAAAATGCCAGCAAATTCAGTAGCAGTGCTTTTCGCAAATCCGCTTAGAAATAGAGCCAATGATGTAGATTATGTTTTTCATCAAGACCCAAATTTTTATTATTTAACAGGGTATAGAGAACCAAACGGTGTGTTGGTGCTGTTTTCTGAGAATCAAACAGATGAAAACGGAGTTTCTTATAATGAAATGTTGTACGTGCAAGAAAGAGATGCCAGAGCAGAACAATGGAACGGGGAACGTTTAGGTATTAAAGGAGCAATAGAGAAGTTGGGTTTTCAAATGGCAAAGAATGCGAATGATTTTATACAAACGAACATCAATTTTAAGAGTTTTGACAGAATTTTTATTGAAAAATTTAACGATGATTATCGGAATTCTACTAAAAATACGGCAGAGGTCTATGATTTAGTCGCATCTTTTAAAGAAAATACCGCATACAATCCGAATAATTTTTTATCGCCAACGAAAAAGAAAATTTATGAGTTGGTAAAATCTACATCCATAGAAAATAGTGCAAATGTTGCGCAAATAATAGGCAGAGCTCTGGCATATGATCCTTCCTTGAAACGTGATGCCGATTTAATGAAGTTTAAAGATGCTACAGATAACGCACTAAAGAAAGAGTTACAGCAAAAAATTGCCTTAAAATTAGATGCAAAAACCACGATAGATATTCATTTTCTATCTAACAATTTGGCAACTTTAAGAGAAATTAAAACGCCAGAAGAGTTGGTGCTATTAACAAAAGCGATAAGAATTTCTGCTATCGGACAAGTAGAAGTTATGAAGGCGATGAAACCACATATGTCTGAAACAGAATTACAAGGAATTCATGAATTTGTGTATAAGAAATACGGTGCGGAGTATGAAGGATACCCTTCTATCGTTGGCGCAGGTAATAATGGTTGTATTCTGCATTACATAGAAAATAGTAAAACGAAGTTAGGCAATGAATTAGTTTTAATGGATTTAGGTGCAGAGTACAGAGGGTTTACGGCGGATGTTACCCGAACAATTCCTGCTAATGGCGTCTTTTCTAAAGAACAAAAAGCTATTTATCAGATTGTGTATGATGCACAAGAAGCAGGCATTGCTGCTTATGTAATTGGCGAAAGCATGGCAACACCAAATTTGCTTTCTAAAAAAATTGTAGATCAAGGCTTGTTTCAGTTGGGTATTATAAATTCTTTAGATGAAAAGCATCCGTATTATCCGCATGGCACGTCACATCATATTGGTTTAGACGTTCACGATCCAGGAAATTACGGTAATTTTGAAGAAAATATGGTGGTTACTATGGAACCTGGAATTTATATTCCGAAGGGCAGTAACTGTGATGAAAAATGGTGGGGAATTGGAATTAGAATTGAAGATGATATTTTAGTAACGAAGTCCGGACCTGTAAACTTATCTGTGGAAGCACCAAGAACTATTGAGGAAATTGAAAAAATGATGGCTAAAAAATCTGTTTTAGATAATTTTGTGTTACCAAATTTAGATAAGTAATGAACAAAACTGCGATTGTTTTAGGAGCCACAGGATTTACAGGAGGTATTCTTTTAGAAAAGTTACTTGCAGATACTAGTTATGAGAAAATTAAACTTTTTTCTAGAAGTGCGGTTACAAATACATCAGATAAGATTGAAGAACATTTGATCGATGTATTAAAATTAGAATATTATAAAGATGCTTTTACGGCAGATGAGGTATATTGCTGCATTGGCACAACGGCTTCAAAAACAAAAGATAGAGAGGTCTATAAATCTATTGATTATGGGATTCCAGTAGCTGCAGCAAAATTAGCAAAACAGAACAATATAGCTACTTTTATTGTAATATCCTCTATGGGTGCAGCTGTTTCAAGTACTGTTTTTTATAGCAGAACAAAAGGAGAAATGGAGCGTGATGTATTAAAGCAAAATATAAAGAATACAGTTATTTTAAGGCCTTCTTTAATTGGTGGTCGCAGACCAGAATTTAGAGTAGGAGAAAAAATTAGTATCGGAGTTATGAGTATTATAAGTCCGCTATTTATAGGAAGTTTAAAAAAGTATCGCATCATTCATCCGGAGAAAATAGCAACTTGTATGAAAATACTAGCGAACAAACATCAAGATAGAAAGATACTTAGTTCAGATGAAATTTTAACTATTGCAAAATCTAAAGAATAATGAGCGGACAGCAGCTTAACAATCCATTACACGGTATAAAATTAGCAACCATGCTAGAACAATTATTTCTAGAATATGGTTGGGAAGAGTTGGGAGATAGTTTGAATATTAATGCCTTTAAAAATAACCCTACTTATAAATCTAGTCTAAAATTTTTAAGAACTACTCCGTGGGCAAGAGAAAAAGTAGAGCAGTTTTATTTAAAGAATATGATTGACTAAATTTTTGATTGCGCAAAAATGATAATAATTTAAGAACTAATTATTTCAAGCACCAATTCTTTGGTTAGCGGTTTGCCATTTGCTATTTTTTTGATGTTATCAAAAGTAAAAACAAAATTGCAACCTGTTTTATAAGCAGAACAACCATAGCCTGTTTTTCCTTTTAAGACAGTTCCGGTTGTACATTTCGGGCAATTAATTTTTTCTGAAGCAGCTGCCTTAGCTACTTTTTTAGCTTCTAACTTTAAACTGAAATTTTCATCAAAACGTATCAAGCCTTCGACAGCGCCAGTTGCTATTTTAAATCCCTTTAAATTGGTTGTGCAGCCTTTGTCTAGCAATCGTATCAACTGATTTTCAGAAACTTTCTTCCCGTAAATTTCAAACGGAATTTTCAAATCACACTTATTTTTATATTCAGAACAGCCAAAGGCAGAAGAACCTTTTAAGATGCTTCCTTTTTTGCATTTCGGACACGTTTTACCAACGACTTCTTTTTTGGATGTCACCTTTTTAGCAGGAGCTAGCTTCGCTTCTTTAACTGCAACATCAGCATTAGAAGAAATGCGTTTTGAAGTTTTGTTAGAACGGACTTCATATACCAATTCGTCTACCATTTTCTTCATATTGTTAATGAAGTTTCCTGCATTAAATTCTCCTCGTTCTATTTCTTTCAAACGTTTTTCCCAGCGGCCGGTTAATTCAGCAGACTTTAACAATTCGTTGTCTATAATGTTAATTAAATCGATGCCTGTTTGGGTGGGTAGTACTAACTTCTTTTTACGCTCAATATATTTTCTTCGGAAAAGCGTTTCAATAATACTTGCTCTGGTAGACGGTCTTCCAATGCCGTTTTCTTTCATTAGCTCGCGCATTTCATCATCATCTACCTGTCTTCCAGCAGTTTCCATAGCGCGTAATAAACTCGCTTCTGTAAAATTTCTTGGCGGTTTTGTTTCCTTTTCTAAAAATGAAGGTTGGTGCACTCCTTTTTCGCCTTTTACAAAGGAAGGTAAGGTTACTTGCTCGTTTAATTCCTTTTTAATTTTGCGCTCCTCCGTTTCAAAAGCAACACGCCAACCTTTGGTAAGTATTTCTTTACCGGTTGTTTTAAAAGGAACATCTGCAGCTTTTCCAATTACAGCAGTATTAGAAACCTCTGAATCTGGATAAAAAGCACCAATAAATCTGCGGGTTATAATATCGTAGACTTGTTGTTGGTTGTATTGTAAATTTCCTTGAATTCCGGTAGGAATTATTGCGTGGTGATCTGTAACTTTTTGATCATCAAAAATACGTTTCGATTTCTTTATTTTTTGTCCTAATAATGGTTGTGCTAATTCGCTATACTTCGTTAATTTTGACAAAATCCCTGCAATTTTAGGATACACATCATTTGGTAAAAAGGTAGTATCTACTCTTGGGTAGGTAACCACTTTCATTTCGTATAGCTTTTGAACCATCTTTAGTGTTTCATCCGCTGAAAAGCCAAATTTATTATTACAATACACCTGTAAACCAGTTAAATCAAATAGTTTTGGGGCGTATTCTTTTCCTTTCTTTTTAACCACAGAAACAATTTCAAAATCTGACTCGTTCACTTTATTAGCTAATATTTGACCGTCTTCTTGTTTTAAAAAACGCCCATCTTCATAATTAAAAAGTGTATTTCTATACGTAGTTTGTAACTCCCAATAAGGTTGTGGTTTAAAATTAGTTATTTCAACAAATCGATTCACAATCATTGCTAGGGTAGGTGTTTGCACCCTACCAACTGATAACACCTGCTTGTATCCGCCATATTTTACAGTGTACAGGCGAGTTGCGTTTAGGCCTAACAACCAATCTCCAATAGCCCTAGAGAAACCTGCGTAATACAAGTTATCATATTGTTCAGCCGGTTTTAGATTTTTAAATCCTTCTTTAATTGCTTCTTCAGTAAGCGAAGAAATCCATAAACGTTGCACTTCCCCTTTATAATTACATTGGTTAATTACCCAACGCTGTATTAATTCTCCTTCTGTTCCAGCATCCCCGCAATTGATAACAACAGAGGCTTTATCGAATAATGATTTTACAATATTAAATTGTTTTCTAATTCCTGCATCGCCCGTAACTTTCGTGTCAAAGCGTTCTGGTAGCATGGGTAAGTTGTTTAAATCCCAACTTTTCCAATGTGGTTTGTAATCTTTAGGTTCTAAAAGTGTACACAAATGACCGAATGTATAGGTAACCGCATAGCCGTTTCCTTCATAAAAACCATCACGTTTTGTGTTGGCTCCTAAAATAGCAGCAATTTCTCTAGCGACACTTGGTTTTTCTGCAATACAGACTTTCATGGGATGTTTTTACGAATTCGAAAGTAAGAAAATATTTAAGATTTTTACTGTAAAGTTAATAAGTTGGATAACTATTTCACCAAAGCCAATTGAATTCGCTTTCTAACAACATCAACTTCTAAAACTTTTACCATTATTTGTTGTTGCAAAGTAACAATTGCATTGACATCTTTCACAAAAGTATCCGATAAATTAGAAACATGAATTAAGCCACTTTCTTTAGTCCCAATAGCTACAAAACAGCCAAAATTGGTAATATTATTTACAATTCCGGGTACAATTTGACCTATTCTTAAATCTGCAATTGTTTTAATATTTTGGTCAAAAGAAAACATTTTTGCCTTCGCTCTTGGATCTAACCCCGGTTTTTCTAATTCACTTATAATATCTTTTAAAGTAAGTAAACCAATATTTTCTGTGGTGTATTTCTCTAAAGGAATCTTTTGAATAATTTCTTTATTTCCAACAAGTTCAGAAATATTCTTTTTTAAATCTTTTGCCATTTTAGCCACCAAACCATAACTTTCTGGATGCACACCAGAATCATCTAGTGGGTTTTCACTATTTTTAATTCGTAAAAACCCAGCTGCCTGTTCAAATGCTTTTCCTCCTAATCGAGGAACTTTCTTAATAGAAATTCTAGAGGTAAAAGAACCTTTTTCATTTCTATAATTCACTATATTTTCTGCGATTTTTGGTCCAATTCCAGAAACAGAACTTAATAAAGGTTGGCTTGCTGTATTAATGTTTACACCAATCGTATTTACACAACTTTCCACAGTAGTATCTAAAGATTTTTTCAATTTTATTTGATCAACATCATGCTGGTACTGGCCAACACCAATCGATTTTGCGTCAATTTTTACCAATTCTGCCAACGGATCTTGCAAGCGCCTGCCAATAGAAATAGACCCACGAACCGTAACATCATCATTAGGAAATTCATCCCTGGCTATTTTAGAAGCAGAATAAATAGACGCGCCAGCTTCACTCACAACAAATACAGCTACATTATTAGTAAATTGAATTTTTTTAACCAGTTGTTCTGTTTCCCGAGAAGCCGTTCCATTTCCAATTGCTATGGCTTCTATTTTATGCGCATTTACTAAAAAGTTTATTTTTTTTATGGCTTCTATAGCTTGGTTTTGAGGAGCATGCGGAAAGATAGTTTCATTATGTTCTAAAACTCCTTGCGCATTTAAGCAAACTATTTTGCAGCCAGATTTAAATCCAG
>Ga0209712_10004100_pt1 | contig 11684 bp, 7 predicted proteins | sample ArcOceMetagenome_FD_187443 | JGI IMG/M metagenome (GOLD analysis project Ga0209712, IMG submission 187443) | Marine eukaryotic phytoplankton communities from Arctic Ocean - Arctic Ocean - Greenland ARC118M Metagenome (SPAdes) (version 2) | ecosystem: Environmental > Aquatic > Marine > Oceanic...
AACAAGGTGCGTAAATCGGTTTCTCGCCTATTAGTATCGGATTTATCTACCATGGCACGGTTTTTTAATTCTTTAACGTCAAACTCACGCTGTTGCAGCTCACTTTCCAAGCGCTTTAATCGATTGGTGGAAGCTAGAGCCTGACTTGTCGATTTTGACATGTCACGTGATTGACTAGTTATTTCACCACGATACTTACGTAGCTCGTCTTCTTGGCTGCGGATTTGGCTAAACTGGGTATCAAGGGTCACTGAACTTCTTGCTAGTTCACCTTGTAAATCCTGAATCTGAGAATTTAGAGCCATTTCTTTTTTGCCCCACTCATCTCGTAGCTTATCAAGCTGGTGGCTGTAATAGCTCATCTTGCTTTTTAATTTACTGATGTTTTCTTGATGGCGAACACCCTCTTCTTTCATTCTATTATCTAACTGCTTCTTAGCTTCCTCACTACTAGATTGGGCACGCTGCATTTCACCTTTAAACTCTGCCACTTTATGCCCCATGCTACTTACATTTGTTTCTGCAGATTGCAAGTTACTTCGTAGCATGGCTCTTTCAGCTTCTAGGTTTTTAACCGTATGTTTACTTTCAGTGAGCTGAATACGTAATCGTTGATTGGAGTCTTCCAAGGTTTCAAGCTGAGCTTTGGACAGATACAACTCATCTTCCAGTGCCACTGCAGACGGGCCAGACATAGCGTCCTTTTTGTCTGATAATTCAAGCTCTAAGCGCACATCTTTAAGTGCATTTTCCCAGATTAATTGCACCGATTGGTAAACTGTTTCTGGCACGTTTGGTCTATTTTGAGCAGGCATAGTTCGTCGAAAAGAGATTAAGGCTTCCTGTTCCATCCACCAATGTTCTAATACACTAGCTAATTCTTGAGTCGCTTCAATATTCATTTCTTCTGCAACAGATTCCACACTCACCTTTTTACCAGATAGCATTAACTCTCTGGTCAAAGTGTAAACGTGCGCTTTATCAATAAGATCACCCATAGGGTTCACATGTCTCCAATAATTAAAAAATATCTAACAAAGAATTTATCTTTATATATTTAAAAAGTTTACCTGATTTTATTTACGCAGGCACCATTTTACGTAATACAAACTTTTGGATCTTACCTGTAGCCGTTTTTGGCAAGTCGCCAAATACAACATGTTTGGGCACTTTAAAGCGCGCCATATGAGCCCTACAGTAGCTAATCAGATCTTCTTCTGAGGCTATGACATTAGGCTTTAAAGTAACAAATGCACATGGTGTTTCACCCCATTTTTCATCTGGCCTAGCTACAACAGCAGCTTCAAGCACAGCGGGATGACTATATAAAACACCCTCTATTTCTATTGAAGAAATATTTTCTCCTCCAGAAATAATAATATCCTTGGCACGGTCTTTTATTTCCATGTAGCCATCAGCATGCCATACCGCAAGATCACCCGAACGAAACCACCCACCTTCAAATGCTTGAGCTGTAGCTGTCGGGTTTTTAAGATAGCCTTTCATTACCATATTACCACGCAAAAATATTTCACCAATAGTTTCGCCGTCTTTGGGCACAGGTAGCATGGTATCTGTGTTCATGACTAGATGATCTTCTTGCGCTGGACCTCTTACACCTTGGCGAGACTTTAACGCCGCTTTTTCTGAATTGCTTAAATTACCCCATATCTGAGGCTGCCATTCACAAATTACACATGCACCATAGGTTTCAGTTAAACCATAAACGTGTGTTACTTCAAAACCTAACTCTTCCATTGCAGCTATTACAGCTGCTGGAGGAGCAGCTCCGGCAGTCATTACTTTAACTTGGTGATTGATGCCTTGCTTATGCTTATCATCCGCATTATTGATCATATTAAGAACAATAGGAGCACCACCAAAATGGGTCACCTTTTCTTGCTTAATCAAATCAAGCATTAGTTCCGGCTTTAAATGCCTAATAAATACGTTAGTTCCAGCTAATAATGCAGTGGTCCATGGAAAACACCAACCATTGCAGTGGAACATAGGCACTACTGTCATAAATATTGGATATTTTGGCATATCCCAAGTGAGTGCCATATTCATCGCTGTTAAATAAGCACCTCGATGGTGGTACACCACCCCTTTTGGATTACCTGTAGTGCCTGATGTGTAATTTAGACTAATCGCTTGCCATTCATCATCAGGCATCTGCCATTGATAATCTTGGTCACCTTCTGATAAAAGCTGTTCATAATCTAGCTCGCCTATTAGACGACCTCCATTGAATGTTGGATCGTCAATATCGACCACCAAAGGCTTAGTGTTGCACAAGGTAAGCGCCAAAGACACAGTCTCTGAAAACTCCTTATCGACAAACACAACTTTAGTTTCAGCGTGATCAAAAATAAAACCGATAGTAGCTGCATCTAATCGAGTATTGATGGCATTTAATACTGCCCCTGCCATAGGTACGCCGTAGTGTGACTCAAACAACTCTGGGCCATTATGAGAGATTACAGAGACTGTATCCCCTAAACCAACACCCCTATTAATAAGCGCATTCGCCATAGCACAAGAGCGTTGGTAGGTTTGTAACCAAGTACGGCGAATATCTCCATATACTTGGGCGTTTATAGATGGGTAGACCTGCGCAGCACGTTTAAGTAATGATAAAGGAGATAGGCTTTGGAAATTAGCGTCATTCTTATCCAAATCTGTATTATACATAACGGTACCTTGTGTATTTTGAAGTTGACTGAGAATAGCGAAACATATCCACTTGTACCAGCAGAAGACGCACTAGTCGTGTTTTAATTCAATCGCTTAATAGCTTGCTGTAAGCGCACATCTAAAGGTGCTTTTACATCTATTTTCTTTTCTGTACTGGGGTCTATTAAACGCAATTGCGCTGCGTGTAAAAACAAACGATTTAATCCTAACTGTCGCTGTTCTTGGTTAACCTGATCTACACCATACTTAGGATCACCTACAATGGGATGTCCCATATGTTGGCAATGAACCCTAATTTGGTGTGTTCTACCCGTAATTGGCTTAGCCTCTATTAAAGTAAACTGACCTAAATTTTGCAATACTTTGTAACGTGTAATACTACGCTTACCTTCTTGCTCTACTCGCACCATACGCTCACCAGACTGAATTACATTCTTCATTAATGGCGCATCGACTTTTTGACATGATTTAGGCCAGCCTCCAATCACCAATGCTTGATATACCTTATCGATACCTCCATCTCTTAACTGAGCGTGAATAGCTCGCAGTGTAGAACGTTTTTTGGCAACCATAATGCAACCTGACGTATCGCGATCTAAACGATGCACAAGTTCTAGCGAGCGCTCGTTAGGGTATAGCTGCCTAAGGCTTTCGATTAAACCTAAATTAATGCCACTACCACCATGCACCGCTAAACCATGTGGTTTATTAATAATTAATAACCCTGGGCTTTCATATAATATGGCGTCACGTAGTTGTTTCTCTAAACCTTTACTCACTGCTGCTGGGGCATTAGGTTCGGGAAGCTTAACGGGAGGGACTCTGACAATATCCCCATCTTTAAGCTTATAGTCAGGCTTAATTCTACCTTTATTGACACGCACTTCACCTTTTCTAACAATGCGATATATTAGGCTTTTAGGCGCACCTTTAAGGTGCGTCATAAGAAAGTTATCGATACGTTGACCTGCTCTATCTTCATCTATAGAGACATATTTAACGGCAGTAGCGGTTAATTCTGGGGGGGGAGTTGGCTTTTGTTGCATAAATGAAAAACTAATGGCTTTATTAATTGCGAGGTAAGGGCGCGAATGGTAACATAGCGACCACTGAAACTGAGAATAAATCAGTTAATGGGCAAGAAATTTAATGGCCCAATTCAGTAAACAAATTTTTAGGTGGGGTTTGACAAATCCAACCCGTTGATTTTGCCGTTAACACTCGATGTATACACCGAGACCGCAAAATCCAAATGAAATAGGCTGTAACTTGGGGTATTCCCAGTTATTTAACGTAAAACCACCCGTTTTACCCAGTTACGGCGAATTAATTTATGCTTGGTGTTTAGGTGTGGATGTACCCTACCCATGGATCGGTCTGAAAAAATTACAGTGCTGAAGTAAGCACAAAAAATAGTAACAACTAAATAGAATAAACAGGGCTTTTTTAAAATTTTAACGAAGCTGCTGGTGAGTTAACATAAAGGTTAACCTATATGATTGATATTGTTAGATAAAACAGACCATTAACATAATATGAACTGCACAGTGCAAGGCATATTTATCCGAGAAGGTAGCGGTTTCCTACACCCAAAGGGCTCTTTAAGCCTTCGTGCACCCGTAAAAATATTAATTGCCGTAGGGTAAATGGGCTTCAAGAAATTGAATACCATGAAAAGAATGCTAATAAATGCAACCCACTCTGAAGAGTTGCGCGTTGCACTGGTCGATGGCCAGCGTATGTACGACCTAGATATTGAATCTGGCGCTCGTGAACAAAAAAAGGCCAACATTTACCGTGGCCGTATCACCCGTGTAGAGCCTAGCTTAGAAGCTGCGTTTGTTGACTATGGCTCCGAACGACACGGTTTTTTACCCCTAAAAGAAATTTCCCGCGAGTATTTTAAAGACCCTTCACAAAGTGGTCGCTCCAGTATTCGGGAATTAGTAAAAGAAGGTCAAGAAATTGTTGTTCAGGTTGATAAAGAAGAACGTGGTAACAAAGGCGCAGCCTTAACTACATTCATTAGCCTTGCTGGCCGCTACTTAGTATTAATGCCTAATAACCCAAGAGCTGGAGGCATTTCGCGTCGCATTGAAGGCGAGGAAAGATCTCAGCTACGTGAGGTTATGAATCAATTGAATGTACCTGCTGAGTCTGGCGTTATTGTACGCACAGCAGGTATTGGCCGCAGTGCAGAAGATATACAGTGGGATCTAGACTACTTGCAACAGTTATGGGAATCCATTACTGAAGCGTCTGATAAACAAGCTGCTCCATTCTTAATTTATCAAGAAAGTAACGTCATCATCCGGGCTATGCGTGACTACTTACGTCCAGACATTGGCGAGGTATTAATTGATGAGCCTAAGGTATACCAGGACGTATTAACTTTTGTTCAGCAAGTCATGCCAAGTTATGAGAGCAAGATCAAGTTTTATGATCAAGAAATCCCCTTGTTCAATCGCTTCCAAATTGAATCTCAAATTGAGACTGCTTTCCAGCGAGAAGTGACACTACCTTCTGGCGGTGCCATTGTTATCGATCCTACAGAAGCACTCGTATCTATTGATATTAACTCAGCTAGAGCAACTAAAGGCAGTGACATAGAAGAAACTGCCTTAAACACCAACCTAGAAGCAGCAGAAGAAATTGCTCGCCAATTACGCTTGCGTGACATGGGTGGCTTGGTTGTTATCGACTTTATAGACATGGGCCCAATGCGCAATCAACGTGCTGTTGAGAACAAACTACGTGATAGTTTAAAACTTGACCGTGCTCGCGTTCAAGTCGGACGTATTTCTCGCTTTGGCTTAATGGAAATGTCTCGTCAACGTTTACGCCCTTCCCTGGGTGAAACCTCTGGCATCGTATGCCCACGCTGTAGTGGACAAGGCAGTATTCGTGATGTTGCCTCACTAGCCTTATCTATCATTCGTCTAATCAACGAAGAAGCCAGTAAAGATCGCTCTGCAGAAATTCGCGTGGTGTTACCTGTAAATATGGCAACTTATTTACTTAACGAAAAACGTGCTGAAATTTTAGAAGTAGAAAAAACAGTGGGTGTGCGTGTAGTAATCATTCCAAACCCACAAATGGACACACCTCATTTTGAAGTGAGCCGTTTGCGCGATGACCATGAAGCAGCGCAGGCAGGCGAAACTAGCTACGAAATCGATTTAGTTCAGCATCATTTTGATGCTAAAGAATTTGATGCTAAAACACCTTTAGCCATGGAAAAGCCTGCAGTTGAAAGCATTCAACCCGCTAAAAAAGCTCCAAAAGCAGAAGCTGTTGCGCCAATTAAAGCTAAAACAGCTCCAACAAAGCCTGTCAATCCACTAGGCTTAGGTGCTCGTATCGCTAAAGCTTTAGGCCGACTAATTAACGGCAAACCTAAAGTTAAAGTTGTAGCAAAAGCACCTGTAAAAGCGCCTTCTTCTCGCGACGATTCACGCAGTGACTCGCGTAATGATTCACGCAATGGCTCTCGAAATACCCAAAACCGTAACCAAAACGATGATCGTCGTCGCGGTCGCAATGGTAATCGACGCAATGAGTCTCGTGATGAAAAACGTAACGAAGCCACGACAGATAATCGCAACAGTTCACGTAATGAAGCGCCTGCGACACTTCGTAATGAAGAACGTAAGAGTGAGCGAAATACCGATGAAAAGCGCAATAACAACCGCCGCCAAGACACGCGTAATAAACCTCGTGAACCCAAGGTTGAAGCTGTAGAAGCTACAACACAAGCTCCGCCAGTAGCAGAGGAAGCGTATGAATCTAACTCCAACCGTACGCGTGACCAGAAGCGTCGTCGCGATCGTAGTGGTAAGCGCAGCAATCAAAAGCAAAACGTAGAAGTCGCTGTAGATGAAAACGTAAAGGCAGATGCAACTACTGATGTGACTTTAAACACAGAAGTTACCGCACCTACTGAAGTAATCGTTGAATCTGTTGTTGAAGCCGTAGCTGAAGTGACAGTTGATGAAGTAGTTGAAACAACTTCAGATACAAAAGCCGCACCCAAAAAAGAAGCTGCTGAAAAGAAGCCTCGCCAGCGCAAACCCCGTGAACGCAAGCCCAAAGAAGTTAAGGTTAGCGAAGTTGCAGTGGAAGTGACAACTGAAACTTCGATTGAAGCTACAACACCAAATCCTAAAACATCAGTTGAATCAGTTGAATCAGTTGTGGTAACTCCAAGCGAATCAGCTAACCAAACCCCTGTTGAAGTAAAGGCTGAAGTAGAGGTTGAAGCTAAATCTGAGGAAAAGGTAGTGGAAGTTGCAGCCAAAACCACTAAAGCAGTTGAAGTTGAAGCAGCAGTAGAAAAGGCCTCTGAAGCTGTTCTTGAAAAAACCACTGAGAAACAAGCTGACGTTGTCACAGAAACAACGCCTGTCAGCGCTCCAGCAGCAGTGAGTGAAGTAGCTCCACGCCCATCTGGTCAGCGTGCCCATAACGACCCTCGTGAAAAACGTCGTCGTGAAAAGGCAGCTGCTGAAGAAGCGGCAAAAGAAGCTTAATCTAAGTTATAGGTAAACTCGCCTCGGTTGTCAAACAGCCGAGGTTCTATTTCTAACTTGACACCATATTTGGCATCCACATCGGCTTTTATACGCAAAGCCAAGTCTAGTACGTCCTTACCCTTCGCAGAGCCTGAGCACACTAATACCAGCGCTTGATGTTCATGCACCCCTACTTCACCTTGTATAAAGCCCTTCCATCCTAATTGATCAATTAGCCAGCCTGCTGCTAATTTATGATAACGTGTATCTGTTTGTGTAGATTGTGTGGCCACAATTGATGGTAATGGATAAGCCACAAGAGCTGGCCAAATTTTCATCAGCTGTTCTACTTTCTCACTAGTAACCACTGGATTCTTAAAAAAACTGCCTACATTTGGGATCTGCTTTGGGTCTGGTAACTTAGTGCGGCGAATATGTATCACAGCATCGCGTATCTGTTGCGCTGATGGGTTATCTGCAGATTGCCCTGCAACAGAGGCTATAGTGTCAGTAATAATGCCATAGCCAACCTGAGGATTATGCTCGTAATTTAAAGTTAAATTAACTTGTATCACAATCCAGTGCGTATGAGACTTAAATATACTGTCCCTATAGCCAAGCTTGCAATCCTTAGTACTTAATCTGAATGTTTGCCCAGTCTGAAAATCAAATACATCAACACTGCTAAGGCAATTTTCAAGCTCTACTCCATAGGCACCTATATTCTGAATAGGTGCAGCACCTACTTGCCCTGGAATGAGTGATAGATTTTCCAACCCACTAGCGCCTTTTTGTATAGACTCTTCAACTAAACGATCCCATTCGTAACCTGCTTGCGCACTCAAAGCGAACTTTTCTGAAGTTTTTTTGAAAGCAGTGTTAGATGGCCAAAACACCTTATCCATGGCCATTAACATTACTAAGCCTTCAAAATCTTGCGTTAACACAAGATTACTACCACCACCTATGAGCAGCCATGGGCAATGGTTAATTTGGCAGAAGTGGCGAGCTGTATGTAAGTCGTCAAGGTTATTGATACACATAAAGTAATCAGCCTTAACATCTAAACTGAGGGTGTTATAGGGTTTAAGGCTCACCTTAAGCTGAGGTTTCATCCATTTCCCATAGGCATTGATGCCAGTAATTTACGCATACGTATTAGATCGTCAGGAGTATCTACGCCACCTGGCATACCTTGTGGCGCTAAATCAACATGTATGCTCTCACCATGGTGTAATGCTCTAAGTTGCTCAAGACTTTCAAGAGACTCATAACTTGCCTGAGGCCATGTCACATAACGGTGAAGAAAGCTCACACGATAGGCGTAAAGGCCTATGTGTCGTAGATAAACATCCCTAGTTAGCGATTTACTATCAGTCTCATTCCAACTGCGATTCCAAGGTAACGGAGCACGAGAGAAGTACATTGCCATGTTAGCGCCATTGCGCACTAGCTTCACAGCATTAGTATCAAACACCTGCTCTACATCATTAATCTGCTCGGCCAAAGTAGCAATGGACGCATTAGAGTAACGCTGTAAATTATGTGCAACTTGGTTAATTAATGTAGGAGGGATTAATGGCTCATCCCCTTGCACGTTAACAACAATATGATCTTCGGGTAAGGCAAGCTTCGTGACCACTTCCTGCAGCCTATCAGTACCTGTGGCATGATTCTCACTGGTCATAATAACTTGGTCGCAAAAGAGCTTTGCGTGCGTTTGAATGTCGCTATGATCTGTTGCAATATAAATTTGCGATGCGCCACTTTTACAGGCCTGTTGATAAACCCTTTGAAGCATACTCATTCCTCCAAGATCCAAAAGCGGCTTACCTGGTAAGCGACTGGATTGAAACCTTGCTGGAATGACTACAGAAAATGACATTAAGCTGACTTCTCATCTTCTGTAAGTGGCCTGGCTTTATCTTCTAACAACACAGGAATACCTGCATCAATCGGATAAGCTAAACCACTTGCAGGACAAAAAAGTTCATTCGTTGGCGTATGATAAAACAGTTGGCCGTGGCTTACTGGGCACGCAAGCACTTCTAATAACTTCTTATCCATGGGACTCCATATTTTTTAGTCTGTAGGTTATAAACCTAGTTTTAGCAACAACGCATCAATTTGCGCAGGAGCAATAGTTAACGCTTGCGTGGCATATAACCACGGCATAGCTTTCTGATTCTTTGTAGACTGAGCTAACGCTTTACATTTTATAGCATCTTTTGCTGTCATAATAAGTGGCTTTATCGGCAAATCATGTTCTTTAAATTGGTAGTGATCAGCATATTCTTGGCCATCGACTTGGTAACCACGTGCACCCAAATCATCAAAAAAACGCTGTGGATGACCTATAGCAGCAACAGCATAAATCAAAGCTTTATCCTTAGGCCACTCTACCTGTGAGTCATCCCATACTTGCCTTAATTGATCAAGCTTAGGCTCTAAATAACACAATGTATTATCTTTTAAATAGTGTTGTAATTGTTTAATTATTACAGGGCTAGGTACTCCTGTTGTAAATACTTGGTCTACTTCAGCTAATCTAGTAGCTGGTTCCCTTAACGGCCCTGCAGGTATGCACTTATCATTGCCAAGGCCTCTGGTAGCATCTACTAAACACCACTGAACATCCCCCTTAATGGCGCTATGCTGCAAACCATCATCACTAATGACTAAGTCGAACTTTCCTTGTTGTGCTAACCATTCAATACTGGTTTTTCGACACGACCCTACAATCACAGGCACTTTAGTTAATCGACTTAGCAATAAAGGCTCATCTCCAACCACTTGAGCCTTATCTCTGCTTGTAACACAATGGGGGCCTACTCCTACAGTACCACCATAACCCCTACTTATAATGGCACAACGTAAGCCTTTATCTTTTAAAGCTAAAGTGAGCGCTACCACTAAAGGGGTCTTACCGGTGCCTCCTATAGTAATATTGCCTATAACCAACAAAGGTAGTGGGTTTTTGCGAGCTTTAGGCTGACTTTTCAGATACACACGCCTAAGCCAGATATATAGACTAGCAAAGGGCAGCAACAAGGATAACCACCAAGCTCCCTTGTACCAAGCGTTGAGTATTTTTTGCGTCACCTTTGGTCCATCTTAAAATAAGTCCTAGAAATCATTTTTACTTTGCTGAATTATTATAATTATAACCCACACTTGATTGCTATCAAGCACTTATATGTCGTGCCTACTTCTTAGTTATCCTATAGTTATATCGTACCTATATAAATGACTCATGCCCATGACTAATATGTTGAGACTATTTTTTATAAGGTGTCACCTGATAATCCCCATTGGTTTCAAACACTAGGCGTATTTGACCATGCCTACCTGTGTTATACCATTGTGCTCCAGACTGCCAATAGTTATGGGTGCTGCGTTTGTGAGGGTGCCCATAGGGGTTATTTTTACCTGCAGAAATTAACACGTAAGCTGGCATAACTTGGGCCAAGAATGCCTTTGTTGATGACGTTTTACTACCATGATGAGGTGCTATTAAAACATCACTGGAAAGAGTAGAAATATCTAATTGATCTAACTTTGCTAACAACACACTCTCGGCTTTAGACTCAATATCCCCAGCTATTAAAACCTGTCTCCCATGTATATCTAGTAGAATTACACATGATGCATTATTACCTGTGAGCCCATAATCTGCTAGGGCTATTTGACGCCACATAAGACTATTAGACGCAGTGAGCCACATTTTCTCCCAGGGCTTAGTGACACAACGACTGACCTCAACATCTTGGTGAGTAAAAACAGGCTCACGGGTGATTTTACTTTCAGAGGGTAGTATTAATTGCTGTACATTTTGCCGTTTAAGCATTTCCTCCATACCTCCGCTGTGGTCCATATCCCAATGACTCACCACTAGTGTCTCTAATTTAGTAACACCTTGAGCTAGCATTTCAGGCAGAATTACTGCATCTACCAAGCTGAAGCCACTTTTGTAACTGTTCCCTAAGTCATAGACCATATTGTGTTTTCCTTGACGCACCCAGACACTCAAACCTTGACCTACATCTAACACAGTAATGACGACACGTTGCTGGGAGTTGTCAACACCATGATCCAAGGCATTATTACGCGCTAATTCAAATATCATAAAACCAGCCAGAGGTAGCCACAAAAACAATATAGGCCAATGCCAGCGCCTTATTATTAGACATAGACACCCTGTTATTAACACAGACACAAAGCCCTCTATTGGTAACGAACCCACAAATATCTGTGCCCAAGAAATCTCTGATAAAAACTCTAATCCTTGCCATAACGTGGACAAAGTTATATCGATAACAATAAAGAAAAAATTTGGGAGATCAACAAACCTAAGCACGATGCTTACAAGTAATAATGTAGGAATCAGCACAGCACTAAACAGCGGCACTAAAATCATGTTCACTAAAGGTCCCAGCACACTTACATGACCAGTACCAAGTGCAATGACTGGCAGTA
>Ga0209712_10004101_pt1 | contig 11684 bp, 11 predicted proteins | sample ArcOceMetagenome_FD_187443 | JGI IMG/M metagenome (GOLD analysis project Ga0209712, IMG submission 187443) | Marine eukaryotic phytoplankton communities from Arctic Ocean - Arctic Ocean - Greenland ARC118M Metagenome (SPAdes) (version 2) | ecosystem: Environmental > Aquatic > Marine > Oceanic...
GATATGATTTATGTGCCTGGTGAGCTTTTTTCAGTTAGTCCCCTTACAGCAGAACGTGTACCTGGATTATTTGCTAGAAACGAACGGGTTGTCGCTATTTTCGATACTGAAATAGGCAAAATGGCGATGGTCTTGGTAGGCGCGACTATTGTTGCTAGCATCGAAACAAAATGGGCAGGTACTGTTTCACCTCCAGCGGGTAAAAACGTGCAGCATTGGCAATATCCGATTACAGGTGACAATTCGGTCTTTATCAAAAAGGGCGATGAGATGGGGTTATTTAAACTCGGCTCAACCATTGTGGCCTGCTTCGAAGATGACACTATCGAATTTGCTGATCTTAGTGCAGGAGACGTTACCCGTCTCGGCGATGTTTTCGCAACAATTACAAAGTAATCCGTGGATCCCGTCAAGAAAAGCCTGTGGTCTTTGCATGTCACTATGATGCTGCTGGGTGCTACAGCATTATTCTCTAAAATTCTGCCCTTATCTGCCGTAGACATTACCTTTGGCCGTGCGGCAGTTGCCTGTATTATGTTGTTTGGCATAGTTAAATTATTTAGAAAATCCATACGTTTAGACTGTAAAAAAGATTATTTCGTTGCACTGTTTTTAGGTCTGTTAATGGCAGCGCACTGGGTCAGCTATTTTGCTGCCATGCAATTCTCATCGGTCTCGGTGGGTATGATAGCGTTATTCACATTCCCCGTAATGACGGTACTTTTAGAGCCATTCTTTGAGGGGATACGTTTAGTTTGGCAAGACGTAGTCAGCGCTCTTGTTGTACTTTTTGGTATCTTCCTGATAGTGCCTGAAATTTCATTAGAAAACGAAATCACCCAAGGTGTATTAATTGGCGTATTTTCAGCCATTTTATATTCTTTTAGAAATTTGGTGCACCGTAAACATTTTTCTCACTACTCGGGTGCTCACGCCATGGCCTATCAAACCTTGGTAATATTTATCTCCCTTAGCTTTTTTTCAAGTGATGAGTTATTTAAGGCCAGCAAAGAAACTTATATTGGGCTGGTTATATTAGGTATATTTTTGACGGCAGTTCCCCATGCTTTAATAGCTGCAAGCCTTAAACATTTACGTGCAAAAACCTTCTCTCTTATAGCTTGTATGCAACCGCTCTACGGAGTAGGCCTTGCTATACTAGTTTTAGATGAACAACCTAGATGGCAAACCATCGTGGGTGGATTATTGGTGATATCTGCTGCTATTTATGAAACTATTAACGCTCAAAAACTTCACAGTAAATAAAACACCATGCTGATATTTGCCCATAGAGGTGCGAGTGCCGATGCGCCCGAAAATACCTTATTAGCGATTGACCAAGCCTTAATTCAACAAGCTGATGGCATTGAAATCGATGTCTATCAGCTAGGAAATGAATTAGTGGTCATTCACGATAGATGGGTAAGCAGAACTACCAACGGCAATCGCCTATTATCTGATTATACTCTTGAACAATTACAAACATTGGACGCAGGCCAAGGCCAGTTTGTGCCAACACTTTGGCAAGTGTTGCAGCAGGTGCAGGGACAATGTTTGATGAATATAGAAATAAAGGGAGTGCATGATTTATCGCTAGTTAATCAGTGTATTAACAAAGCGGTCAGTCAGCTAAATTTTAAGCCCGAGCAATTTATTGTTTCATCCTTTAACCATCATATTTTAGCCGCTTTTAGAAACATTGCCCCTGCAATAAAAATTGGTGCGCTTACTGGCAGTAATCCTCTCAATCATGCGTATTTCGCGCAGCAGTTACAGGCATATTCAGTCAATGTAGATGCTAGTTTTATTGATCAAGCTTTTGTGAAAGATGCTCACATTCGTGGTTTGAAAATGTTTGCTTACACGGTTGACGAACCTGAAGACCTGCTGAGGTTACAAGCTTGGGGAGTAGATGGAGTATTTTGTAATGGGCCAGCTGCAGCTAGAATAGTATTATCGGAAAATTCTTAACAAAAATTGGGGTGACTTGGTAAAGCTAAGAGCTAGCGCACCCAGATTCACAGTCTTGACAGCTTTTACACAATTTCATATTCACTACATGGGCGCCAATAATGAGTAAGGCACCAACAGCAATAGTGAAAGGTTCGTAAGACTCACCAAATATATCTTTATTCCAATAAATTAAACCGCCCAAAAATAAGCTGTATAAAGGATAAAGCTGCCTATGGTAACGATAGAATCCAGAGAACAACGCCCAAAATCCAATTATCAACGAGAGCGACAAAATACTTCTTTCTAGCCAGTTTTCAGCAAACAATGAAGCACCGACAAATGGAATGAGTGGGATAAGAATAGGCAACAATAAACAATGCAACGCACACAAACTGGAGACCCAAATGCCTAGTCTGTCTAACAGCGTTTTTTCTTTGTTTAATTGCATTACAAAATTACCTCAACTCGATTAAACGTTATAATATAACATTTCATGAGATTTACAAGTATTCGATAATTAAAAATTTATCAAAGTGTCGATAATAAACACAAAAACCGAGATAAAGCCAAGCAACATATACGCTTTAACTTCTCAATTTCATGCTCCATCGAAGAACAGAGCTAAGACTTTTTTAAAACTTTCAGACTTACGGTAACAACCAACAAAACTATTGCCCCTGCAATAATACCAACCAAACCTTCAAGTAAAATAGGGACTACAGACGCTGCAACCTTCACTGATTCGACACTGTGTAATACCGGTTCAAGTATATGGTGAAGTACAGGAATACTGTGTACCAAAATTCCACCGCCCACTAAAAACATCGCTGCGGTACCTACAATCGATAAGGTTTTCATCAGAAGCGGTGCAATGATCAATAAACTTCGACCTGCTGTCCGTTGAATACTATTGAAGTTTCCAGACACTGATTTTCTTAGAAGATACAAACCTGCATCATCCAACTTAACAATACCCGCCACTAAACCATAAACACCAACAGTGATCGCTAAGGCCAATAAAGAAACCACTGTGACTTGGGTTGCAAAAGGTTCAGCTTGTACTGTACCTAACACAATCACCACGATTTCGGCGGATAGGATAAAGTCAGTTCTGATAGCACCTTTAATTTTTGTTTTTTCAAGTGCCACTAAATCAACTTTAGGATCGGCCACTGCTGCGAGTTTCTGGGCGTGTTCTTTATCGATATCATCTTTGGAGTGAAGAAATTTATGAGCCAACTTTTCGACCCCCTCAAAACATAGATACAATCCCCCAATTACCAACAGCACTACGATTAACCATGGCAAGAATGCGCTTATCAATAACGCAGAGGGCACTAGGATTAGCTTATTTAGAAAAGACCCCTTAGCAACAGCCCAAACAACGGGTAATTCCCGTTCAGCTTTTACTCCTGAGACTTGTTCGGCATTGAGGGCTAAGTCATCTCCTAATACGCCCGCTGTTTTTTTTGCGGCAACTTTCGACAATATAGCCACGTCATCCAAAATAATGGCAATATCATCTATAAGGGCAAGTAGATTTGCTGCAGGCATAATATTTCCTTATAAGGCTGGGGACTTTAGTTTTGATTTAGCTTTGAGATGATAAGCATAGGTTGCCCCTGAAGACACTACGTCACTTAATTTAACCAGTTCGATGCCGTGTCTTTTAAGCAAGTTTAAATTCACTTTCAAATACTCAAGTGTTTGTGGATAAGGATGGGCAATGCCTACCGCGTAACCATATTTTTTTGATAAACGAAGTAAACGATGAAATTGTTTATCAATCTGCTCGGGGCTTGGAGTGTGATCAATAAACACATTACGTTTAGTACTTAACACACCATTTTGCTTGGCTATGGCTTCCGCCTTACTATATCTGGTGGTCCGGCTGTCAACAAAAAATAAGCCCTGTTCAGACAGAAATTCCATAGTAATCGACATTGGCAAAGAAAGCTGGGTCAGCCTACTGCCCATATGGTTGTTAACCCCCACTGCATCTGGCACGGTAGAAAGGGCTGCTTTTAACATTTTTACGATTTGTTGCGGAGGCATACTGGAAAGTAGCACATTTTTCTCTTGGTTAGTCCCAGCCAATGATTCCATTGGCATGTGCAACATCACTTCTCGCTGCTGAGCTGCGGCACGCTTAGAAAAAGTCTTAGATAGTGGTTTATTAGGTAAAATCGCAAATGCCACATTTGCTGGTAATGAAAAGGCCAAGGCATCTTGTTTGTTGTTTCCCATATCATCAATGATCAAGGCAATTTGTGATGCTCTAGCAGAACAACCGATGCACAATAGGCAACTAATTATGAATAAACGCATATTTTCTTATTATTATATTGGTCTGCATTTCATTGTGATTATAAGCAGATGCAAGGTTTTTACTAGAGCAGAGTGACTTAAAACGGGGAAGAGTTATAACTTGAGCCAACGGACAGGATTAATTGGCTTTCCTTTATGGCGAATTTCGAAGTACAAGTTAGGCCGACTTTGCCCACCACTTTGCCCTAGAAGTGCAATGGCTTCTCCCGCCTGAACAGCTTCACCAGCTTGCTTTAATAACGCTTGGTTATGCCCATACAGACTCATAAACCCATCTCCATGATCCAATACTGTCACTAAACCAAAACCTCTAAGCCAATCCGAATAAAGTACCTTGGCATGATGTATGGCAATCACCGAGTCACCCGCGGTACCGTTTATCACTACCCCTTTCCACTTAATTTGCCCCTGTCTAAACCTACCAAACATCTTTCTGAGATTGCCCTCAGCGGGCATTAACAAACGGCCTTTAAGAGCACTTAGCCCATTTAAGGTTACGTCTTGTTTGTCTACTTGTTGTTGTGCTCGGGTTAATGCGTCTAGCAAGTTCTTTTCATTGATTTGTAGTTGGGCAATTTTTGCTTCTTCAGATTCGATAGCGTTCTGCATTGCTATAAGCGTTTCTTCCCTTTGAGATTGATTGGCCTTTAAAGCTTGTTGTTGCTGCAACTGTTTAGCTTTCAGTTGTTCTAGCTCACTTTGATTATCAATCAACTTGGCATTCACTTTTTGTAGATCGTTAACTAACAAATTAAAGCTATCTATTTGTGATTTGCGTGCCTTGTTCAGATATTGATAATAAGTAATAGTACGTTCAAAATTTGCGGCATCTTGCTGATTCAATAACATTTTCGCAAAGTCATAATTACCTGTCATATAAGCGCTGCGGATCTGCTTAGCTAATACCGTTTTTTGCTGATCTAAAGAGGTTAAATAGCCCTTTTGTTGTTTGCGCAATACTCTGAGTTGTTGTTGGTTTCCCTCCAAGGATATCTCTGTACCATTAAGTTCTTTGGCAGATTTAGCAATCTGTAGTTCAACCACCTTAAGGTCATCTTCGAGCTTCCTAGCTGCCTCTAGTTGTTGATTAATTTGCGCCTGTTTATTCTTTATTTGTTGCTGAATACTTTCAAGATCTGACTGTTCTTGTGATTTTGCATTGAATACAAAACATACGGTACACAACATCACCAAGAAAAAAAGCCTCTGATTACGGCTTTTCCCTTGGATTAGTGAGTGTTGTATCAATCTCAATTGATTAGTCCAATGTAACGATAGGGGTACCTGTCATTTCTTGAGGTTGTTTCATCCCCATTAAATGCAGCATAGTAGGTGCCACATCGCTTAATGTGCCTCCAGATCGAACTGTTGATTTTTGTCCTACGTGAATAAAGGGCACCAACTCACTAGTGTGGGCAGTGTGTGCTTGCCCAGTTTGTTCGTCTTGCATTTTTTCAGCGTTACCGTGATCTGCAGTTATTAAACAGTCACCACCATTACGTTTAATCGCCTCAACGACTCTTCCAACACAGGCATCAACAGCCTCGCAAGCTTTGACGGCCGCATCAAAATTGCCTGTATGTCCAACCATGTCTCCATTAGGATAATTACATATAATGGCATCGAACTTACCAGAGTCTATCGCTGCGACTAGTTTATCGGTCAATTCGGCTGAATTCATTTCTGGTTGCAGATCATAAGTAGCTACTTTGGGTGATGGGATTAGAATACGTTCTTCGCCTTCATATAAATCTTCTCGCCCGCCACTATAGAAAAAGGTGACGTGGGCATATTTTTCAGTTTCAGATATACGCAATTGGGTTTTGTCATGCTGGGCTAACCAATCTCCCATAACGTTACTCAAAGGTACCGGTGGGTAAGCTGCAGGAGCATCTATACTCTCAGCATATTGAGTTAAAGTGACAAAGGTACTCAGCTCAATATGTTTACCTTTAGGAAATTCACTAAAATCTTTTTCGACAAAGGGACGACTAATTTCACGAGCCCGGTCAGCTCTAAAATTCATAAAGAAAACAGCGTCACCATCTTCCAATGGCACGGCTTCACCAATCACTGTGGCTTGCATAAACTCGTCATTTTCATCACGTTGATATGAGGCGTCTAATGCCTCGAGAGCACTAGAAGCAACCTTATTTCCTTTGCCATGAGCAATCAGGTTATAGGCAGCTTCCACTCTATCCCAACGTGCATCTCTGTCCATCGCATAATAACGCCCAATGATACTCGCTGTTTTACCTAGGCCTAACTCAGCAAAAACTGCGTCAGCAGACTGTAAAGGCCCCTTTGCACTTCGTGGCGGTGTATCGCGGCCATCTAAAAATGCATGTAGATATAGCTTTTTAGCACCGCGATTGGCGGCCATTTTTAAAAAGGCAAATATATGATCTTCGTGGCTATGTACACCACCGGCTGACAATAAACCCATTACATGAATTGCTTTATTTGCTTGAATAGCTTTATCTAGGTTTTCTGTGAGAACAGAGTTTTCAAAAAAATCTCCGTCCTGAATTGCTTTGGTTACTCTTGTAAAGTCCTGATACACAACTCGACCTGCGCCTAAATTGACATGACCGACTTCAGAATTGCCCATCTGACCTGGAGGAAGACCTACGTCGAGCCCTGACCCAGATATGAGTGTGTTACTGTAAGTAGCACACAGTCCATCTAAAACTGGCGTATTGGCATGAGCAATCGCATTACTTTCTTGTTCTTCACGATGACCCCAACCGTCTAAAATGATCAGTGCAGTGGTCTTTTTGGTTTGACTCATTATTCAGTCCTTATTAATAAAACAATTAACTTAGTAGTTGCATACTTAGAGTAGCCATCACCGTATATTCTCTTTAATGAGCTAATGTTATCCTTACTCGCAATGCACGTCACGGCTAAATCATTCTAAAAAACCAAATGGATAACAATAAGTTATTCTTTGTAGCACGTATGAATCGGCCATAGGGCTAGTTTCTGCACACAAAATCTATATACTTTGGCCTCATTTTTTTAAGTTACTCACCTCTAAGGGTCACCTGTTATGGATCAAATGGTAGAATTTGTCACTAATCATTATATTTTATCTGGTTTGTTTGCCGCACTTTTAGCGGCACTGATATACACCACTGTGGCAAGTCAGCTTTCATCATTGAAAGAATTAAGTACACATGAAGCAACTTTGTTAATGAATAAAGAAGATGCTTATATTTTAGACATTCGTCCTGTTGTGGAGTTTAAGAAAGGTCATATATTGGGCTCTAAGCAAATCAAAGCAGAGTTAGTTACCAAAGGCGACTTTACTCCCCTTGAAAAATCTAAAGACAAACCCATTATTGTTGTCTGTGCAATGGGCATGACATCAAAGCGCACTGCATCTCAAATGCTGAAAGCCGGATTTGAAAATGTTGTGACTTTGAAAGGTGGCATCAATGCTTGGCAAGGTGCAAACCTTCCTATCACCAAATAAAATTCAGGAAGTAAATATGAGTAAAGTTGATATTTATACTAAGGGTCATTGCCCGTATTGTCATCGTGCAAAAGCATTATTGACCAAAAAAGAAGTAAACTTTAATGAAATTGAAATCGATGTTATGCCTGAGTTTCGCAGCACAATGATCGAACGAGCGAATGGTAAATCAACTGTTCCACAAATTTTCATCAAGGATCATCATGTAGGCGGTTGCGATGAATTGTTTACATTAGAAGCAAAAAACCAATTAGACAGTTTATTAGCTGACTAACAACACAATTAAAGGAAGTACCATGGCTGACGACAACCAACCTAACGAAGCGGCAACAAAAACAGAAGCGGCTCAAGGTCCACAATTTTCAATCCAACGAATATATACCAAAGATATTTCTTTTGAAGCTCCAAACTCACCTGCCATGTTTCAAAAAGAGTGGAAGCCAGAAGTACAGTTAGACTTGGACACAAAGAGCAATCCAATAGGTGAAGGCCTTTACGAAGTTATTTTATCTGTCACTGTGACAGCAAAAGTAGGTGAAGAAACAGCTTTCTTATGCGAAGTACAGCAAGCAGGTATATTTAGCATTGGAGAAATGCCAGAGCAAAATAAAGCCCAAATGATTGGTGCATTTTGCCCTAATACTTTGTTTCCGTATGCAAGAGAAACTATTTCAAGTTTAGTTAATCGCGGAACATTCCCACCATTAAACCTAGCACCTGTTGATTTCAACTCGATTTTTGCAGCTTATATGCAGAAACGTGCCCAACAAGCTCAAGCTCAAGAACAAGCACCACAGAAACTAGACGCATAAGACGGCTGATTTCAAGTGAATTCAGTTTGTGTATTAGGAGCAGGATCATATGGTACTGCCCTAGCTTTTTGTCTCTCTCGCAATGGCGTGAAAACCGTTTTGTGGGGCCGAGATAAGAAGCAAATTGAATTGATGGCCAAAAATAGATGTAATCAGAAATACTTACCTGACGCCATATTTCCAAAAGAATTATCAGTAGAATCTGAGCTACGTGAAGCCATTGTCAAGAGTAGAGATATTCTTATTGTTGTTCCCAGCCATGCATTCTCGCACACCTTAAAACAAGCCAAACCATACCTTACCCCTGCACATAGAATAATATGGGCAACTAAAGGGTTAGAGCCAGAAACAGGCAGGCTTTTACAAGATGTTGCTGTAGAAATATTAGGTCAAGAAACACCTATTGCAGCATTATCGGGCCCAACATTCGCTAAAGAAATGGTAGCAGGATTACCAACCGCAATATCATTAAGCTCTACCAATGAAGACCTTGCAAAAGAGTTTGCTAATAAACTGCACTGCTCAAAATCCTTTAGAGTTTATAGAAATGATGACTTCATAGGTATACAGCTAGGCGGAGCCGTAAAAAATGTTATAGCTATAGGCGCAGGTCTGGCAGATGGCTTAGGCTTTGGCTCCAATGCTAGAACAGCACTTATCACTAGAGGGTTAACTGAGTTAACCAGACTAGGGGTTAAAATGGGCGCAAAGCAAACCACCTTTATGGGTATGTCAGGCTTAGGTGACTTAGTACTCACTTGCACTGACAATCAATCTCGTAACAGAAGGTTTGGATTAGCATTAGGCAATGGCCTTGGTATTCAAGAAGCCATGAACGAAATTGGACAGGTAGTTGAGGGTTATAGAAACACCAAAGAAGTACACATACTTTCAAAACGTATGGGAGTAGAAATGCCTATCTGTGAACAAGTATATGAAGTGCTTTATAACAACAAACCTGCCAAAGAAGCAGCATTAACACTACTTGCCAGAGACCCAACGTCTGAGTAGTTGAACTTCGTTTTCCAAATGTGTTAGTCATTGTAAATAAAATTCGCCCAACTCTTCTCACTAACAATGTGGTTAATCAAAGCCATGAATAATGCTGATAAGTATTTATGCTCTATACAACATAACGCGAAATCTCAGGTGACCGAGAAGCGGGCGTTATAAACCCCCTTCTGCCACTAAACTTAGTTAGCTGTACACTTCTAAATAATCCGCTTCGTTCGTGACTGAACCTCTCAGAATATGTTCGCAAAGTAGTTTACGAGAATTTAGCTTATCCCATGCCTTTAGAGTGCAGGTTATTCGTTACTGCTATTGGAGCATTCAGGTTCTTGAAATGATCACACACAAAAAAAGCTGACTGGAATTGAAGTATTTGGGAGCACCGCGCCTGGGACTAAAACGGCACAAGATCAGCGAGTATGCTGATAATCCACTTCAGGCCCTCTACATAAACAAACATCATCCCTCGATTTAACAAAGCTTAAAAATTGTATCGCACGCCAAAAAACACATTATTTACTTTATTTAGTGCTAACTGATAATTGGCCACTTTTAGGGTCACTTGCATGTGCGCACCTAACTGATAAGCAAGGCTCGCCTGATAAAACACATCCACGCCTTGCTCGCTGACCCTGACAGGGCCACCTTGTAATTGACGGCTATAATCAAGTTCCCAAGCCAATAAACCCACGCCCACCGCTGCGGTAAAAACGTCGTTTGACCACAGGGTATATTGGGCTTCGACACTTAAGCCATCGACTAATTTAGGTGCAGTGTCGAGTATACCTTGCTCAAAGCTGTCACGGTTAAGGCTAGCAGCGCTTATCTCGGTTCCTGCTTCCCCTAAATTGGTGTAACTGAGGATAAAACTAAAGCTCAGGTAGTGAATGCCTGCCCCTAGGCTGTAACTCGTCCCCTTACTGTCAATGTCGATGTCCTCTATACCACTGTTACTTGGGATAACGATCGTATCTAACACCTTGCTTTGCCCAGCACTGGCGGTGATAAACCAATGGATATCATCACCCGCACCGCTTTGACTATCAGCTATTACTAGAGTGTCACTGGTATCTTTACCTTCTGTGGTATCACGAGTACGACTGACAACCATCGCTTTGGCTATTACAGCTTCTTTAGTCACCGCACCCGCATCAACGAACATTCTATCCTCTGAGCTGACATCGGTCATCTCGCTGGCTGGCTTTGCCACAACTGTGACAGGCTCTGTCACAGTTGTGGCAAAAGGCTCTATTTCACTCACTGCCTGAGGTGCTTTGACAGTAGCTTGCACAGTCACAGCCGGTATTACCGATTCTATTACCGCCATTACCGTCTCTGTCACACTAGCTGTGACGGTATCATCAGCTGAAACCTCAAACACGGGCGTGTCATCTTCACTGTCGCTCGGTGCAGTCAAGGTTTGCGACACCGCTGTTTTGGTGTTTAAGGCTAACGTGTCAACAGGTAACATTGTCTCCGGTAACTTAATCTTTAATATCGCGGTCTCTGGTAACGAGGCCTTTGGTAACTGCATATCAATACTCGTGGTCGCATTATCTTGCTGCGGTAGAGCGGTTGAGCTGTCCGTATCAACAAAAACGGCGGGGCTCGCTGAGCTTGTCGCCACAGATCCCACTTCTAATACCAACTCTTCTACGACCGCCTTTTCCGCTACCACGAGCACTGCCGCATCGTCATCAGGTGAACTACAAGCCGTTAATGTCACGCACAGCATCAACGTGATGACCTTGGCTAACGCGCCTTTAGCCTGTTGACTAGTGCGCAGTAAACGTAATAGCACCAAACCAACTAACCCGATAAGCGTTAAGCCCATACTGCCGCCTTTTGCGGTGTCGTTAACCGTGACGATTTCATAAGCCTTAATCGTCACACTCACCTGCGCGCTCGCTTGATTATTATTGCCATCATCAATAGTGTAATCAATGATATCCATACCATCAAAACCCAATAGTGGCGTGTAGAGCAGTGTATTGTCCGCGGTAATCGTGATACTGCCTTGCTGTGCACTGGCACTGTTGATGGTTAAGGTATCGCCCTCGTTGTCACTGTCATTAGCCAATACATCAATTGTTATACTGCTG
>Ga0209712_10004104_pt1 | contig 11678 bp, 1 predicted proteins | sample ArcOceMetagenome_FD_187443 | JGI IMG/M metagenome (GOLD analysis project Ga0209712, IMG submission 187443) | Marine eukaryotic phytoplankton communities from Arctic Ocean - Arctic Ocean - Greenland ARC118M Metagenome (SPAdes) (version 2) | ecosystem: Environmental > Aquatic > Marine > Oceanic...
TATTACAACCCCTGTCGTATAGATAGAGGCCAGATGATGTCGGCCAAGAAAGCCCGAGGTACGGGGTCAAGGCGGGCACGCCAAGTAGGGCGGAGGGTAGGTCCTCCGTGTTCGTTCCGTCGTTCTTCTCCGACGTCGGTTGCTGCAGCCAGAGGTTAGGGATGGGTTTCTTGAGTCCTTACACGTTTCCGTGGGGACGTCACCCTGGTGCGTTATTGAGTCTTTATGCTCGCACCCCTTGTTGCGATGGTTTAGCCAAACAGACCAAAGCCGGTAAACTAGGGAAAACCCTCCCGCCCCCCCCTGTCACACCTTCGCCGTGCATCGTCCACCCCATCGCCATGTGCCGTGCCATTGTTCGACACGCCACGTTCTGGTTGGCGGTGAGGGCACGGGTCCCATAAGCTGGGGTCCCGTCGCCGTGTCGGTTCCTCGTCTTCTCTCGCGCCTTCTTCGTCGTTCCCCCGCGGTCCGGCGATGTGTCCGTGGATCCGTCGGTGTCGCTTGTCACCTCGTCTCTCGTTCGCGGTGTTCGTGCCTTCGTCGACTCGTCGTCGTATGAATTCTCCGCTCCGTCCCCGTGCCTGTTCACCGTTGTCCGACGCCGTTGTCACCATTGGTCAGTTGCCGGGTCGCGGTTGGCCCTATCGGCCTTCTCCTTGCTCTTCTCGTTCGCCTGTGGTCTGTCCGCGTCGCCCTCTGTTTCTAGGCGTCGCTGTTCCAGATGTTCCCACCGGTCGGTGTTCTCGAGCAGTGTGCGCATGTCGTCTCGCAATGTACGCTTCTGGATGTTGTCGATTTCGATGACCTCGCTCAGGTCGTGCCGCACGCCGTCGGTTCTGTCGAGGTGCCGGTGCGCCGCCGCCATGACCATTGTGGCCTCGAGGTCCTTGCAGGCGCGGTTCCACGCCCGTTGCAGCATCACTGTCTCATCCGGCCATGTCCGTTTCCGGTACGATTGGTGGATGTGCTCCGGATGTCGTGTGCGGTCGATGGCCCATGTCTCTTCAATGTCAATTCTGTCGTGGACCATTTTGTGCAGCGCCTTTGCTAACGCGGGCTGTATCAGTCTGTTCCACGCAGCTTGCGTCTCCTCCGGGTTCATCAGTGCCGCTTTTAGTTTCTCTCTCAGCCCCGTCGGCGGGAACGACGCCCACGTTGCCACCATGTTCGCTTGCCGTAGCATCTCGTCTGGTCGGTGTCTGCCGTCTCTTCCCGTTGGCCACACCTGTACTATCGGAGTTCCCGTGTACGGTGTCGCCCATTTGTTCATTCTTTCTTCCGACACTGCGGTCGTGTCTATCCAGAACACATCGTTCAACGTCCAGTGGTATTCGGTTGCCGTGTGTGTGTCTTGCCATTCTTTGTCTGCCTTCGCGGTCCTTTTGGCCGCCGAGCTTATGCGTTCGTTGATGCCGTTCATGATCTCGATCATTGCCTGCTGTATTGTGTCTTTGCTCTGCGGGCACCGTAGCATGTGAGCGAATGTGTCTCTCGGGTACAGTTTGGCTTCCACCGCCTCCGCCGCTTGTACTTCGGCTTCCAGATCGTCCGCGTCGCCGTCCGTGTCGTCGCTGTCGTCCATGTTGATTGGTGTAGTGGTCATGCTGTCGGTTGAATTGTCTTGACTGTGTCCGGTCATGCATGTTGCTGCTCCGTTTTTGCCTTCGTCTCCGTCTTCGTCGTCGTCGTCGCCGTCGGTGTTCTTTGGCCCTTGCATTGGCTCTTTGTCGGTGTTGTTGTCTGTCCCCGTCAGTGTGGGCTGCTGTTGCGCCGCCTGTGTCGTCGTCTGCCCGCTTTTCTTCGCCTTTTTATTTGCTTGGTTCTTTTTCCGTTGTGCTCGGTTCTGTGTGTATCGTTGTTTTGCCTCCTTCGCTGCCAGTTCTTCGTCATGCTTTGCTCGTTCCATTGCCCCGACCCACCCGGACCGGTGGTCGCAGAATATGCATCCGTCTTCCGGGCCGTGTCCCGCGGCTGTCGCTTTGCTGTCCGGGTATCCTGGCGTGGTGGGGTTCAGGCGCATTCTTTCACTCAACACCGGTACTGTCTGCGTCTTTGCTTTTTGTGTCATGCGCTTGATCTGTGGCGTCGCCCTAAAGTTCTTCCGTTGCCTCAGCAGCACCTCGTCGCACGGGTGCGTGCTCAGCGCCCCGTGCACTCTGTGTCTCTGCAGCTCCCGTTGCCAGTATTGCCTTCTCTGTTCTGCGAGTACGGTTTTTGGCGGGGCCACTGTGTAATGCTCTGCTTTCTTCGTTCCCGTCCCGCTCGCGTCCGTCCCTGTCGGCATAAACATGGCCATCGTCGGTTCTTCAACCGCATAACATGCTCGCGTTGCCCTCGGCAGCACAATGTTACGTCTATGGTGCGTCTCCTCGTATCTTTCTTTCCCCACGTTCTTGATGTGTGCTTCCCTTTGTTCCGTCGTCATTGCTGTGTCCCCTGCTTCGATGCTCGCTGCCGTGTCGTACGTCATGAGGCATATGTGGTCGGCCCTCACGTTCGCCTTCTCCTGCGGTGTCAGTGTTGCTTCTGTGTCCTTGTCGGCGTGCCCCTTCACGTGCTCTAGCTCCATGTGCTCGCCTCCTTGGGCCGCCCGCCACCGCTGCGCGCATCTCGCCAGCACGGCGACTGGTCTGTTTGTCTTGCTCATCGATTCTTTCGTGGTCAATTCCCTCGTCGCTGTCTGCATAGTCTGTCTCGCTCCATCGTTGTCCTGCGCTATCGACTTTACGCCGTGTGCTGCCATCTGTGCCGGGGCCGTCAGAGCCAATGCGATCGCGGCCCATGACTCGGTGTACGTAGAACTCGCCACTGGTCCTGGTACGTGGAACCCCATTTCCCCTTCTCCCACCTTGATTCGTTTCGCGTCTCGTTCGTGCTCTGCGACCTCTCCTCGTATCTCTTCCCTGACCGATATCGCCGCCGTGCCTGCCCCCGTCGGTTCTGCTGGCATCGCCATTGTCAATCTGCTGTCTCTGGTCGTGTCTGCTGTTGTCGCTGTGCCCGTGTCCCCCGTTCCATGGGCCTTTACTTCATCCATGCATGGCCTCGCGTAGTATGATCCGTCGACTCCCAGGTGATATGTTGTCACTCCCGCGTCTTGACCTGTGTCTCGTCGTTCCAGTCTCTTTCTCAATGCGTCTGGCCGTTTGATGCCAATCTTCGCTAGAAACCCTGCTCGCCATCGATCCAGGTCGAACGCCGGGTCTTCCCACCGCGGCTTCCGGGGAAATGTCGGTGGCTTTCGTTGTGGTCCAGTGTCCATTGGCGTGTTGTTCTCGTTTTCTGTCCGTGTTCCGGTGTCCTGTCGCTCGTTTCCCTCCGCAGCCTGCACCTCGATCCGGTCCAGCACCTTCCATGCATATTGCTGTGACTCGATCGGCACGTGTGTCGCATTCTCGCGCAAGTAGTGCCGGATCCTTGCGATCCCTTCTCGCACGCTCCTTGTGCGTACCTCGTTGCCCGTGTGTTCCCCATTGTCGACGTCGTACTGTGCCTCGGTCCACTTCAATATTGAGCTCGCGTTTGTTGTTGAGAATCTGGTGATCCACATACGTTCGGCGGCCACTGTCGTTGTCACCTTCTCGTTCCGCAGGTATTGCACGTCCATCATCATCGTTGCCGCATCGTCCGGTGTCCCCGTTTTGCTCGACGGATCGAACAGGTGCGCCTCCACGTTGGTGTTTCTCTGCATGTCGTCGTACCCTAGTTCGTCGTTCGCCGCGCGGATCTCGTCGCCCGTGTAGTGCCATTTTGCCATGACCCCTTTCTTCGTCTTTCGCCCGTTCACTGCGATCAAGTTGTCCTGCTCTTCGAAGTGCTCGCATCGTATGATCCAGCCGTCGTTGTCCTCGCCGTCGTTCGCCGTTCTCGCTTTCAGCACCAGATCTATGGCCGGTGTCCACAGGCGTCGTCGCTCTGCCTGTCCGTCATGCGAGTACTTTCCCCTGGTTTCTTTGTCGTTCATCCAGCACACCTCGCATGCCGGGACGTCCTTGGTCCGAGTTTCATCTTCACTGTCGCTCACGTGCATCGTCGTCTTGTTCGCCCATGTTGTCACCGTCGTGTTCTCGGTCCCCTGCAATCTTTTCACCATTGTCTCGTCCTCGTTCGCGGTTGCTAATTGGCCTCTGTACCGGTCCTGGTGCGCGACTGCTTTGACCACTCCATAATTGCAGTGGTACGTGCCGTTCTCTACGTCGATGTCCCACAGCACTAGATCGCCGGGTTGGAGTCTACCCCTGCCGTTTGTCAGCGTTGTGCCTGTTCTCGCGTTGAACGGGGGAGCGGCGTTGATGCTGATTGCGCTGCATTCTACAATGTACTCCAGTTGCTTGTACTGTCTGTGGGTCATTCGGGCTCCTCTGTAGTGTATGGTCGTTCTGTCTCGCAGCACTTGCTCGCCGACTCGGTCTTGCATGAACTGCTCGGGGTACGGATTGCACTGGATGAACCCTGGCAGTGCGTGTTCGGTCCATCCGTATGGCAAGACGTCGCTCGTGCGTATTCGACCGTCGTCTGCGCACAGCGGCTCCGCCGCCGCGCTGCGTCTGAATCCGATCCCGCGGCGTGCGGCCGCCCGTAGAAAATCTTCTGCCCGTGCATTCGTTCGCCTGCTCCACGCCGTGCATTGTCCGTTCTTCACGTGTGTAAGCGTCATCAACCCCGCCTCTGACATCTCGAGTATGTCCATGGTTGCTTGTAGTCTCGCCGTCGCTGTGGTGCCTTCAACTGTCTGTCCGTCTTGTTCGAGCCTGCTCAGCATGTCGTGTATTTTTGCCTCGTCAAGCCTGTCACGGAATGACTGTATTCCCGCCCCTGCCCGCTCGTCGTACAGGTACGCGTTGGCTGTTCCGGATCGTAGTCCCATCGCATGCTTCGCTGCCGCCCTGATTTTCACGTCGACCCCATCCACGAATTCGTCCGAGAGGTAAGCGACCGTACCCGCGTACAGTATCCGCGGAATTATCAGTTGCCGGATGTACCCGGCGGTGACGTTCTCGTCCAGGCTTACCGATCCCAGCTTTAGTAACTCTTTCTCGATCTTCTCGGTCATCATGTTCTGTGTGTCGTCCCAGAGCCCGTCACCCCGGAATAATATGCCCAGGTATTTCATGCTCTCGTTTCGTTTCAGCTGCATGACGACCGCTACCCCATTGTCACCTTGCTTGGCGTCCCGGGGTCCGATCAGGATCTGGTATTCTTGGGCGTGACCGTCCGGGAGGCCTGCAACCACCATTTTTGTCTTTTTGGCGTGCAGAGTCATCGCTGTCACGTCTGCGATCTCGTGCATGGTGTACGCTGCGTCTTGCGTGGCCTCGATGTCCGTGTTCATTGTCAGTGTGTCGTCGCAGTAGTTTACCGCTGTGATTTCGATCTGCTCGGTTGACCATGAATTTGGCAGCATTGTCCCGGGTAGTTCGTTTAACACCTCGTTCATCCCTGCCATTGCAATGTTGAACATGAGCCCTGACAGCACTGTCCCTTGAAAGCAGCTCGTCTTGATGTCGATGTTGTCCGAGTCGCCGTGCCCTGTCACAAATGCTGCTGTTCGTCTTTCGCACGTGTTCCAGAAGAACTTGATGTAGTCGTCAGGGAGTCCCTGTGCCTTGAGCCCGTCTGCGATGCATTGGAACGGCACTCCGTCAAATGCCTTGGCAAAGTCGTACGAGGTGATGAACAGCGGTGTGCCGTCCTGATTTGCCTGCTCGATGGCGTCCGCCACTATGTTGAGCGGTTGTGTTGTGGATCTACGTGGCCGTCCCCCGTATTGTGAGTCCGGGAGCCCTCCGTGCTTTTCAATTTGCCCCGATATTCTGGCGGCGAGTACTCTCTCCAGTATTTTCAAGTGGCAGCTCACGAGCGACACTGGTCGGTTGTTGTCAGTTGCTGATGCGGGCCGGTTCAAGTCTTTCTGTAGCAGTATTATTCGCGCGTGCCTCCATTCGTCCGGGATGTCTCCCGCGGCAAGGCAGCAGTTGATCGCGGCCAGCATAGCTTTTTGTACGTCGTCCGTGGCGCGTTTTACTGCCACGTATGCGCTTCTGTCGTGTCCCACTGCGCTGCGGTCGTTACACAGTTCGAGTGCGGCTTGAAATTCGTGCATCGTCGCCGGTCGCAGTACGTCCTTGAGTCCCGTCCGTTGTGCGTCCGATGCTCTGTTCCGGAACAACCTCTTGTACATTGCTGATTCTGGCTTGGGTTTCTTGTCGCCGCTGTATACGTCTCGCCACGCGTCTCTGAATGCGTCGCCCACTGCCTTCGCCGAAGTCACCGCGTGGTATCCTGTGTCGGCATTGTACGTCTCGTCTTGGCCTTCGTCGTCGCTGTCTGGCACCCACTGGTCGTCTTGTTTGTCGTGCGGCACGTATGCTGTCGTGTGGTGGTACCCTGTTGACATTCTCGTTCGCATGCTCTTGAAAAAGTCTCCTATCGCCGTCCTGTAGTTGCTGCTCCGCTGGTTGTCTTCATATTCTTTCTTTCGTCGCCGTATCAGTCCCTTCGCTTTTGAATCAGCGTGCGTCAGTTGGTTTATTGCCACTTGCGCCCACTCTCGCAGTTCTGCGTCGTTGCCTGTTGTCGTTCTTCGTTCTAGCAGTTGCGCCAGGTCATCGATGGTCTGCCACACACGTAATTCGTTCATGTCGTTGACTGTTTGCTTCGCCGGCGTTTTTGCCTTGGGGCTGTGTTTAGTTGCTAGTATTGTCGTCATCTTTACTGCTGCAGCCACACTGTCAATGCCCCGAGTTGAGTCGATCTTGAATGTTGCATCGTCGTCCCGTTCGTCGTTTCGTCTCTTGCCCGGCGTTGTGTTTGCTTTGTGCCGTCGCCTCTCGTATTCGGTGTCGCGTGCTTCGTCTAAGTGCTTCTTCATTTGCCGTATTTTCCCTTTTGTTTGGCTAATGGCGCCGGACAGCGCTTCTATGTCGTCCTGGTGCTCGAGTTTCTTGGTGTACCCACTGTCCGGATTCATTGGTTTGTCGGTGAGCAGGGCGCATTCTTTCGCGACCCCCCAGTATCCTTTGGTGAGGCTTGCCAGGTACTGCCCTAATTCTTTGAATGTCGGTGTGTTGTGTTCGTCGTGTTCAGACCCCGTCCCGTTGGTGAACCTGGTCTTGCCGAACGTCGAGTGAAACGTGGAATTGTGTCTGCCGTCCCCATCCACCCCGTTCAACGCCTTTTTGTACTCGGCGTATTTCGTGTGGTTAGAGCCTGCCCCTACCGCCACCCTTGGAGCAGGTTTTGTGCTGGCGGCAGTGGCTTTCTTCGATCCAGTCAGTAGTCCAATGTCGATCTCGATGAGCACCATGGAGTGGTCTGTCTTGCCGTCTCGTACGGGCTCGTCAATCGTCGTTGCCCCCACGGTGGAGTCTAGCACTAGTTGTGTCCCTAGGCAGTAATCCAGTTTTGCCCTTGTCGCTGCCTTGTTGTCGATGCGGCCGTGCCTGAAATGGGTCGGGTTGGGTCTGGTGTCCGGATGGCATGCTCGATGCAGGTCTCGTAGTGGCATTTTGTTTATCTCTGTCCGTATGTTGATCGCAGATCTGGGAAATCGGTACCCTTTCGGTCTCGACAGTTCGTCTTCGTCGCTCAGTGGTATGTTGAAATCCCCGGCCCATATGATCTCGTGCCCGGCCTCTGTCATTCGTCGTACCTGGTGTTGCACCCGTCTTACGGATTCCGCCGCTATTTGGTTGTTCGTTCGTGCTGCCCTTGTTGACATGTTTCGATCTTGGTTCCGTTGTTTTGCGTTGTCTTTTGGTCTGTTGGTTGGTCGTGATGCGTCATATGGTGCTGATTGCAAGTAGGACCCGATGATGCTGAGGTTGGGGCCGGTGTCGTTGTGCATCGTTAGAGACATCGATCTTCCTGGTTCGATGGTCGTCCATTTCTCGTACGTTCTGGAGGTCAGTTTCTCGGTCTCCTTGCTCATCAGCACTGCTATGCCGCCTCGTCGTTCGCTGTCGTACCGTCGTTGGTCCTGCGTCGTCTCGTCGTTCGCCTTCGATGTGAAGTTTGTTTTCCCGTGGCTTATCAGTGGTGCCCATCGTGCGCCGTGCGCTGTCACAATTTTCAACATTACCCTGCTGTTTATTGTGGTTATTTCGGTCACGTCGACCTCGCTTTCGGCCTCGATCCTCGTTCCGTCAGTGCCGGTGCCGTCGGGGCCTTCTGTGGATGGGTACGCCCGCTGGGAGATGTTGCTGCGGTACAGTCCGGGCTCGTTCCTTGTCCCTTGGGTCTCGGGGCTCAGTGACCATTCGATTGCCATGTCGATCTCGGACAGCCGCATCCGGAGCTTGCTCATCTCTTTGTCGGTCGCCGCCAGTTCGGTTAGGAATAGGTAATCTACGTCGTACATGGTGGCCATCGCTGCCCAGTACTCGACCTTGTCGTAGTTTCCTGCCCCGATGTGTTGTACGTTTGCAGATCCCACCCGTAGTCTGGTGTCTCGGCCTTTCCGTGTGCCTAGCATGTCGGGGTACACGGTGCGTGTGTCGATGGTTTCGGCGTTTATCATTGGTTGCGTCACGACGCCAGTGTCGATGACATTCTGGTGCGCCTTTGACTTGCCTGCTCGGTGTTCAATTTCTTCGTCGGTGCATCGTTGTGGTCTCATCGGCCTGCCCACTTGGTAAGGCGGCCGTGGTGATTTGGCCGGCATCTTGCTGATTTTGGCCTTCTTCTGTACTGCATTTTCGTGTCGTGTTCCGTCTTGCTCTGGAGCTGCGTCTGTCGATGTTCGTTTTGCTGCCTGTTTTGTCGTTGTTTGCTTGTCGATTGGCACGTTGGCGGCGTCGATTTCTTCTTCCATGGTCTCTGTCGTGTTGCTCATCGGACCTTCGTAATTTGCCGCTTTACTTAGTATGCGGCTCACCGTGTTTCGGATTGTCGCTACTGCGCCTCGCACTATCTTTTCAATCGGTCCCTGTTTTCCTTTTCTCGTCTGTTGGATGCGACCCCCATTCTGTTTCATGCTTTTCTTGATTTTTTCTTTTCTGCGGTCGTGCTGTCTCCTTTTTTGTTTCTTCAGCCGTTGTTTGTGCACGACTACCGGTTCCTCGTTGTCCACGTCGGCCTCAGTGCTTTTCTCGTTGTTCTCTTTGCTGTCCTGCTGCGACCCTGTGCCCCCGTCGTGTGTGTAGCTCATCATGAATTGATTGGCCCGCCTGGAGTTCTCTCGATCGTTCTCGCTCGGTTCGTCGGCTGTCCGTGGCACGGCAGGGGCCTTGCTTTTTACTTTGGGATTGTTCTCGTTTGGTTCCGGGTCGTGATTCGCCGTCCCGTCGGTCATACTGGTTGTCCTGCCGCTTGAAGTGTCTTCGTCCTTCCCCGTCGTTGGTTCGGTCGTATTCCCGCCCTGGTCGATGGCGCCGTTGTCGTCCGTGCCGTTTGTGTGTTCTTTGCCGTTGCACTCATTTGGGTCCCCGCCGTTGTCGTCGATCTCCGTGTTTTTTGGCTTCTCTGGCCCTCCTTCGTGCGCGCCTTCTGGTGAAGTCGCTGTCATCCCTTCATTTGGCACGATTGCCATGAAGTGCCTGTCACCATGGCTGTACACGTGGATTGGTCTCGCGCTCGATCGGTCCGCTGGTGCCATCACAGCCTCGCCCCTCATCCCGGAGTATCGCCGTATTTCCAGGTTGTACTTGCTTGCCGTTGCCGAGATCAGGACGTCGTCCACAAACCGCCACTGGTATTTTACCTCGTTCACATATCTTTGGAGTTCTGTCATGTTTGGGTCATCTGTCGCTGCTACGTACCCAAGTGCCCGTTCGGCCCGTCGTTGGTCTTGCATCATGAGCGGTATGCCGTTAGCGTATCTTTCGGGGTGTGATTCTACCTCCTGCACTGCCCCCTCCCGCAATTCTTGTGCTGTCCGTTGTAGCCACGGAGCCGTCAGGTGCACCGCGTGGAAAAAACATGATCCGTCCGCGGGGACTTCGTGCGTCTGTGTTATTGCTGACATCCTGCTGTTGCCCGATTCATGGAAAAATCGCACTCTTTCTCCGTCGTTTACGCATGTCCCGTCCTGAATGGTGCTCATGTACTCGTTCGCCACGTCGATCGCAGCCTTATCCTTTGCTCCTCGCTCAGGGTCGAACCTCTCTCGTGATTTGGTCGTCATCTTCCGTTTGCTGGTTGTTTTTCCGTCGAGGATTGAGATGTTCTGAAATCCGCTGTACTCGTGATTTCTCTGCTCTGTCCGGCTCCGGGCGTTCGTGTGACTGCCCCCTTGCACGGTCTGCATCCATAACGCCATCGCCTTGCATGAGTCCATGGTGCCACGAGTGCTTCAGCTTCCGTCGTGTCAAATGTTGTCAATCTGTGCCCAAATCCCCGCACTCTGCAGTCGCGCGGGAAATCTCCGTAGTGTCACTACGATCCGACGTGCTGTCTGTTGCGTCGATCTCTTGCTCTTGCTCTTGCGTCGTCGCCTACAGGATACGGCTATACGGCTATACAGTACTAAGACTAGTACTATTTCTAAAACTAAGACTAAAGCTACAGTATTAAAATTAAAACTAACCTCCGCTCTGTCGCGTGCAGTACCTATTCTGGTATGCTGCCATCATTGCGCACTGAGTTGTGTCTACCTAATTCTAGCTATACTTGATGTCTTGGTCTTGAGCTCGTTAGTTGTTCGGTGGTAACTCGGTCGATGTGCTGTTCGTCTAGCTCTGCACCGTGAACGTTGTCGGTGCTGTTGCCGTCAGAGACGCTGGCGCCGCGGTCGCCGGCTCAGTGGTCGTCGGGATGATCTTGCGTCCAGATTTTTGTTGGTTGTTCCTCCTGTACGTGCCCCTACAGCTACCTTCTTTGGTTTATTGTGTTGTCGCGTGCGGGATGGGTATGTGTTTTTTATCGTGCTTCTGGCGGGGTTCGTGCGAACAAAGCACTCTTCACACCTTGTGGCTGAGGGCACAGTCGGGGTGACCTGGTCACAAGCCAGAAACCTTCCCGGCACGCTGCATCATTGTCGCTTCCTGCGCAGGAGCGAGTGAGTTTTCGGCACAACTGTGGATGGCGGGCTTACCTCGATCTGGAACTTCCGGTCACCCCAAAGCGACAATGTCCTGCGTCTTGTCTCGTGTGCCTTCGGGAGCACCGAGGACTTTGGTGTCACCCTCACACAAGGTGCGGGGGAGTGTTGTGCCTCACTCTGGCCACTTGCGATATCCCTTGTGGGCAGTGCGCCAGTCGGCCCCACTTTAGTGTGGGCCTTGTTTTTAGCAGGGTCAACAACGCCCTGGATCCGACTGGGAATACAGCTCACCGCAGCTCTCGCTGAGTGATGGCCTCACTGTGCCCACCCGAGACACCCCACTCGCGGTCTTTTATTGCCGGTTGTGGGGGCTAGGCGCTTCTCCTCCGTCAAACTCTTTATCCTTACCCGCCTCTGGGAGAGAGATCGTGGGGCAGGTCGTGCGTTTACTCTAACCTCTACCCTCCTCTCGGGGATGAGAGCTCTTGGGGCAAGGCGTGCGGTCTCTTTTACCCTTGACCGCCTCTCCGGAAAGAGAGACCGTAGGGCATGTCGTGCAAGGGATTGTTGTTTCAGCGTTGTATACTCCCGAGTATAGACTCGGAGCACCCGTTGCTTCCACTTGGGTGCGTGCGGGGTTTGCGGGGTGCGTGCGGGGTTGTGGGGCTGACAATGCACAAATTAAAATTATTAC
>Ga0209712_10004105_pt1 | contig 11678 bp, 5 predicted proteins | sample ArcOceMetagenome_FD_187443 | JGI IMG/M metagenome (GOLD analysis project Ga0209712, IMG submission 187443) | Marine eukaryotic phytoplankton communities from Arctic Ocean - Arctic Ocean - Greenland ARC118M Metagenome (SPAdes) (version 2) | ecosystem: Environmental > Aquatic > Marine > Oceanic...
TGTGAAGACGTATCGCATATAACGAAAGAGAGGGCGGAACTTATAAAAATTAGTTCGTTTTAACATAGCTCGGATTCAATTGGATAAAAATGTAGGGTCTCGGTAACGAATTGCGACGTGCATAATCTTTAACGACTCGTGTAAAAACATTCGAGGACCTAAAGTTTTTTGAAAACCGACAATTCGTTGCGCCCAAATAGCTGATCGAGCTAAATCTTTAAAGGTAAGTGAGTTTTCAATGAACGGATTTAATTTTAGATAAACCTTTTTTCCTGAACAATGCTCGATAAATCGTATTATAGTATTATAGTATCACATAGTTACATTAGGAGAAAAGGTATCGTAAGTAAACGCTTTTAAAACCCTTCTACGTAAAGAATAATTAAATGTGTGAAACGGTAAAACATTCGAGCGAGTTAGGATATTTGAAGATAAAAGAGAACGGGAGTTTGAAATATTTAAAAGTAAAACGGATGCGTTTGAGGTTACTAAAGACGGATGTAAAACAAAAAAATATTTAAATAATAGAGAGAACTTAAAAACGTAGTTGGAAAGATTTACGTTCTTAAAAAATAAACGCCCTAAAACGTTTGATCCGTGCTGTTCAACCAAACTCGATTCGGCCAAACTAAAATGAGATGACGTCGAACGTTCGTAAACAGGGACTATCAACTCAAATATTTTAGTCAGTTTTTTTTTTATTTTGGCGGTAACAAGTAAGTAATGGGTTGCAGATTTTCTCGTTGATGAAGCAAGTTTGCGTGTTCGTAAACGTCGTTTCAGGATTTTAGGTAAAGTAAATAAGTAAGAAAACCTTCTGAGGTTTGCTTGTTTAGAGAATCGAGTAGACAATATTGAAGAAGAAGTCATATTTTCTAAAAAGTTTTCGCTTGCAGTTAATGAATCAAGTACAGAACCTGTAGTATTTAAAGGTTGAGGTAAAGCGTTTAACTTTAACGTTGCTCCGTCAGTGGAAACTGAACGGGTGGAACGGTTAAGGATATAGAAGTTTTTCGACCACATCTCCATAACCCCTTTAGGAAAAAAGCGATCACCCGTATCCTCGCTAATTAAAAAGACTTTAGATTGATGAATGAAATAAAGCGATAGTAACGCCGTTCGTTTAAGATTAGAGATTTTTAATCCTGCGGTAGGTGAAGTAAAATACGATTTTGAACTAGAAAGTGTCGGAAAACTTAAAACTTTATTTAACCAAGAAAATTTTAGTGATCCAGGTTTATAAAACGAGAAGGCAGAAAAAGTCAACGTAGCAACTCCGTTTGATAAATACTTAGAATCTACAAACAAGTCTTGCTGAGACGACGAAATAAGTAAAGTTTGACTAAAAAGCGAAAAACTATTTACTTTAAACGATTTCGTTAAACTAGAAGGGTTTTTTTTAAAAAGTTGTAAAAGGTTAGTTAAAACCTGTACTCTAACAGGTTTTAAAGAATTCGAACTTCGGAGTGAAACATAATTTACATGTAAACCTTTCGAGTAAGTTAAAAAGTTTTTTTGCCGCGTCTTTAGAAAAAAGTTTACGGATTTCCGTGGCATGAAAACATTTACGCCACGAAAGAAAGACCGTAATTTAGTTAAAGGTCGTGAGTGTTTTAATCTATTAAGTCGACGATTATACCTGTACTGCTTTTTAATTGTACGATATAAGGACTTAATAGAATGTTTTTTTTTTCATGAGTATGTGAACCTATTTTTTATTTGTAGTGACGAGTTTACGTTAAAGATAACCAAGAGTAGAAGGAATCGAACCCACACATATGGTTTTGAAGACCACCGTTCTACCACTAAACTATACTCCTTAATTGGATTTACGGGACTTGCACCCCTATGGTTATTGTTTCAAAAATATTTCCCAATTTATTATGGTAGGGCTTTTAGGCAGTCGCTCACCGCTACTAACCTAATCTCAGTTGATTTTATATATTAAAAGTTAATGAGATGTTTCACTTCACTTTTTTAGATTTATTTTTGTTATTACTCCCAGTAGATCCGATACTCATAATAACTATAGAATTTCCACTTCTGTACTAATTTAACATCTAGGCATCCCCTTAATGCTACGCATCTTAATTTAAAGTAAACTATCATACTAATAGAAAATGAGGCTTTTCTTGAAAAGCCTCGAAAAAAGATAAATTATGTGTAATCCAACAGCAGGTTCCCCTACTATTACCTTGTGTCAACTTCGCCCAAATTACCACCCCGTCTTTCACCAACCAACAATATTTATTTCAAGCATATTTCAAGAAAAACGAAAGATACTACAATTAAAGGTATTACAACGCTTAGGGACTAAAAGTTAAGGGCTGACCTCATCCATATAGCTTCAACCAACACTTTAGCCTTTAGTGGAAACCCTTTTAAATTCATCGATACAGGTATCCAGCCGAGACAACTCTTCGGGCGTGATGGGCGGTGTGTGCAAAGTTTGATTAATCATTCACCGTAACGTACTAATTTACGATTACTAACGATTCCGACTTCATGTAAATGAGTTCCAATTTACAATCCGAACTGAGATAATTTTTCGAGGTTTACTTTAGTTTTCACTGTCGTATCTCACTGTTTTTACCCTTGTAGCGCATGTGTAGCCCAACATATTTAGACCATAATGACTTGACTTCTCCTTAACTTCCATAAAATAAACAAAAATCTCCATAACCCGTTAAATAAACTTAAAGAAATTCATAAACAAAAGTTTGTATAGAAATTAGCCGTTTGCTTTATAATAATATAAGAACTAAGAAATGTTTTTGAGCGTAAAAAAAATTTACGTACCTTCAAGAACAATAAACTTATGAAACTTATAAGAAAGGTTACGTTCGTTCAATAACTGAATATAACATTTTACAACACGAACTGACGACAGCCATGCAGTACCTGTGAATAAATTTTCAACTTAATCCTTTAGAAGTTATTTTAAATTTATTTTTTACATTGGTAAGATTACACGCGGATTATCGAATTAAACCACACGCTCCACCGTTCATACAAACTCCCGCCAATCTTTTTAAGTTTAACCTTTGCAGCCTTACTCCCCAGGCGAGATATTTACGCGTTAGCTTTTACACTTAAGTTAAATCTTAAACATATAATATCCATTGATTCATAGTATAAACTACTAGGGTCTCCAATCCTATTCGATACTTATACTTTAGTGGTTCAACGTCAGATATACCAATAGTTAACTGCCGTGGCATTTGAAAATCTTTATACTCTTTTAGTATTTTATCTCTAGAATATAAGTATTGTTAACTTCTTGGTTTCTCTAGTATTAGGGTTTTGTAGTTAAGCTTTGATATCCCCTTGATTTTAATTACAACTACCTAAACAGTCTAGCCACACTTTACGCCTAGTAATGACCAGTAACGCTCCCCCGTCAAGGTATTACCGCAGCTGCTGGCACCTTGTTAGCCCGGGGTTCTCTTCAGACTTAAAATCATTGTTTTATTCTGCGCACGAACTTTACGGCCACCTTGGCCTTCACAGTCCTAAAGACTTTTCATCCCCACAAAACCCTGGTTCAAACTTTCGTTTATTGACCAATATTCTCCACTGCTGCCAACGGTGGGGTATTTTTCATTCCCCATGTGACTGAACAATCTTTCAATTCAGCTAAAGGTATCCGGCTTAGGAAAACTAAAAACCAACCTTTGTACGGTTACATCAAAAAGCATTCTTTTTTTAGAAAAGGTTTATAAAACAATCAAAAACAGTGAAAAAATTAAAGAATTAAGTTTAACTAAAAAGTAATAGCTCCTTAAGTTTTATTAAATAAAAGAGTCCCGTTTAAAACGTTCAACAATTAAGGAACAAAATAAAAATTAGGTTTATTTATTAAATAAATTAAGTAAGAAGTTTAGGTTTGATCACTTTATGGTCAAAGTTTAATTAAATTATATTTAAAGTGAAGTATTCAAATTAAACAATAAATTTTAAACGTAATTATTTTTGTTTTTAAAACCTTAAATATTCGATTTTAAATCAAACTTTGAGGTAGTTCGCCATACGTTACTCACCAATCCACTAATAAGCTAAAAAACTAGCTAATTCAAATTCGCATGTGTCAAGAGGTTTTGCTCGCGTTCACTCAGAGCCAAAGTCAAACTCATAATAAATAATGCTGAGTATAATCCAATATTATACATTATTATATGTATAATTATAATTTTTTTTGGGGGGGGGTAGTCTTAAAGTTAATCAAGAACATTATTCATTTTAATTAATTTTCGTATAACACGTCGTTTCACTCGCCCTTTTCTACGTAATTTAAATTTTCCAAAATTAGTACTTTTTTGGAAAAAAAAATAAAGGAAAACGAATCTAAACTGAGACGGCTGATCTTCATCAATTGTTTTCAAAGTAAGAGGGTTTTGTAGTGGTTTAATTAAAGGTGTTGTTAGATTTAAAATAATTTCTTGAAGTAAAACAGGTGTTGAACTAAAGTGTAACGCGATATACTTAAATTGTAAGATTAAAAAGAATTTTCTTAAATACTTTGCAATTAAAATTTTAAGAATTTTATTTTTTCTTATTGATTTTTTGTATTGGAAATATTGAATAAACATTCCAGTCGATAGAAAAAGATAGTTTTTTTTTTTATTGAAATTTGTTAAGTTAACAAAAAAACGGCCACGTTTAAAAGTAAAGAAAACTCTATAAAATTTTTTAAACACTGCTGTTTTGCTGAAAGATTTAACAAGCATTAAGTTTGTTAAAATAGGAGTTACGAAGATTCTGTTGTAAAAGTTTAAGCAAAATCATCACTTAGAGAAAGTTTTATATTCGGACAAAATAGTTTTTTTAAAAACATTGTCTTTAATTTCTAAATTTTTTAACCTCGAATAATAATTTTGTACACTTGGTAATTTTAGAGTATTTATTATTGGGTTTAAAAAAATTTTAATTCGAATAGTTTTTAGTGAATATAAATTTTTTAAAAGAGGGGATTTTTTTAATTTATTCAAAATTTAATTTATTCAAAATTTAATTTATTCAAAATTTAATAATTTAGGTAAATGAAAAAAGTTGGATTCGAACCAACGTGAGATAAACTAACAGATTTACAGTCTGTCGCCTTCGACCACTCGGCCATTTCTCCTATAATATATACTAATAATACTAGTGTTAATTATAATATATACTAATAATACTAGTGTTAATTATAATATATACTAATAATACTAGTGTTAATTATAATATATACTAATAATACTAGTGTTAATTATAATATATACTAATAATAATATGCTGCACATTTTATGTACCATACTAGAAGGCATAGACCCCCTACCCCTGTATGTCGTTCATTCTACAATGATGAATTTCAGTTATGATTTATTGATGACGTACGCACAAATTCTCGTAGCACCATTATTAATTCACGGTATGGTCGGTGGATTTACTTCTCAATGCTGTTTCCTCTTTATGGAGTTTACTGATACATTTGCATTTTGAATTATCGCCTTTTTTTTAGCTTTAACATGTTTAACTTTAGCGAATTATAAGAACCACTTATATGCAGTTAAAGAAAGTTTTATCAACTCTTTAAGTTCTGGTAAAACCAAATTTTACTCCGTTAAAACTCGATTAGAAGCAACACCACTTTACCGAAAAACACTTCACTATGTCTGACTAAAATTCAAGAGTTAGTTTAACCTAGATAAAATACTCAACTAAATTAAGTTTTACTTAATTTTATTAGTTTTTGTCCTTAACCTTTAAATCCCTAGATTTTTCTCTAGCGTCCAGCTTCAGTGCCTACTGCTGTATAAAATATTAAACCCTCCATCTAAACTTAATTCTCGCTAAACAGTTTTCATTTCTGTTTAGTAATAACTTTTTCCGACTAAGTTTCATTTGTAAAACTGTCGTAATTGAGCGCGTTCGCGGCAACTTTCCTGATTCTACTTTCCCCAACTGATGGTTATCCGGTAACACAATTTGTTTCAAGTGATTTAATTACTTTATTTTCTTCCTCAGAGATTTTTGAAGTAAGTAATGATGGCGCAATGTGCAATTCCCTAACTATTCCAACACCTCAAAACTTCGCAGACGAAGTTACATCCATTACCTCAAGTATTCTTCCTCACGCTAACTTTAATTTCAGATTGTTTAATTACGATAGAAATTACCCTTCTTTATATCGAGTTCTTCCAGAAGATGGACTTGATATCTTCGGAGATTATATTAACAAAAAAGCTGCATTAATGGGGCTTATTGAAGACGAAACAGAACTTTTCCCTTATCGACCATCTGAACTTGATAAAGAAATCGACCTACCAGTTAATACTTCTAACCTTTTAACTTTAAGAGGAAGAACAACTGATGTTTCAAAACTTTCACCTTATGAGTCAATCAACTTCCTTTATAACTTACCTCAAGATAGAATGGATGAATATTTAAACTTAGAATGTATTAGAGCACAATCTCAAGCATCTACTCCTACTAGAAAATTACATTATCCTGAACCTTTTATCGCTTCCGCTTCTTTAATTCATACAGATATTGCTTTTATTCATATTTTACATTATAATTATTGACTTTGATTCTTCTTTATCTTTTTAATCGTTTTCTTTTTCATTGCCTTTTTATGTACTGTACGATGATGTAATATGAGAACACGACCTCGTCGAGAAACTCGAGGAGTTAGTCGATCTAAGTGTGGTGATTTAATTACGGCCTGTGTTCCGGTTTCATGAGCTGCTTCCATTATTATTAGTGAATCAACTGATGCAAGTGATATTTATGATGGTTTCGGTGCAGCTGAAATTACAGTAGGTATTCGTGCGTATCAATGAGGATGAGAATATTATTATCCTAAAGCTCTAGATTTAAATTATAATTTAAAACCTTCCTACTCTGCTTTTGTAGGGAAATCTTTAAAATATACTGATGCAGAAGAAAATACTTTAACAACAAACAGTTTATGAAAATTTTATCAAAATAAAGAAACTGATTTAATCGTAACACCTGCTCATTTACTTCTTTTACCTTTAGACAACAAAAAAATCTTAAACTTTTTCAACTTCGGTAACATCGGTTCTGATAACTTAAAGGAATCTTCCGCATTTAAAAAAATTACCTGTGCTTCTAAAACATTTAACTCAAATCTTGTAACTCCTTTAACCCCTTTCGTTGGGAAATACAAACGAGTAAATCAACTTCACGCTACAGAGAATCTTTTTGCTTTATCAAATAATTATGGATTAGTTAGACAACATAATTTATTAAGTTTAAAGGCAACAACTTCTCAATACAATACTTTCTTAGATAAAGATAGTTTTGATAAATTTTTAAGCTACTCAAGCAGCAAAAATTCTTCTACAATTAACGATTTAAGCCTTTTTAATAACGTTAACAACTTAGGAAAAGTAACTGAAGCTAACACCTCTTCTAACTTATTCCCAAGCTCTTTAAACACTTTTGATAACCTTAGTACAAAGTCTTTAAACACTTTCTATAATTATCCAACTTTAACTGAAGCTACTCCTAATTCCCTTAATTACCCATTAAGAAAGCTTTTTAACTCTAAAATTTTAGTGTCTCATCCGAAAAACTTAGATTTAACTAAAGCTGATTTAGGATCAAAAGCTTTAACATCTACTACATCTTCCGTTATTGATAATACAATTTCTAATTTAAATACTAATTGAAAATTTTTGATTAACCATTCATCTGACAATAGTATTTTACCTTCTGACCAAAGTTTACGCCAGTATTCTAATGTTTCCCCAAATTTACGTAACGTTAATTTAGATGAAACAAATAGTAAAAATGGAAATACTTCAAATTTTAGTAATGCTTATAACGCTTCTAGAAGTGGATGAATTAACAATGACGTATTTACTAAACTAGCTGCTAATAGAACCTTTTTAGAAGCTCCTTATTCTCCAATTTTCTCCTCCAACTCTTTAGTTTCTGGATTAGACCATGATACTTCTGATATTAAAAGCGAAGGTACAAAATCATTTAAAAACACTCTCATTTCATCATACGAAGTTCAAAAATCCGATGCTAGTAATATTTTAAAAGGGAAAAGAGACGGTGCTCCTGCTTTCTTAAATACTAGTTACTGAAAAGCTTTCTGATTAAGCAGTTCTCCTGATTTACGTCTTAATGCTGTCTTAAAAACAAATCTTGTCTCTAACTTAAAATATTTACCTTCTTTTACAGGTTACTACGATTATGATTTCCGAAATGTTCAAGCTTACGAATTACTTGAAGATTTATTTTGAGAAACAACTAATGCTTCTTACAACCACGGTGATTATTTATCAATTGCAGATAACGTAAACAAAGCACAAACAATCTCACTCTTAAATAAAACAAGAAAACCATTTTTCAGTAACGAAAATACTCAAATCCAAGCTACTGATAAAATTGATCCATTAACTCAACCTACACTAAAAGATTTATCTTTAGTAGGAGGTTATTATACTAATAGTATTTATTTCGACGATTTAACTACTCCATCAACCCTCTTATTAACTAACGATTATTCTTACTTCCCTTTAACTTCCAACTTATTTTTAAATGATGAAGCTTACGAATCTTGAAATAGTTCTCGAAACACTTTTTCTCAACAAGCTAATTACTCTTTAAATATTGGAACAAGTTTTTATAAACCTCAATCCTACTTAAATACAATTAATGCGTTTAGAGCTAATTTCGAAGACTTTAATTGATTCTCAACAGACTCATTACCTTCTAATAGCTCTAAGATTAGTTCACTAAATGATTTATTCCTAGACTCTAATACTTTACTCTTAGATAGTGGTTTACAAAACGAGTCTAATGAAGGAGGAGCTCGTATCTCTAATCCTTTAAGCTTAAGAAGTTCTGCTCGTAACTCAATTGTTACTTTCAACGCTTTACAAAAAGTTTTCCGATCTCGTTTTGAAGATGGACGATCTAATGTTACTTTAAATCAGTTTTCTGAGTTAAAAACTCATCAACCATTATTAACATCAAAAAGAGTTTCTTATGAAAAAATGTTAGGAAAAACAAAAACAAGTTTTTACGATACAACTTTCTATAATTATAAAGTTCTAGATGTACTGAACACTTTAAGTGGGTACACTTCTTCTTTAAATTTCAACTTTTTTGATTTCCCTTTCTTATTAGCTGGAAAAAGTGATATGTCTCGTTACATGTGATTTGATTGATACAGTCGTTGAGGAAGTGTAGATGTTCAACTTTCTTCAGTTTCTAGATTTTCTAGTTTAGGGGTACCTTACATTACTAAACCTTTCGATTATAATGTTGATTCTAGTGAAGCTATTACTGGTGTAGAATCTTATTTTACTCGTCTTAGCCGAACTCGTAAAAATTACATTCCTAACTGAACATATTCTCCTTATATGTATGCTCGTTCTACTAGTTGATCTAATACAGATTTAACAAGAAATTTAACCCTTACCGATGATAGTTATACTACATTAAGAGTATTACTTAAAGAAATGCAAACATACAACTCATCTTTAACTTTCTTTAAGTCTGTAACTAATAAATCTCACCCATCTAGTTCTGGGAATACTTCCTATAGTAAAGGGGTTTGAAAACCTTTTACATCAACACAGTCTTACTACTATACTCTTGCGACTTTAGTCGATTTTTTAAGTAAAAGAGAATCTCTTTATCGACATTACTTACAGTTAAACAACAACGTCGTACATTTACCTACCGGTTTAACAGCAAATCCTAACAACCCTCTTCTTCTAGATTTAAAAGCTTCTTACTTATTTAATGATTTAACAAGTTTTTCTGCTGAATACTCCCGTGAATTCTACTACAACTCTTTACAATTCTTTAAGTATCTTTTAATTAAAGATTGACTTGTTTACCTTAAAGACGTACCTGTAAACGCTACTTTCCTAAATGATTTTTTAATCTATCATCTTTTTGGTTTACAAAACTCATATAAAAATGGAAATGCGGTAGAACTTTATAAAAACCCTTACAAACCTTTGAGAAAAGGTATTAGTAGTATGTTAAGACTTCACGCAACTGGAGCAATTGGAATGCCAATTGAAGTTCGTTTACAAATTTTAGCCTCATCCCGAGACGTTATTCATTCTTGATCTGTACCATCAGCAGGAGTTAAGATTGATTGTGTTCCAGGGTATACTTCCCATAAAATCATGATTTTCTTAATGGAAGGAATTTATTGAGGACAATGTATGGAAATCTGTGGTCGTTATCATCACTGAATGCCGATCGTTGTTTACTTCATGAGAAGAGACTTATTCTTCTTGTGATGTACTCATTTTATCTTCAATGTTAGTTCTGATTCTGGAGATTTAAATGACAGACAATATACAAACTTCATTAGATACACTTCTTATAACCGTGCTTCATGATTATACGAGGCTGCTAATAACTTTTAACCTTAAACTCTTTATGCAAATTTCTGGAACCGAATACTTATGACTTTCTTCCTACTTAGATAACGATTCTTTATGACTAGATGGTGTTCTCGGATGAGACGACACTTTCGACGCAGCAACAAGAGATTACAATATTTTCAGCTTCCTTACAGGAACTTTTTTCGTGGGTAGCCACTTCGCTTTAGATTCAATGACTAAGTTTTCTTTCTTAGATACTATGCTTTTAAATGAATTTGATAGTTCTACTTTTTCACGTCAACTTTTTGATTTTCATATGTGAGATATCGGAACAGGTATCCAAAATTCTTCCTTATTAACTCAATTTTTCTTCTATACAGATTATCAAGACTTTATGGTTTCTATTTTACACCACTCTCCTGAATTAACAGCTGGTTTAGAACAATTCGTTAACTCTTATTGAGTAAACGCTGCTGTTAATTCTGTACCATCTGCAGTTTTTGATGTCTTCAGTGATACTTTACCATCTTTCCTTTCTGAATTTTTAGATTATTTCGTTGCATTCTTCTTCTTTACTTGATCAGTAATTTACGCAGTAAGTCCTTTAACTACTCTTAAGTGAGATAATATGGTTGATGCTTATTTAGTAAGACTTCATAGTTACCTTTTCGTCCTTTCTCGAGAAACTCGAGTTCAGTTAGAAGCAGCTTTAACAACTGTCTTTATTCTAGTATTATACACTTCAATGAGTATCGCTACATTTGATGATGATCAAGAAGAAATGATTGAATTCTTTAATGGGATAAACTTTTACGCTTTTTTAAGTGTTTTTATCTACTTTTTATTTAGATACTCAACTCATTATTTTTCTTTCTTAGAAGGTTCTAAGAAAGAAGGACGAATGTTTGGAGCTATTGAACAATTTTTAAAAGATGGAGCGAACTCATTCGCTTTAGCTTTACGTTTCCTTGTTTTAATGATTCGATTAAATATGTACGATACAGTCGATGATATTTTAGATTCTTATTACGTTTTCGTTGGAGATTTCGATGATGATGAATATTTTTCAGACTTACTTTTCTCTATTTTCGGAGCAATGTTTTTTGATCCAGATAATAATGACGATAGATCTTTCTTTTTCGAAGGAGAAATGGATTTTTCTGGAGATTTATTCTCTATCTATTTTATGGTTTGATCTAAATTCGCTTTAGCAGTTTTCTTCTTAATCGATGAAATTGCTCGAATGGCTTTAGCTTTATACGTTACTTACTTAATTATTTTTGAAATTCAAGCAGTAAACCGTTCTTTCGT
>Ga0209712_10004106_pt1 | contig 11673 bp, 14 predicted proteins | sample ArcOceMetagenome_FD_187443 | JGI IMG/M metagenome (GOLD analysis project Ga0209712, IMG submission 187443) | Marine eukaryotic phytoplankton communities from Arctic Ocean - Arctic Ocean - Greenland ARC118M Metagenome (SPAdes) (version 2) | ecosystem: Environmental > Aquatic > Marine > Oceanic...
ATTGGGAATTTTGAAGTTTTCATCACAAATTATAACGATTTAGATCGTATCGGAAAAGAAGTGTATGCACAAACGCCCTCGACTTTAGATGCGATGACGGTCAAACAAAAGTATGCCACCATCTTTGAATGGATTCCTATTTTCACCACCAATATCTATGGGATTATAGGCATTATGATTCTTGTAGGCGCTATCAATATGATCACGGCATTGCTCGTTTTGATTCTTGAACGTACCCAAATGATTGGGATTCTGAAAGCTTTGGGAAGTAGCAATTGGAGCATTCGAAAACTATTTCTGTACAATGCATCCTATTTGATTGCCTGCGGATTGTTTTGGGGCAACCTTATTGGCATTGGAGTTTTGTTACTTCAAAAACAATTTGAGTTTCTAAAATTAGACCCTTCCGTTTATTATGTGACCGTCGCTCCTGTGTATCTCGATTGGACTTATGTGGTTTTACTCAATTTAATGACCTTTGTTTTGTGTCTATTAATGTTGCTCATTCCTTCGTTTTTGATTAGTAAAATCGTGCCTGTAAAAGCCATTCAATTCGAATAAAAACTTCTGTATTCCAGATTTGTATCCCGATAAATTTAACGTATTTTTGTGCCAAATTGAGAACATGAAGTACGCCGAAAATATTTTAGAAACCATAGGGAACACGCCATTAATTAAGATGAACGTCCTCACTAAAGAATTGCCGTGTTTGGTTTTGGCAAAATACGAAACCTTTAATCCAGGGAATTCTGTAAAAGACCGTATGGCGTTACAAATGATCGCAGATGCAGAAGCTGATGGCCGTTTGAAACCCGGAGGGACGATTATTGAAGGAACTTCAGGAAATACGGGTATGGGCTTGGCATTGGCTGGAATCATCAAAGGCTACAAATGTATCTTTGTACTTGCAGATAAGCAGTCCAAAGAAAAAATGGATATTTTACGTGCCGTAGGAGCTGAGGTGGTGGTCTGTCCAACCTCTGTAGAACCAGAAGATCCACGTTCGTATTATTCCGTTTCCAAACGATTGGCAGAAGAAACACCCAACTCTTGGTATGTGAATCAATATGACAATCCGAGCAATTGCAAAGCGCATTTTTTGAGTACAGGTCCCGAAATTTGGGAGCAAACGGATGGAAAAATAACTCATTTTGTGGTAGGTGTCGGAACTGGAGGTACAATCTCAGGTGTTGGAAGTTATTTGAAAATGAAAAACCCGAATGTGAAAATTTGGGGAGTGGACACCTATGGAAGTGTGTTTAAGAAATACCACGAAACAGGAATCTTTGACGAAAAAGAAATTTACCCCTATGTCACGGAAGGTATTGGTGAAGACATCCTCCCTTTGAATGTGAACTTTGGAGTCATTGATGGTTTTACGAAAGTGACGGACAAAGATGGTGCGGTCTATACGCAGCGATTGGCAAAAGAAGAAGGCATGTTTTTAGGGAACTCTGCAGGTTCTGCGATCAAAGGCGTTCTTCAACTGAAAGAACATTTCAAGCCCGAAGATGTGGTGGTCGTTTTATTCCATGACCATGGCAGTCGTTATGTAGGTAAAATGTTTAATGACGATTGGATGCGCGAGATGGGGTATATCGATTAATACTTTAAAACTCGTAGATTCTCCACGCTACACAGCTCTCTATGAGCAGCATAAACTTTTAAAAATCATCTATTTTTTTGGAAATAGGTGATTTTTTTTATACGTTTACCACTGATTTTGACCCCAAATCTAAATCTTCAAGTAGCTTAACCGGTTGTAAGCAATTATTTTTTTTGAATTTTAAGAGACATTTGGGGAACTAGAGTGGTTCTATACACACCTATTTGGGAAGTGTTGAATCACTCCAAACAAAATATAAACTACTAGTGGTATATATACACTAGTTGTAGTGCATTTGAGAAACCAATGAAAAGAGAGAAAAATATTTGTACTGAATGTGAATCCGAATATTTTAAAGATAGTTCGGAAATGACGGATTTATGTCCAGATTGCGCTCATAAACTATATGATTATCCGAATTGTGAGCACGTTTTTGAAAATGGAAATTGTTCAGAATGTGGTTGGAATGGTCAGTCATCTGAATTTCTAAAAAAACGAATGAAATAGTATGGAAATTAAATATTGCTGGAGATGCAAAATGGAAATTCCAATGTTAGACAATGAAGAGTTCGCAATCGCTTCTGAATTATACTCTAACGGATTTAAAATAGCAAAAGCGGACAGACAAGAGAGATTTAAAGAGTTGTTTGAATACTATTACAATTTGACTTAGCGCAACTAAAAAAAAACTAAAATGCAAATTGAATATTGTAAACAATGAGTTTTGAACGGAAAAGCATCGATAATTATATAGGCTCAAAGTCAGGAGACTTTGCGCAGCATGGGGGTTAAAGTTGACCTGATTGGTTGGTCTGACTTTGTATTTAATAAAGAGTATAATTTACCATCTTTAATAGAAGTTGAAAACCATATTAAAAGAAAAGGGCATTTAAAAGATATTCCAAGTGCAAAAGAAGTCGCTGAAAATGGAATTTATCTTGGAGAAATGGATTCTAAACTTCTTCAAAAAATAGAAGAGTTAACGCTTTATACAATTCAACAAGAAAAAAGAATAAATAGTATTGAATTTAAAAATTTGAGACTTGAAAAAGAAAATGAAACTCTTAAAACTATAAACTCAAAGCTTTTTCAATTACAAAAAAGATTAGAAAAATTAGAAAATAGATAATGCCAGTGCCTAATAACCCGATAGCGAGGACTTGTAGTCTGTGCAGCAAAAGAAATAAAAGTTATATTTTCATGCTAGGGACAGTTAAGGTTTGGTAGCTTAAAAACTTTTTTTATCTTAGTGGGATGCAAGAAGACTTCCTACATTACGTCTGGCAGCATAAAAAAATGAGCCTCAAATCATTAAAAACCACTACTCAGGAGCCAATAACTCTGAAGGCAGTTGGTTTAGCAAATGTAAATTCAGGCCCCGATTTTTTTAATGCTCAATTAAGTATCGGCACGCAGATGTGGGCGGGTAACGTAGAAATCCATGTCAAATCCTCCGATTGGTATGTGTACCACCACGAGACCGATGCTGCCTATGACAACGTTATTTTGCATGTGGTCTGGGAACACAATATGGAAATATATCGAAAGGTCAACACGCCGATCCCAACACTCGAACTCAAAAATTACGTACTACCACATACCTATAAAAACTATACGACCTTACAAAATCAGAAGCAATATTGGATTCCGTGCGAACCAAATATGAAGGAAGTAGATGATTTTACAGTCAATCATTGGCTGGAACGTTTGTATTTAGAGCGCTTGGAAGGAAAGTACAAAGCTATTGAAACACAACTCAATGAATCCAAGCAAAATTGGGAAGCCGTATTGTTTTGGCAATTGGCTAAAAACTTTGGGCTCAAAGTCAATGGCGATGCGTTTTTAAGCATTGCAAAATCAATGGATTTTTCCATCATTCGAAAATCACAACATGAAGCCCACCAACTGGAAGCCTTGTTTTTTGGACAATCGGGGCTTTTGGAAACCGAAGCCCAAGATGCTTATGTGTCTGAACTGAAAAGCACTTATGCGTTTTTGAAAACTAAATTTTCAATTACAAATAATGGGGTATTGCCAGTTCAGTTCTTTCGATTGCGCCCACCCAATTTTCCAACCATCCGACTGGCACAATTAGCGGCACTGTACAGCCGGAGTTCAAATTTGTTTTCAAGCATCATTGAGGCACAGACCTTAGATCAGTTATATGCTGTTTTTGAAGGAGCCACTTCCAAGTTTTGGGACACGCATTACACCTTTGAAAAGACTTCCAAATCCACCCCAAAAACATTGACAAAATCATTTATAAATTTATTGATTATCAACACCATTATTCCTATTAAGTTTGCCTATAATAAATTCAATCGACAATCCAACCAAGAAGATGTAGTGGCGATCATGCGCAAAATCCCTATGGAACACAACAGTATTGTCGATAAATTTCATACCCTCTATGCGTTTGGCAAAACCGCTTTAGATTCTCAGGCGTTGATTCAATTACAGCAAAACTATTGTTCAAAAAATAAATGCCTTCATTGCGCGATTGGTAGTGCACTTTTGAATCGAAATTCATAAATTGCAGTATGAAATTATTTTACAACGGACTTTTCAATTTGCAAAAATATGGGTTCTACGTTTGCCAACGGATTGCCGATCGTTTTGGGATGCGTGCCAAAGTCGTCCGAACCTCCTTCATCTATCTCACATTTGTAACCCTTGGTTTTGGATTTGCGTTTTATTTATTCTTAGCATTTTGGATCCGTATAAAGGATTTGATATACACCAAAAGAACCTCAGTTTTTGATATTTAATAGCTATGAATAATCCTTTTATAAAACTTTACAGATCTAAAATAAGTACAGCGATTATATTGTTGGTGTTCCTGCTTTTCACGGGAATCGTTGGCTTTAAGGTCATGTCCGATTTTTCATGGGTTGATGCGTTTTATATGACCGTCATTACCATTACTACGGTTGGTTTTGGAGAGGTGGCGCCCTTAGATTCAGATACTAAAATATTTACTATTTTCTTGATATTAACCAGTGTCATTATTGTTGGATATGCGCTCACAATTATTACAGAATATATAATTTCTAAAAATGTTATTTCCGAACTAAAACATAAGAAGATGCAAAAAAAAATTGATGCACTGTCCAATCATATTGTGATATGTGGATTTGGAAGAAATGGGCAGCAGGCTGCCAAAAAATTATTGACACACAACCGTTCTTTTGTAGTTGTAGAATCAAATAAAGAGACTATAGAAAGGCTTCAAAATGAAGATATTCTCTTTGTTTATGGCAATGCCAACGATGACGATGTGCTTCAATCAGCTGGAATTGAACGCGCAGAGTGTTTAATTTCTGCCTTGCCGAGTGATTCAGACAATGTATTTGTGGTACTGTCTGCACGTCAAATGAACAAAACCGCCCGCATTATCAGTCGTGCGTCTAATGAATCCTCCTATAGTAAGCTCAAATTTGCAGGCGCCAACAACGTTATTTTGCCTGATAAAATTGGTGGAGACCACATGGCATCCTTAGTAGTCGTTCCAGATTTGTTAGAGTTTATTGACAACCTTTCGATTGTTGGGAATAATACGATTAATATAGAGGAGATTGCGGTTGAGAAACTATATGACACGTCTAATATTAAAACAATTCAAGATTTAGACCTAAGAAAAAAAACAGGATGTAACGTGATAGGGTTCAAAGATGAAATAGGACATTATATCATCAACCCTGAAGCCAATCAAAAATTAGTCCCCAACTCTAAAGTGATTGTTTTGGGACGTCCTGAGCAAATTCAAAAATTGAATAGTACTTATAATATTGATATTAATAATGATAAGTAGTTCTAATCTTTAAACCGCTACCAAATTTTAATATTTCATATTTTTTCACCATATTGTCCCCTTATTAATCACGACCATAAACTTCCCCTATGAAAACATACATTCAAACTATAATTGCTTTGATTTTACCATTTATGTCTTTTGCACAAGAAAAAGGATTAGATCAAAAAATTGACGAAGCATTTCAGCCAGTAGCAGATGCTTTTTTTGATGCTATATTCTTTCCTATATATAAAGGAGATACAATTACAATTCCATTTGTATTGGTGCTATTAGTGGGTAGTGCATTGTTTTTTACTATTTATTTTGGATTTCCAAACATTCGTTTTTTCGGAAAAGCAATTAATGTTGTAAGAGGGAAATATGATCATATTGACCATGGTGTGGCAGAAGCCATGTACGGAGATTCTACTCCGGGTGGCGATGCTATTGAAACTATAAAAGATGAAAGTCGAGAAGGTGAAGTTACTCATTTTCAAGCTTTGGCAACGGCAGTTTCAGGAACGGTTGGAAATGGAAATATTGCGGGGGTTGCTTTAGCAATTGCCTTAGGGGGTCCAGGCGCAACTTTTTGGATGATTGTTTGTGGATTATTAGGGATGTCAACGAAGTTTGTAGAATGTACTTTGGGAGTTCAATTTAGAGATATTGGAAAGGACGGTACCGTATATGGAGGTCCTATGTATTATATAAGTAAAGGTTTAAAATCAAGAGGCTTTGCCAAAATAGGGAAAGTGACCGCTGCTATTTTTGCAGTCTTCTGTATTGGAGGTTCTTTTGGGGGTGGTAATGCTGCACAATCCAATCAAGCGACGATTGTTATTAAAGAGTTATTTAATTGGGACAGTACTGCAGCAGGTGCCATTGTTGGAGTTGTATTAGCAGCTTTGGTTGGAGTCATTATTATTGGAGGTATCAAACGTATTGCGCAAGTCACAGAAAAAGTAGTGCCTTTTATGGCCGTTATGTATGTGGTAGCGTGTTTGTATATCATCTTATCTAATTTCACTTTAGTGGACGATGCCATCAGTCTTATTGTTAGAGAAGCATTTAATCCAACTGCTTTTGGAGTTGGGTCGGTTATTGGAGTTGTGATCGTAGGATTTCAAAGAGCTGCATTTTCAAATGAAGCTGGAGCAGGATCTGCTTCTATTGCACATTCAGCTGTTAAAACAAAATATTCAGCATCTGAAGGGTTGGTAGCACTTTTAGAACCTTTTATTGATACGGTTGTCATTTGTACCATGACCGCCTTGGTAATTGTGATTTTTAACTTTGGTGGATTCTTCGAATATGGTGGTGATGGCTCTGGAGTTGTATTTATTGAGGGAGTCGCTTATGAAGGCGCAGGAATCACATCCAAAGCTTTTGCACAATACATACCTTATTCTAATATATTCTTAACGATTGCTGTGGTATTATTTGCGGTATCAACGATGATTTCATGGTCTTACTACGGATTACAATCTTGGAAGTTTTTATTTGGAAGAGGAAAAGTAGCCGATTTAGTTTACAAATTATTATTCCTTTTGTTTGTGATTATTGGAGCTTCAGCGAGTATGGGATCTATCTGGAAATTCTCTGATGCAATGATTTTTGCAATGATCTTCCCGAACATGGTTGGATTGTTCTTCTTATATCCTGTTGTAAAGAGAGAGTTAACTAAATATCTGAAAGCTATCAAGAAATAGATATGGTTGCCCCCAAATGAAATTTTACACCTACTTTTCACGCCAACAACGGTTGGCGGTCATCGTGTTGATGCTCGTCATCATTTCGTTGCAACTCTCTTGGGTGTCTTTTAATGAATTACGCGCAGATACTTTTGATATTGCACCCGAAACCTATTTGAAGTTTCAAAAAGAGGTGGACAGTTTAATAACAGCAAAACGGAAAAACTCCGCTCCAAAAATATATCTTTTCAATCCAAATTACATTACCGATTATAAAGGCTATTCCCTTGGAATGAGTGCAGAAGAAATCAATCGGCTGCATGCGTATAGAGCCAAAAATAAATGGGTAAATACAAATAAAGAATTTCAACGTATTACCAACGTATCGGATTCACTACTTAAGAAGATAGCCCCTTATTTTAAATTCCCAGACTGGGTCACGAAATCCACTAAAAAATCGTCATCAACCGCTTCTACTTCTACCAAGACATTTGTGCAAAAAATAGATTTAAATAAAGCAACCGCCAAGCAGCTTCAAAAGGTGTACGGCATCGGTGCTTTTTATTCGGAACGGATCGTAAGGTTAAGAGATTCTTTTGAAGGCGGGTTTATTTCGGATCTCCAATTACAAGGAATTCAAGGGTTGACCCCAGAAGTGATTGCGAATATTTTTAAAGATTTTACAGTCAAAACGCCAAGGGTTATCGAAAAAATTGACTTAAATTCTGCCACAATTGCATAATTAGTGAGCATTGAGTATATCGATTATGAACTGGCGTATGAGATCATAGAATTGCGAATGTTAAGAGATGGTTACAGTGCTATTGAGGAATTAACAAAAGTTAAAGATTTTCCCACGGAAAAGTTAGAAATTATTAAATTATATTTGTCACTCAACTAAATTAGATATGGATTTTAATTATTCAGAAGAACAGAATTTGATTGCCAATGCTGCTAAAGAATTTGCAGAGCAATACATCAGACCACACATCATGGAGTGGGATGAATCTCAGCATTTCCCTGCAGATGTACTTCACAAAGCTGGTGAAATGGGTTTTATGGGTGTTTTTATCCCTGAAAAATATGGAGGCTCTGGATTTGGATATCACGAGTACATTGCTATTATCGAAGAAATATCTAAAGTAGATCCTTCAATAGGACTGTCCATTGCTGCACATAACTCACTTTGTACGGGGCATATTTACTATTTTGGAAACGAAGCTCAGAAACAAAAATGGCTTCCGAAACTAGCCACAGGGGAGTGGATTGGTGCTTGGGGACTCACAGAACACAATACAGGCAGTGATGCTGGTGGAATGAATACAACCGCTGTCAAAGATGGCGATCATTATATTTTAAATGGTTCTAAAAATTTCATCACACACGGTCGAAGTGGTAACATCGCTGTGGTGATTGCTAGAACCGGCGAAAAAGGAGACTCTCACGGGATGTCCGCTTTTGTGGTTGAGAAAGGAACACCAGGCTTTGCTTCTGGTAAAAAAGAAGACAAATTAGGAATGCGTGCGAGTGAAACCGCTGAATTAGTATTTGATAACTGCCGCATCCATAAAGACAACTTATTAGGAGAAGAAGGCGAAGGTTTTGTCCAATCTCTAAAAATCTTAGATGGTGGACGGATTTCTATTGGTGCATTATCCTTAGGAATTTCAAAAGGAGCCTATGAAGCTTCCTTAAAATATGCCAAAGAACGCGTTCAGTTTGGAAAACCCATTGCAAGTTTTCAGGGGATATCGTTCAAGCTAGCAGATATGGCAACAGAAATTGAAGCCTCAGAACTGTTGTTACACAAATCAGCTTTTTTGAAAAATAATGGAGAAAAAGTCACCACGCTAGGGGCTATGGCAAAAATGTTTGCCAGTGAATCTTGTGTCAAAATAGCCAATGATGCCGTCCAAATTCATGGCGGTTATGGGTATACGAAAGACTATCCAGTAGAAAAATTTTACAGAGATTCAAAATTATGTACTATAGGAGAAGGGACCACTGAAATACAAAAGGTAGTCATCTCAAGAAATATTTTAAAATAACTATTGCAGAACAATAATTAAGTTTATATTTGCACACGAAATCTAAAAGAGGGGAGGTTAAAAGACTATGCTAATAATACCAATAAAAGAAGGAGAAAATATAGACAGAGCGCTAAAACGTTTCAAGCGAAAGTTTGACAAAACGGGAACAAAGCGATCTTTACAAACGCGCAAGCAGTTTATAAAGCCATCTGTGAAACGTAGAGCACAAATTCAAAAAGCTCAGTACATTCAAGGATTAAGAGACGCTGAAAACCTATAAGTTTTCAACATTCATAAAATTCAAAGCACCTTTTCAATAAGGTGCTTTTTTTGTTTAAAATAGTTTCTAAAGCAGTACCGTAAATGTTAAAAAATTTGGTCAATTCATTTTTTTTATTAATTTTGGTTAAACCCAATCTTATATAACTATGAACACAAAAATCTTTTTTCCTATCTGGTATCGTTGGTACCATTGTTTGTTTCCTTCTTGGATTCCTTTTTTATGGTCTCATTTTTGCAGATCTTCACCCTGAAGATACTGATCCAGACATGCTATTCATTTTTCTAGGCTGCTTATTTTATGCCTTTACATTCGCACTCATTTTTAGCCGTTGGGCACACATTACTACGTTTAACTCAGGTGCCAAAGCGGGTTTCTTAATTGGTCTTCTGTGGTCACTTAGCGTAAATTTCTTTATGAGTTCTTCCGAGGGTGTTTTAGATTCTAATTTTGCGATTATGATCGCTATTGACACAGTGTCTGCTGCCATCATGGGCGGCGTGATTGCTTTGGTCATAGGAAAGACAAAAGCCTAATTTTTTTCAAATCATTAAAATTCCCATTAGATACCTTCTGTTTTTAATGGGAATATCATAATATTTTATGTATCTTGGAATGGTAAAATTAAAAGGAATGCGCGTCAAAAAATTCATTGATTATCTACTGCTAGAGAAAAAATATTCTCCACAAACAGCTGTAGCCTATCAAAAGGATATAGAAGCATTTCAATTATTTTTAACTCAAGAGTGTTCTGATTCAGAAGTTTCAAAAGCAAATTACTCACAAATACGTACTTGGATAGTTCAATTGGTAGATCGTTCTATTTCCAATCGAACCATCAATCGAAAGATATCTTCCTTAAATAGTTATTATAAATTCTTATTGAAGACCCAATCTATTGAAATCAATCCTTTAGTGAAGCATAAAGCGCTCAAGGTGAGTAAAAAGATACAAATACCCTTTTCTGAAATAGAAGTCAATTCTGTTTTGAATAGTATGAACACAGATACTTTTGAAGGGGTGCGAGATAAACTCATTGTAGAGCTTTTTTATTCTACAGGAATGCGTCGCATAGAATTGGTGCAACTCCAACTCCAAGACGTTGATTTGTCACAAGGACTTATAAAAGTGTTAGGGAAGCGAAATAAAGAACGCTTTATCCCGTTACTACCTTCAGTGATGGATACCATTCAATCCTATTTAATAGAGCGTTTAAAGCTGGAAAGTATAAATGACCCCTCCATTCTTTTTCTAACCAAAAAAGGAACAAAGGTCTATGAGATGTTAGTGTATAGAATCATTACACGTTATTTTGACAGCGTTTCATCTAAAGTTAAAAAAAGTCCACACATTCTTAGACATTCTTTTGCGACCCATTTATTAAACAATGGCGCAGATTTAAATGCTGTTAAGGAACTTTTAGGACATTCGAGTTTGGCAGCGACACAGGTCTATACCCATAATAGTGTTTCAGAACTCAAAAAAGTATATGAAAAATCACACCCTAGGAATTTATCCTAGGACTTTAATCTAATCTTAAAAATTACACTATGAAAGTACACACACAATCCGTTAATTTTCATGCCGATCAAAAATTAATTGACTTTATTCAGAAACGAATGGACAAATTAGATTTATTTTTTGATAAAATTATTAAATCAAATGTTTATTTGAAGGTCGAAAATACTTCAGAAAAAGAAAATAAAATATTTGAAGTTCAGCTCTCCATCCCTGGTGATATCATCGTTATAAAGAAGGTTTCTAAGACTTTTGAAGAGGGATTAGATGCTGCTGTACATTCATTAGAAAGACAGTTAAAAAAGCGAAAAGAAAAATTAAGACAATTTTCGTGAAAATTTTACAAAAAATGTTTTGAAACAAGAAAAATATATATACATTTGCAGTCCGTTAGAAATAGCGGGCTTTTTTAGTGCCTAATTGTACTGAAGAAAAGCCGATGTAGCTCAGCTGGCTAGAGCAGCTGATTTGTAATCAGCAGGTCGTGGGTTCGAGTCCCTCCATCGGCTCAAGTTCTTTTAAAGAGTGAAATATAATTTAAATTGAGGGGAGATACTCAAGCGGCCAACGAGGGCAGACTGTAAATCTGCTGACTACGTCTTCGCAGGTTCGAATCCTGCTCTCCCCACATTTGAATTAATGGATTAAATTAAATTGCGAGAGTAGCTCAGTTGGTAGAGCGTCAGCCTTCCAAGCTGAATGTCGCCGGTTCGAACCCGGTCTCTCGCTCAAGGCGAATGTCGTCACGCTTAGGC
>Ga0209712_10004107_pt1 | contig 11670 bp, 10 predicted proteins | sample ArcOceMetagenome_FD_187443 | JGI IMG/M metagenome (GOLD analysis project Ga0209712, IMG submission 187443) | Marine eukaryotic phytoplankton communities from Arctic Ocean - Arctic Ocean - Greenland ARC118M Metagenome (SPAdes) (version 2) | ecosystem: Environmental > Aquatic > Marine > Oceanic...
CCCTCTCTCTTGCTCTCTACCACACATCATTGAACAATTGAACATTATTGCACAAGGCAACAGAATCAACAAGAAGAATACCATAGACACTGTATCGAGTACGGTACCAGGTATTGATCTAATCCAATTGAAATTATCTGAAGCTAAACAGGAACAAACATATGTTCGCTTTACGCAGTTCCAAGAAGTTAACATCAACCCCATTCCTCACAAATGCCATAAATAGCTTATCCATCAGCACCACTCGACAGCTTTCAAGCGTCAGTACTGCAGAACGTGAGGTCGTTACATTCATTGGCTTGAACAACTTGAGCGACAACGCTGGAGCCGTCAAAACCCGTAGGCGCGTAGGACGTGGAATTGGGTCATCGAAGGGTAAAACATGTGGGAGAGGGCATAAAGGACAAAAGGCTCGTTCTGGGGGAGGAGTTTCGCCATTGTTTGAGGGAGGACAAACAAAATTTTACAAGCGTATTCCGAAGCGCGGATTTACAAACACACATGCCGAACCAATGGTTCCCGTCAATGTAGGGACGTTGCAGGACTATATCGATATGGGACGGCTGGTTCCATCCGATAAGCCATGGACTATGAAGGATTTGATTGATGCGGGAATTACAACTTGTAGTTCAGTGAAGCATGGAATTAAACTTTTGGCAAAGGGAAAAGAGAGGTTGAGAAGTCCTATAAAGATTGAGATATCGCGTGCTAGCGAGGGGGCGATTGAATCTATTGAGAAGGTTGGCGGTGAAATCACTACCGTCCATTACAATCGTTTGGCATTGAGAGCATTGTTGAAGCCTGAGAAGTTTGATGTTATTCCGAAGAGAGCCAGACCACCCCCAAAACTGATGCAATACTATACTGATTATGACAATAGAGGATACTTGAGCCCTGAGATGCAGTTGAAAAATTTGAAAAAGAATTTAGGAAAAGAAGAGGAAACAGATATTGCTGACAAGCAAGAATAAATATTTGAAAATTATACATCACTACGAGTACGTTGACGTACTGTACTGGTACTCCATTTTCTGCGATTTGATGGTGCATGTAACGTTTCACAATGGTCCTTATGAGTACGTGTATAGCGTTTCAAAACCCAATCGAAGGGCCTGTAACTAATGGCCTATCTAATCCATATTATAAAGATAGTGGTATGCATACGGTACATACGTGGTGTATGTACTGTAGTTACATGTCTCACTTTCATGAATATTCTCACCCCCCCCATGGAAAATACTGGGGTTTCAAGTTTAGTCTGTGGATCTCAACTGTAAAAACGTTAGGCAAGTGTACCAGGTATGGTGGTTATTTTCAAAGAAGAATTTCGCGAGAGATGAGATATCGAGCATTAGACATCTGAGTTTCGTACAACAGGTAAGATTTTTTCGATGTGATACAGTAAATGATCGGAGTTCGATGCTCTCAAATCGCTCACCTTAGTCTCTTCATAATCCTACATAGCTCGATAGTTGACCACTCCAGAGCTATCCCGTGGCTGGGGTAAACATATCTGTATCCCCAGGAGAGAAGGTACGCATGTAGATACAAACAACACAAGTCAATCAATAATACTCAACCAACCTACCCTTCTTTCTCACCGACCTCATTCTCAGCCCGAGCCTCGCTCGCCTCGCCTCAGTTGAAAAGAAAACAAGCATGTAAAAGGAAACAAAAATGATATTGACAAGTTAGTTGAAAGTCAAAGTACAATGCAAAATGGGACACAGACGAACACAAACAGCGCAGACGAACAGCAATACGAATAATACAAGAAGTCAATCAAAGATACAGTACTTAACCGACCTACTCTTCTTCCTCACCGACCTTAGCCTGAACTTCGCTCGCCTCGCCATTATTTGAAAAGTTGAAAATAAACCAAACATATAAAAGGAAACAGCAAACATAACACTGACGAGTCAAATCACATTGCAAACAGGAACGTAGACGAAGACAAAGAGCCGAACACAGGAACGAGCACCTAGACATAGAGCGCGCACGAACATTCAGACAAACAATATAAGGCCACCAAAGATTCAAGATACTCATCAACCTCGCAACACGAAAAAGCAACAAATACACACAGCAACGCAACATGCAGCTGCCTTTTTCTTTTTTACTTGGTATGATCTTCTACACCTTCCTTTACTTTCTTGTCGATCTCCTCCTTTTCCTTCCCTCGCTGGCTACAAGATTCTCTAATCCTAGGAGCAAAGTATCTGTGGGCTCGTCCTGTTGAACACAATCCTGCTCATAGCTAACCTCCAATCCCTGCTCCAAATTATCTGCACGCGTTAGTCCCCCTGTTGCATATCATCCAGCTCATGGCTTAGCCCAGTTGATGCAAGTTTCCTCAGCTGTTTTGTTCTCCTAAATATCCTCCTCTTCCTTCCCTCATCATCCACAAATTCCTCTAATCCCTGGACCAAGTTGCGTGCAGGCTCGTCCTTTTGTACATCATCCTCCTGGTCATGATGTCGCTCACGTGCTTGAACCTCCCTTGGCAGAGCATTATCTCTGCTGGCTCTTCAAGCAGCTCCGGACCTTCTTGCTCGTTCTTGGAACATATGGGTCATCGGCAGGGACAATTGGATGAACTTCACTGATATAGATCAGCAATGACACACGGGCATAACTGGCACGATTGTCTCGCATCTCTTGTTTGTTCTGTTGGATTGTGCAGATTGTAATCGTAGGAGCAAACCAAACCCTTTTTCTTGTGTCAGCATTGTCATTGCGCATACAGTACTCGAAATTGTACTCCAAGCAACAGTCGACCATGCTAGAACCACCAGGACTCAAATACCGAATGAGCAGACCTTTCCAAATGAAGCAAATGGAAACAAACAGAATGTGATTTACGATGCTCCTAACCCACAATAGAAGCCCATATGGTACGATATATAACAACATTTATGCGTCGTTGATTTTAAAAACCAATACAATGTTTACTACTGCGTCCTCTTACTTAGAAGCTTCAAGATTGGATCTGAGTTTGTGCGTTGAAGAAGGACATATTGGAAAGTGTCAAAAACAGCTTGTTAAGGGTTTTAATACAGCACGCCACGGAAGGCAAGGTTAGGTGGAACACTTTCGAAATTGGCATTCAGTATAAAATTCTTTTTTTAAAATATATTCAACTTCCAAAATAAATTGGTACTGTAATGATTATAATACTTGAACTGTTCTAACCCTCACTCAGAAAGATTGTCCCCTAACGTACGATTTTTGGCACAATTCCGCAACATTCGGTCTCAAAGCTTGTTCATAAGCCAAACACTGACAAATGAAAGCCTTTGCTTCATCAGAAACAATACGTGTAGAAGTATCTGGGAATGAAACTTCCCTCGCATTGAGCATAACATTGTTCGCCAAGACTCCTTCTTGTGATTGTCCATCCCCAAACGGTCTCTTCCCATAGAGCATTTGATAAAATATCACACCAATTGACCAAACATCGACCTTGTTTGTGATTCTTACACTTTCAGTGGTTACGAAGCATTCTGGAGGCAAATACCAATATGTTCCAGCACCCTGGCTCGTCAGTTCCATACTATCGGAAGGGTCTGGTGAATCCATGATCTTGCTTAGGCCAAAGTCAGTAATTTTGGCATCTCCAAATTCATCAAACAAAATATTTCCTGGCTTCAGATCGTAATGGATGATTCCTTGTCTTTGATCATCTTTAGACGGCGTGCTTAGATATTTCATTCCAGACAGAATTTGAAGAAGAATAGCTCTCGCGTGATGTTCTGGAAGTGTCTTTCTCTCTTTTAATAAGGTATCTAAATCGGTTCCATTGCAACATTCAAGGACTGTAGCAAAGGAATTATCATCAATTTCAAGCACATCATAAAGTGAAACGATGCGAGGATGCCTTACATCTCGATGAATTTCATATTCTCGGGCAACATGTTTGGTGTAATTTTCGATTTTGGCCTCTGACCATCGAGAGTCCAACTGGTGGATTTTGACTGCCACCTCTCGCACTTCAACCAAATCAAATCCACGCCAAACCTCTGAGAAACCCCCCTTTCCCAGTTGCGACATGAGCACGTAACGGTCGTTGAGCTATTTGATAGGAGGGAAATACAAAGTTTGAAATGAAGATCATTGCAGCGAATAGTTTGGGCATCATTCCCATCCAATATTGGACTTACCTTTGGCATGGATTTAAATTTACTATAGTCTTCATTCGTCACCTGCTTCAAGGCCAATTTATGAGCATTCTTCTCGGCATACAAAGCATCGTCTTCTTTTTTTAGCTCCTTCTCTGCCCTCTCCAATTCATCCAAATGGACCCTGATGGACTGCTGAAATTCCTCCCTCTCCATAGCATCAAGGTCTCCAAGAGTTTTCGATCCTTCTTTAAGCCTGTTTTCTAAAACATCTCTTTTCCTCTTCAACTCGTTCCGCCTCTTGTCACAAGCTTTCATTGCTGTTCCATCCTCCCAAACAGTCTCCCTTCGCATCCCAACCCAATTGTAAATCCATCTTCCTAGCCTAGCTCCATCACTCGCCAACTTCTGCCTCATTTCTGCATGTTCCCTTGCGGATTCTTTTCGTATCAGTTTTTCCAAGGCATGGCGCATTTTGGAATTCCTTTCTTCTGTTTCTTCCTTGAGAGCCTTGATTTCTTGGTCACGGTCCTGCAGCGACTTTTTAAGCTGCGAGTGGATAATAGTTTGGTTATTGGATACGGCTTTTAGTTGTGCCGATTTCTCATTGAGTGACTCAGTGAGTGATGAAATGGACGATTTGAGCATTGCAATTTCCTGGATGAGATGATCATTTTTAGGATATTTCCCTGCTGGTTGCGTTGTATCAATAACTTTGTCGCTTGCATTTCCATTGTCGCCACTATTATTTTTATGGGCAGTGTGCTGTAGTTTGGACGGTATCGAAAGAGGCCTTGAAGCTTTCTTTTTCGAGCTTTGGCTCGTACCGAAGAACTTGGTGATGAGCATATTTGCAGAAGGCTTTTGGTTCCCAATCGCACTTGTAGTAGACACATTTGGGCTTGCCCCCATCCCCGCCCCCGCCCCATGATGGTGATGATTCTTTAGAGTCCCATTGTTGGCAGGGCTCAACGACCCTTTCGAGAAAGACGCCACATTTTCAATGGGATCATTGGGCGCTGGTAAAGATGATACGATCGGAGTAATAGGCATGGTGGTACCAGCATTCGTCTCAGCATTCGCACTCGCACTCGCACTAGTCAAAGGTTCGCTTGGAGTTGCAGTCTCAGTCTCGCTTTTTGAATGATCTCGATCATGAAATTTCAAATTCCTCTGCCTCTTCTTTTCAACCAATCTCGTGGGTACACTGGTCTTGCGCTTATTACCCGCTCTCGAATGCGTAGGAGTAATAGTCTTACCCCTATTACTGGGCGTCGCTGGTGAGTCTGAATCTGTTTCACCAAGAATCGTCCGTGCAACGCGTGGAGTAGCACCATTACGTGCAAAACTTCCAGGTTTGTTGAGACTTAGATTGAGATTCCGTTCCTGATTGGTATACGTAATGGGCGGGGATTCCGCTACAATGACTTCAGTAGCTGGAGCCGACGTTGACCCCGACGAATGCCCGTGTCCACTTCTTTTCGTCACATGGGCAGTAATAAGGGTCTGATTCGATGACATACTGTGTGATCGGTTGTTACTATTGGCTGATGCAGATGCTGGAGACAAGAGGGGGTTGTATGGTGCACTAGCGCTAGCTGAATGTATATTGTGCATGCCCGAACTCGAATTGGCATCTTGTGGCGGTGGCCGCGGTTGTGAATGTGGCGCTTCACCAAGTGTCCGACTGACTTTCTTCATGTGTTGATCTGCGACGTTCTCTAGTATTTGTGTGGAGGGACTAGAAGTGCATGACCGACCTCGTCTTGCTCTGGATTTACCATTGCGAGTGCTGGGAGTTTGGGATCCGGATAATCTTGATCGTGATCCAGTTCTAAAGGCTGCACTTCCGGATCGATCAAATGTAAAGGAGTGATGAGAGCCGCCGCTATCGCATGAATTGCGAGTAATATGATGCGGTGGTTCTAGGAATCGTCGTTCGAGTAGTTCTAGACGCTTTGTCATTTCTGTTTCTGTGTCTCTGGCGAAATCATTGTGAGCAGGGTCTGATCCAGAGGCTAGTGTTGATTGTGCCTGTTGCCGTGGTTGATCTTGTGGCCTTGATCGAGATAAGGATGTTTTAATGGTGTTAGAACCACCAGTACCAGTAACAGTATCTCTCTTGCTACTGCTTTTTTCGTCATGGCTAAAGTGTCTGTGGAAAGCAGTCTCGGGTGTCATTTTTATTACAGGTGCTGCCGTTGAGAAAATATGAGTGCAATGCCTATAGATAGGATAGTTATAGATACAGTTTGCTCGGAATGCAGTTATATAGTGTCCTTTGGACTTCAAATGGTTACAGAATAAATACAGTAGTTGATCAATGCACCAGTCAATCGTCAATCCTCGGGTGATGTTATTTTTCCAACAGTGAGTGATGAGTGAGTGAGTATGAAATACCTCTAATTTCTAAGATGGGGCAAAGTGAAAATTTCCGCGTACAGAGAAAAGGAATAGAAATCACTCTCACAATTTCAATGATTCAAAAGAAACAATAGTTCTTAGTGACAAGGAGGATCTAAATCAGCAGGCAGCTTCCAGATTTCCACAACAGGTCAATGGACAAACCCTTCCACATTCAATCTGGCTATGTGTTGAGTTTGGTTTGGTTTGATGCAATCATCAGAGTGGTTGACGGGTACCGGTATCCCATTCACCTCATTATGAATTCCAGCTAAATAAATCAATGGGGTTTACTTCATTTTGTCGAGCACGTAGAATTCTACCTATCAAATTTTTCCCGAATTGTCGCAGGCGCGCCAACTTTCAACTTTCTCCCGCGAAAAAATAAGAAAGAAATAAAGCAGATACACCCTTTTAGGACTTTGTCAGGCGTCCGTCCGGCCTAGCTTTGCCGCACTGGGGAAAACGCTCGTGGAGGGTACCAGTAGGCAACTGGGCTTACAAGAACTCTACTCGTACTTCATACTCTTCATACTAACTATTTAAACAAATTCATGGCCAGTGCGTAAAGTTAATTTATTCAGCAAGGATGGTAGTACATAGAAGTAGAAGATGGTGAGAATGTGCGCTCCACTTATAGGCTGATCAAAGATCTTAATCTCATATCAGATCTAAAAAATAAAGTAAATGTTTGAATTTAAAAATATCAATAAATCAACATGTACCGCGGTAGATTGGAAACTATAAGGCAGACCGCTTTTAAAAAGAACTTCACCGTTTGTAGGACTGAGACGCTGTGAAATGAAAATTAGACGATAGTGATAAGGCCGACCGCTGACCGCGTGCAAGGATTCACTAGGAGCGTGGTTGCCTTATTACAAGTCTAATTTTCACAAACACAGAAAATCAAATCAAACGAACTCACACGAAGAACCACTAATTGAAGGACTGAAACGCTGTGAAATGAAAATTATTAGACGATAGTGAAAAGGCCGACCGCTGACCAAAATCCATCAAGCCGCTTTGGTGACTAGCGTGGTTGCCTTATTACTAGTCTAATTTTGTGGGGAGGGTGATAGATGATTTTTTGCTAGGTTCGGATGTGCTGGGGATGTGTTGTTTGGCCAAGCCAAAGGTGATTGAAAATAAATTGGAGTTGGTATGCATGGAAATTGCGCAGTGTCCAGGGGGTAATCACAACTCGCAGTTTGCCATGCGTCCGTCAAATCAGACCCTTTGATGGTAGATACTGCAGAGGACATTGTGTCGGCGCGTCCGTCAAGAGGATGGGAGCCTTGAAGTTACCATACCAAGACTGACTCCCCTAGTGCTTTCCAATCATTCAACCAATAATACAGTGAAAATAATGGCAACTCATCAAAGAGACTTGAGAGCCCTCCCAAAAGCAGAACTACACCTGCATCTAGAAGGCGCAATGCGTCGCTCAACCCTCATAGAACTATGTACCAGACACAAAGTCCCAAAACCGACGGACACATCACACCGACGCTTCAAAGATTTCTCCGCTTTTGCAAACGTATACATTGCCGCATGTGAATGTCTACAGGAAGAAAGTGATGTGAAAAGATTGGTTAGGGAAGTGGCAGAGGATGCGAGAGATTCGGGCGCTGTTTGGATTGAGGTCGCGCCTTCTCTTACTTTTTATGCTGCGAGGTTTGGGGGCATGGATGAGACATTAAAGTTGCTGGTGGATGCGGCCGGAGAGGCAGAGCTTTTGACTGGTGTTGGTATTGGGTTTGTGTTGTCGGTGGAGAGGCAGCTGGGTGTAGGGGAGGCGGAGGAACTTGCGCATGTGGCAAAGAGAGGCGCAGAATGTCTGAGGATTTGTGGCAGGCCTGCTGTTGTTGGCTTGGGGCTGCACGGTCCTGAGGAAGGCAATCCTCCGATGCAATTTGCTAGAGCTTTCGAAATTGCATGTGTTAGTGATGCAGACGGAGGCGTTGGAATTGCGTCATTGCCTCATGCCGGTGAGATTGCACCTTTACCTGGCCAGGGAGCGCAGAGTGTAACAGAAGCCATTAAAATGCTCAAGGCCAAGCGAATTGCCCATGGAGTACTGGCAGCTGATGATGAAGATGCATTGCGGGCTCTTACAGACTCGAATGTTTGTCTGGATGTTTGTGTATCATCAAACTATTTGCTCAATGTGGTTCCAACAAGAGAAAGCCACCCCCTTGTCAAATTATTACAACGGGGCATTCCTTGCACAATCAACTCTGATGACCCTCTACTGTTTGGCTGTAGTCTCCTGTCTGAATACGAGGTTTGTCGAAAGGACTTGGTAATGAATGATCTAATGCTGGCGACGTGCGCGAAATATTCATTTGAATATAGTTGTGCTCCTGAAGAAATTAAAATGAAACAAATTGCTGGCATCGACCTGTGGCTGTCACTAAAGCGCCTGGAAAATTGAATGAAACAGCAATATTCAAATGACGACTACGTTCAACGTGTACCAGTATAAATGGGGCGTGTACATTTTATTTTTAAGAAAGAGCCATGGGCTAAACTTGCTAATTTGCTGAACTTCGTCATTTGAATTTTCACCTAATCCAAACTCAACTATAATACGTATTTGGCAATGCCACTTGTTGTTTTCTGTTTCACTTTCGTCACCGAAATGAATGGTGTTCCCGAGGTTGCTCACCAAACATCTATCAAATACCAGGTAGGAGCAAAAACATCGGGCACAACTTCATCTTCAATCTAGTAATACTCTCTAGAAATGAGGTTGTAACTGTGGGTTTGTAAAGAAAGAACGTCTCACGCACGGGAGCGAAAATCAAGCATGACAGTAAATGAAGCAGATTGAGGAGAGAGTGAGCAGAAGTTTCATTTTTTTGTCAGTGGGAATCGAATCCATGGATAATGACAAAATGGTAATGTTCAAACTTACATTCAATGCGAGAACTTCAAGGTGTAAATGAAGCAGGGCAAGTTTCCTGAGCTTTCGCGTAACTTCTCACACTGTCAACGGCCCTTGATGCGGCTCACGTCTGTGCATTCGCTACTGCTCCATTCTTACCAAACAAATGAAACTGTTCAAGCAACCTGAAGATGGTATTCTCATTTCCTGCAGCAGCTTCATTGGAAGGAGGCAACAGATGATACTAAATGATTGGCAGCGGATCTGAGATTGACAATTATTTTGTTGATGTTCTTCAAATTATGGCAGTTTCACCAAGGTTTCACAACTATTCAACTCATTCAAATCGAGTGGAAATAGACACAACTATGATGATTTGACTTGATTTGATAATATTTTCAATTTACACAAACCCTCGGTATTTACAAGGATAAATGATTGACTTAGAAATAAATCAGATTGAAAAGTCGGAAGGATCTGGCGGCCTCAACGAGACTTCCCCAAATCATTACATCAATCATTTTCAAGCAACTTGGAGAAATATCAAAAGCATGCACGAGCAATGCATTCATGTAAGCAACAAATGAAATCTGGACAGATAGAAATGGAAAAGACCAAACGATTTGAAGAAAGTCAAGTACGAAATCTGCAAGGGATACTTCTGAGATCCACGACGACAGGAGTATGGCTTGATCCTTCTTCGAGTTATATTAAAAGAAAGTCCACAGGAGGATCGATATCGTTAGCACACTGAAAGGAATGGGATAAGACGTCACTTCCACTGCCAATTTGAAAGTCCCTTTGACCTTGGATCATCTCTTGCTCGGGTTCACCGGCTGAGGCTATGAGCGAAGATGGGAAATCTGCACTACATAAATAATGCTCATTCATGGATACTAGAATAATGATTCTTGTTGTTGGTATCCGCAAAATTCCAGTATCTTCAATCTACAACAGTACATACGGGGCGGCGGAGAATTTGCTTTCACCAGCAAATTCTTCACAGCCACACAACAACAACAATTATAAAACCGAGTACATGGTGATGACCGGTGGTATATCCAATGTGTATATGTCAAACAAGGCTCGTGTTCGCAAGAACACAGGGGTTGGTGAAACTTATAATGTGCGAGCTTTGCAAAAAGTCACTTGTGATTTATGTGGCAAAGAAGTGTCTCGTCATTGTTATCTGCCAACTCACCAAACCAAAAAGTCTTGTAGGGATAAACGCGCTGAATACACTGCCCCTGAACCAGCCCTCGAGCCAACAGACGATTCAGAAGATGAGTTGAAGACTGTAGTGGCAAGAGAGCCTGTACTCTGTGAAGTGAGCATGCCTGGATCACTTACAACCGTGCAATGCCCTTCTATCAATTGTACATATGTGTCGAATGACCGCAATAAAATGCGTAATCATTTCGCACAGTGCCATATTGGAGATAGGATTAAAATTCAGCAAGAGGGTCTATTGCCGCAATGCAATAGATGCGGCTTTTGCAGCACAACGGTCCTAACTGCCAAACACCTTGCTACCAAGAAGTGTGCGGATTTGACGAAACGACGCCTTAATCTGTGTCGCCTCAGAAAACAGTTACGTGTAGTGGCTAAGAATTTTATTTTCAAGGTGGGGGATAATTTGATCAAGAAGGTACGGCAATTCAAGTACTTGGGACGGATAGTTGATGATTCTGACAAGGATGATTCGGCTATTGATCGGAGCATACAACGAGCAAGAGGCGTTTGGGCACGACTTGGGAAGTTACTGGCGCGAGAGGATGCAAATCCAATTGCAATGGGAATTTTCTATAAGGTCATTGTTCAGTCTGTGCTATTGTATGGGTCGGAATCTTGGGTTATTACGAAGAGCAAAATGGTGCAGCTTCGTAGTTTTCATCGTCGATGTGCAAGACATATTACTCGCACGCATATTCGACAGGAGGAAGATGGAACTTGGATACACCCTTCGAGTGAGGGAGTATTGGAAGAAGCAGGATTGCGTACTATTGAAGAATACATTCAAAAACGTAGGGACACAGTGGAAGCATTTGCGGCAACCAGACCGCTTTATGAAGCATGTTCGAATTCCACACCATTAAAAAGCCGGAATCATGCAGTATGGTGGAATCAGGTTCATTTCAGTCAAAATGATGAGAATGAAAATGTCCACGGGGACTAAAATTGTAGCTTTTTAAATTAACTGTAGGCCAGACGCCCCTTGGGGCGGCGGAGCATTTGCTTTCACCAGGGCAAATCTCCCAATTT
>Ga0209712_10004109_pt1 | contig 11669 bp, 7 predicted proteins | sample ArcOceMetagenome_FD_187443 | JGI IMG/M metagenome (GOLD analysis project Ga0209712, IMG submission 187443) | Marine eukaryotic phytoplankton communities from Arctic Ocean - Arctic Ocean - Greenland ARC118M Metagenome (SPAdes) (version 2) | ecosystem: Environmental > Aquatic > Marine > Oceanic...
TTACCTGCAACGAGCTGCGAATGAATCCTCACCAAAACAATTAACTTAAGCAGCTACTATTGACTGATAAAGTAATGCTTATAATTATCGTAAATTTTGAATTGGGCACTTGATTGAAAGTACATAATACTATGCACGGTGGATGTGTAATACATATGATTAACGACACTCATTTAACGGAAAATTGAAATATTTTCGTGAATCTCAAAATGATTGGATGACCGTATTCGTACGAAGTGCCCTTAATGTACGAATTGGATCTATCAATGTGGTGAAGACACATCCGTACACTACAGTGGTTTAAGACAGTATTTCCAATTTGAAATTGGTCACTTTCATTGTTGCATGTTTCTCAAACCCTTAAAGAAATCATTTGCGCCCATCATACCAACCTGTTGTTGCGTTTAGTATCAGAGGATGTGAGTTGCAAATTCAGGTTGATAAAAATGAAGAAATTCACTCAAGCAGTCATACGTGGATAAGATAGGTACCTCACATACCTTTTCTGCTAGAAACCCTGGAACTGCAGAGCTATTCATTTGTGAGAAGGTTGTCAAGTCAACCTTGTTGATGTAACCGGGGACCTTACGAAGCAAATTGACACCCCATATTATCTCATTTTTTGAACCAGGTGCTGCTACAGCTTGAGCCAAATCATCCACCTTCGTATTTCTATCTTTGTTTCCATTTTGGTCATGGTCTAACTTCTTGATATTTAAGGAACGAGAAACAATAATAAATTCATCATCATTCCCATCGTGCAACGGCCTTGCATGCAGTATCGTAGTTATGGAGATAGTTTTGTTAGATAATGGTACCTTCGTTTCATTTTCAACAATTTTTGTCATTCCTGGTGAAGTGAGGCTGAAGAATCTGTTATTTTCCGTGTCTTCATGTTCTTGCTTTCTATCTTTATCTCCCTCTTGCAGTACGCGTAAATCCCTCCTACCATTTGTGTATTTATTGTACGTGTGCACTTTGGAACTATCCATGAAGATTTCAATCAATCTCAAGGGACTCACGTTTGCGATAATTCCACGGGCCTTGAGCATTGGAATCTTTCTCCCGTATCCCTTTGACCCCAAGCTTCCAGACCAGATAAGGAGTTCCTTTTCCAGTAGACTCACTACCTTTTCATTACTGCTAATGTTCCCAACACTTTTCTTCGCCCTAATTGTCTTTATATGTTGTCCTGTGAACCATTCTTCCTTCCAACGGACTTGTTCGTATGATGATTGGCCTATGAATGACGTTTTGGAGCTTTCATTTTCGAACGAGGAGGATATTTCCACAGCTGTGGATTGTACTAGAGGGGACATCAGATGTTCCAATGACCCAACCGGGTCATCCATTGCGAGAGCTGCCGCGATTTCAACCATATTATCAATTGCCAGTGTCATAAGCTCATTCTTGTCATCGAAGGGACTCAATTCTATCTGTACAAGCTTTGATTTTGAATCTTTGACAGAGTACATATTTAGGTCACATATTCGCATTGTAAATGAATTAGGTGAGGGCGCAAGAATTGCGCACGTTTCAGTCTGAACGGGATCGATCTGCTTTGTGTCGAGAGACCTGCTACACGTAGTGTCTGTGCTGTCAGCAGACACATTCACATTTTCGTATTGAATGTTTTGCTGTCCAGTAACAACATTGAGAAGGGCTGATCCTACCTCATCCTTTATTTTTGATACAGCATCAAATGCAAAGGGTATGAAGCCTAATGCAGCATTTAGTAATTGTTCATGAGGAGCTTCCGATGGTGAGGATTCCTCAGCTTCATTTTCACCTTCCAATTCAGTGGAATCAAGAGATGTAGTAAGCTGCAGCTGTTGCTGTTGCCGAGGTTGATGCTGAATAATACTCCCGAGGGCATCTTTTGCAAAACCAATAATGTTTCCCGCGACGGATGAAGTAATCTTGATCGGCAGAGTAACAGGAAGAAAGAAAGTCTTGATAGCAACATCTGTAGTCTTTAAAATGAGACCCCCAGTTGAGTGGAACATTCGTTGAAATTCTGGTGATAAGACGAGATGCTGAATATCTCGTGCTAGGAATGATGAAAATTGACAAATCTGTAAGTTGTTTCATGCCATCTACAAACGACAACCCATCAATTTGTGAACTTACTCCAAACTTCGAAGGACTGACCAATATCCATACTGCCATGAATATCAGATACTGATCTCGATTGCAATGGCGTTGGTACTCTTACAATTGCGTTCGGTGTTGGTACTTGTATCGCCGTCTCTACTTTATTTGCTGGAGATGACCCTGAATCCACTTCTCCATCATTTTGCATATCCTCAATCTCACTAGAAGTAGGACTAGACGAGTCGAGGCTATCGATAGTACTGCTGCTCCTCATTTTCAGAATTTCATCGCATTTTTTTCCCTCGTTATCACAGTTTCGATTTCGACCCACAGACAGGATCTTCTTGATCTTCTTATTGTTCTTCTTCTTATTGCCCATCTTCTTAACAATATTCATCCACGGTAGGTTTGATTTTTTCTTTCGAAGAGGGGCGCTGCTACTAGCAGTGGAGCTCATATTGCTGGTGTCAATTGAAAGGGCCAATGGAAGTATGTTTGAAAGTAAGTTCCAAGAGCATCTCCTCCCTCCTACCGGTAAATGAGAACTATTTGGGCACGCAGTAACTAGTGAGGGTGGGTGGCCCACGTCGTCGACTTTCAAAGGAGTTCTTCTTCTTCCGAACGAAATATCAATTTGTAACGGTTAAAAACGGTAGAATGGTTTCTGGCGTGTATCGTACACGCAAGTACTCATAGTAAGTAATGCAATGCGATGCGGTCGCTTTCTAACCCAAATAATGATAAAATGCCTGTGGGCCGAATTTCAAATTGTAGTGAACTATGAAGTTCTAATTTCAAATTATCTTCTGCTGGTTACAAGCGAGCGAGCAAGCATGTTGTTGATTTTCTGATCTATTTCACTGCTACTAATTTAGTAGTAAACAAATAAGTCTAGCAAACTTTTTGTCAAACATGGCGTACGTAGAAGAAGTCAAATTCAACGGACAAAAGAGGGCTGCTGGCTGTGCCTTGGAGCGGGAATTATTGTTATCTACAGTATCCCCTTTTGCCAAACACACGACGCGCAAGTGAGTGAGTCAGTCAGTCATTGCTCCTGTACGAGTACTATCACAATAGAGCACTGGGCACAGCACCAAACCACCGTCTTTGATTTTCAACATCTGATTTTACCTGCGAAGGTTCAACTTTTTCTCTCTGGAATAAATCCAGAAATCATCTGCCATAAAAATTCCGAGGAATCAACAGAATCTTTGCGAACGCACAAGAACAATTTACTTGATCGCTACGAAGTAAACCGTATTCTCGGATAGAGTATCATACTTGAATAGAGACAGAGCAAGTGTAGTATGACTCCAATACCAGCAGATCTCAAAGAAACAGTGGAGGACAATTTACGGAGAATATGCAACTTTGGTACCGGCAGCCATGAAGAGTCCAGTGGTTCTTCTGAATCCTCTCAGACTTCCGCTTCCGCTTCTTCGACGAGCACCAGACAAGATCTGAGTCTGAGTTTGAAATTTTGTGCCGACGGTCAACATGATATCCCTACCGATACCATAAGCGACACATGTTCTGATGTCAGTCGTTATGATACCATAAATGATGTGCCCCCCACCATACCGGTAAATAAAACAAGAAAAAAACATCAACTGTCACAATGGAGCGTAGGATCAAAACTGTTGCTTGGGGTTTTCATTGGCATTCCTGGTCTCGTCGTATTGTGCATAATGTATCCGGGCGTTTGTTTGCTGTTAGAGTATAGGACCATGTTTGGATCCAAGGCCCCCGTTACGATTTCACCGGCTCATGGCGTTGTATCTGCCCATACATCCGTACTTATGCCAACAAAGCTAGATACCATATCGCATGAACCAGAAGCATTATATGACGACTTTGATTACCAATTCAAAACCTATCGACCCAACCCAAAACTCAAAGCTTCTCTATCCCAAAACCCCATCCGGCTCCTTGTAGTTGGGGATTCTACTGCCAGGGGAATTGGGCACCAAAAGAGCTGCTACTCCACCATGCCAGAAACAATGGGTGCTGTTCTCAGCAAACATTTTGGTGGAAGACCTGTCTTTTGGACGGCGTTTGGTGAACCTGGTGCCACCATGACAACACTTGCAAAGCAAGTTCAGCGAAGTGCTACGCATGTTAGTGGTGATGTGTTGGATCGGGAGGATAATGGAGACGAACCTCCTTCAATGCAAGAATTTCATGAATTACACAAAACTATTGCTAACGCTGGTACTAGCAATAGTACTGCAGATACAGATTTTGCTAGTTGGGAATCTAATGACAATCATTACTCACAAGAGCAAGAACAATGGATCGAGAAATTGCAATATCATGAAAGGCTTTATAATGCAAATCCATTTACTGGATATGATTATATTGTTGCTCTCTCCGGTGCCAATGATATCAAGAGTTTTGTGGTTCCCTTTCTCGTGGATGATGACGATGGCGATGGCGATAACGATCACACATCCGCTACTGGTAGCATTTCCAATGAATGGGGATTCAAGGGGGATTTGAATCGATTTGTTAGGGATCTAAACAGAATTTCGGACTTTCACAATCAAGTTTGTACACAGAAAGATTCATCAGAATGCACATCTGAAAATAATGAGAGCAACCATGTGCCATATATTATATTGCCCAGCTTTCCCGTCAAGCATGTACCCTTGAAAAGTGGCGCGATACTGAGATGGATGGCTATCAAATGTAACGGGATCCTCGATGGATTCAAAAAGATCCTTGAGAATGAGAACCCTGATCAAATTTTTGCTGCACCATCTGCTAGCGATCAAGCTATACGAGATTTTTTAGACAACAAAGGTTACTTGGCGGATGCACTCATTGAAGAACATGTAAAACTTCGTTTGGTCCATACAAATGGAAAAGTTTGTCGGGATTTGGTAAAGGAATTGGAATCATTTTACTCCAATAATATAGCGACACGGGAGAGTGGAACGTTGTTTCCAGAATTATTTTCTTCTGACGCGGTGCATCCGAATGATTTAGGGTACGATTTTTTTGGCAGGCATCTAGGGAGTATGGTTATCAAACGATGGAAGGACTAGAACGACGGGAAGGAGATGCAGTGACCGTGAATGTGAACACGATTGTGGAGGGTGTAAAATAATAGAGATTCATTTTTGGCAACACCATTACATATCATGATTATTATTTCTCAGTGTTCACCTACAATTGCACTCACAGATATTGATGTACTGGTATGCTTTGTTATAATCCGACTATAACAGGGCAGCACAACTTTCTCACGGCTTTTACGACTGATAGGGCGACAATTGCGGATGTTCGTGGATTCGTTGTAGAAGGGGCAGCTTCCACTTGTACCTTTATTTTACCCGCCGGACCGACAAATGAAATTTCAACGAGATTTCCAGTGGCGTTAGGATTCGCTACTAAACTTGCCCGAGTCTCGTCAAGACCAGCTGTTGCCAAAGCAAGCATTGCAGCAACATTGGCATTTTTGGGAAACATTGTTGCCGCCTTTCTAGCAGAACCTTCAAAAAGTGTGCAAGGTTCAGTAATTTTGAGCAAGTCTGGATAATCCACCAGTGCTTTAGTACCGAGCCATGCTTTAGGGGGTTTGGTTTGCGTCACTTTGACTTCGGTGCAACTATCTAGAGCAGCGCTTCCCATCCAATCCACAGCTGGCATGGACCCGGTACATAAAATTAACCGAGAACCATTTGCCTCCGCAGTGGCGTGCAGATCATCGTACAAGGACTCATTTGTTAACGACCCAATTGACGTAATCATGAAATCTCGCCCCAATTGAAGGCAACGTTTTGCGTACTCTTTCACTGTCGGTTGCCCAGCAGCTTCAATGCATAAGCTCCAATTGGAATCGGTGCTGAAAAACTCGTCGGCTGCTGTAGTTACAGTGGCTGCAGCGCGACAGTCATACGGAAGTAGCGATTTGAGTTCCTCTTCAGACCGTTCTTTCCGAACTAGAACTGCCGTGAGTATGGCCGGTCCAGCTTCTCCTTTCATAATCATTTCAGCTACTTTGCTGTTAATGGCGCCGCACCCAAGCAAGCCAATTCGCAGCGGTTCTTTCGCAACTTTTCGTCTCTTTGTCGTCACGGCAGCGTCGTTGAGATTACGACGGCTTTGATCTTCTTCCTTAGAATCCGCCATTTTTCTTCATCACCTATGTTCAATTTTTTTGTTCGCAAATCTAACAGTACGTATGCTGTCTGATGGTAGTGCTTAGTGCTTAGTGCTTAGTGCTCGTCGACCTTTGGCCTTTGGTTGAGAGTGTCACGCTGTCACCGCTGTCACCTTGAAACTTGAAATCCATCCTATTTTGAATTTGCATTTTCTCCGAACTTCAACTTTTAAAAAGCCCTGATTTGAGATTAGGCTATTTTAATAAAAAAAACTACCAACCCTACTGTACTGTAGCCAAATTTAAGATTGAAATGGTTTCGTGTTGAAGGGCGCGGCGGGAAAGCCAAGGATCTCACATTATTAGAGACTATCAAATAAGATAGAACATTGTTGCAGCCGTATCTATCGTACTTACTTCCCCTCCAGTTCGCTGGAGAGGGTTATGCACAATGGTACCTAATGAAGAAGTACCCTCAATTGTTCATCAATGTTCGAATGGAAAAGGCCGGATCGATTGGTCGGAAATCTGGTGCTCGAGTTTGCAGCTCTAATAATACAGGAGTTGTCTAATTTACGTTACCGGCCGTAAGTGGCATCTTACTTCACCCTCTTTTTCAACGTCGAAAATAATAAGAGAATCCACAGAAAACGCAAGAGACAGCTACACGTAATAGGAAGAATACGGAGGTTGTGAAATAGTTGACCTGTCACAAATTTTAACATACCGACCCACTCATCACTGCGCATAAGCACATCCGCACATTATATGAAGCGAACCCCCACGTCCGTCTCGTAATCGAAGGTGAAACGGATTGCTATCGGGACGGAATCAAAACCTACTCCCTCGAAAAAGGAAACTTTGTATCTGCAGCGCGCCGGCCTCCTCCTAGATGGATCCATAGAATCATACTGCACTATCGTCGCCAATGATAAACATAAAAAACACGATGCCTTCGGTGGCGGAACCGGTCTGAATTGGTTGATCTGCTCGAGAGGGCGACGGGGTTCAGGAGATCATTGAAAGCGGCGGCCGCTTAGTTGGGATATTGTTCGGAAGCTCAAGGGACAGAGGGAGTCCATTACAGAGGAGTATAAGATTGCCGATCCGGAATTGTGGACAATGAAACGGAAGGAACAGAGTGAGGATCGAGTGAGGTTCGATATGCTTCCATCGTGCAGAAGAATTTGTTGATCGTGTATGTATTACCACCACACTACACGCAGTTGCAGGAGAATGTAATGAAACTTTTTGGATGAATTCTAGATACTACTACTGTACGTGTAGTAAAATAGTAAGACATTATGACTTCATTTTATATTCACACAATAGATTTTGCAGGGACAGGAACAACTACACACGTACTGCACGTAACGTGTGTAGCATCTTTGTAAAACAAGTAATACTTCTGAATATTGTGATAAAAAAATTTACTGTATAATAGAAATCAACAAAAACATCTCGAATATATATATGTCTTTCCAAATGTAAAGGGCATCCGACCTATCATACGAACGAACGACAATTAACCATTCCTCACTATGGCCATGTGCAATACAGTAGATCAGTTCATTTCGCTCTGCTCAACATTTTTCTCTGGGGTCAACACTAGGTCGTTGGTATCTTGATTGTTTTTTCCTGCATCCTTCCCACTAATCCTTGCAACAAGTGAGTCGATAAATTTTGTTGGTTCAGAGGGTCCAAAGGTGTCATTTAAAGTAATAAAAATCACAAAGGAACCGATGGTTGCTTGAAAAATTGTCACCATCAAAATCATGGCAAACTTGGTAAAGAAGACCACCTGACAAAACATCATCACAATAGAAGCTGAGAATGTGGTCACAGCGGCAGCCAAGATGGATGGCCCCATATGGACCACAGCATACTTCGTCCTTACTTCCTTAGCCACTGCCCCTTCGTAGTGGATGTATGCATGCCCAAAGTGGATAATAAAATCACAACTAATACCAACCAGGATTGCAAAACAAACACTCTCGAGGAAGCCCAACTCCCAGCCAAATGCTACGAGGGTCGCTGTTGCTGCCGCGAGAACGTACAAAATGCATACTTCTGAGAAAAGCATTAATACGAGTGACCGCGAAGCGATCAATACAATAATAGCGGAGAAACCGATGGCAATTCCTGCAGCACCGATTGCGGTAAGAAACATCTGCTGATTGGTATCAAACCACCACCACAGTTGAGAAACGTGCATGGGATTGTTTACTCCAGCTGGAGCCTCGGCAGTGTAGGCCTTTACGAAATCCTCAAAATAATTCCACTGTATCTGAATCATGGGGATGGGGTCTCTATAACTAATATTTGACTCAGCCTCCATTATCAATATTTTGACCACACCATTCTCCTGAAGTACATCTCGATTGTCAACTAACTTACTCCATGCAATTATGCACGGGTCAAAGACCTCCTCGGGCACTGGGAGAGCGGATGATCCAGCGCAATTGTTGGCGTAATTATCTGTCGGAGAAGCCGATGTAGACTGCTCAGCTAACCAAGAGTCAAATTCATTTATGACACACTTGTAGCCAGTGGATGGGGAGCTAGCAAAACTCTCTTCGAACAAACGATCACAGAAACCCTGAAGGTGTAGCTGAGACTCTTCAGTTCTTGGGTTGAATGTATCGTCGAGCAAAAGCTTTGTCAAGATATCTGGTTTATTTTGCGGACCAGTATCACCCTGCTGCAAACCAAATATCAACTCAATCTTTGCACCCGATTGGAACAAAGCTTCATATAAAATGAAATTCTGCCACAAAAAATGGCTTTCAAATGGGTCACTGCTTGGAAGAAGTCTCACTTCTGTGTTTTTTGGCTGTGATAGCATGGAAGAAATGTAAACGCAGAGCGCGATTGCTACGAAACTTGCAGCAAGAACAATCCAACGGAAGCGGTGGATGAAAGTGTAGTAGGCAGATAGAATGCGATGGATCAAACTAATCTTCATGGGTTCCTCATGTTCAGGATCTTCTACAATGTCCAAATCTTCCGAGTCTTCCTCTTCAACTGCCTTCCTTCCGCAAATATTAACACAACAGTTTTTGGATCCATTTCGAAGCCAAATATCATAGAGGCATAAGCCTGGGAAGACAAGCAGGATATTCATTATGTAGTTGAATATGATCATGAGACCACAATACACCGCGAAACACAAAATTGGCGGCACAGGACAGATACACGTTGCAAAGAATGCTACTGCTGTTGTCGACGTCGTGAGAAGCATCGCACTAGCTGCATCAGGAAATGCAACTGCTGCAATGTCTTCTGTGCTACCGGTTGGATTCTGGATCCGAGCATTCTTGAACTTATCCACTGCGACAAATAAGTCATCTGCACCTAGCGCTGCCGCCACGAATACACCGATAAAATTGAGGAACGGGAAGAAGTCAAGTCCTGCAATGAAGACGTAAACGAAGTAGGACAAGGGAACACCAAAAATAATCTGGAGGATCCCCAGGAATGTCAACCAGGGTGACTTGGTATGGATGATCATTGCGATGAAAGTGATTATCAAGGAAGCGATGGCGAGTGTCTAGTAGAATAAGTCATACACGAAGAAAGGGAGACGAAATGAGAGTGTGAATTAAACAAAGCGTCTCGTTTCCAGTATTCAATGTTCACGATTCAGCAACAACTCACCATATCAGATGTTACAAGCAAGTCAACTTTGATTTGAGACAGGCTTTCATTCGTAGTGTCATAAGTCCCTATGACAGTAACACCATCAGATACATCAAAATCAGGGTAAAATCCATACATGGCTGTGTGTTGCATTACCTCGTCGGTGCCATCAAAGAAGGAACTATCTGAAGTGCGAAAGTAGGAACTAGTGTACCGCAGTTGTTTCTTACTACCTTTTCCAAAGTCAACATCGACCAAGCTCGGCGAAAAAGATGGGAGTGGACAGTTGGAACTATCCCCAGGCAATAGAGACGACTTATCAAAATTCTGAATGTATTCTTTAGTGCAAGTAACCAAATCATTCACAAATCCATCCTTTACGGGGGCGTATGCATTCATTAGCTCGTCACAGGAACTGTCCGTCATATTGAGTTTTACTCTCAACAGATATGTGAGAGAATGCGGTGGTGAACATGATGTGTTTCCATCGCCACACTTATCACATATATTGGCATCCCCCAAAACTTTCAGAGTATTAGTTTCAGCAGCACAAATTTTAGACATGATCTCAATGTCCAAAATGGAGAGAGAGGTAGATTCTTCTTCGGGCTGAGCCTTCCACATGGCAAACAAGTTATCTGATTGCACTATTGCTCTGTAATCATCGTACCAGCTGAGAGCACAAACATCGTTTAGAGCACGATGGGAGATGACCTCGTTCTTGGCAGTAATGATCTTGGCCGTGGAATCGAGGTTTTTCATCACATGATTCTGCACATTGGTTGCTGAATCTAGCAAACGGCGCCTCGATCTTTGGCCATCATTATCGTCCTTGTCTTCGATATCAGAAAATCCCAATGAATTTTCAGTCTTCAACTTTTCCCACACAGATCCATCCGTATCTTCGAACAAATCATTCCTGTTCTTGTGTACAACATCCCTTTGCATTTGACGGTCCGAAATTGTGGTACCCCTACTCAACCATCCTTTGTTATCTACCTCGATTTTGAATTCTCCCACGTAGATGGCAATAAAAGAGAGTATGGTTGCTGAAACAAGGGATCCGATTAGGACCTTTCGAGGGTTTCTTGCCGTTGCCCTTGAGAGTCTAACCGGGATAGTGAGAGACGGCGACTTATTAGTTTCCGCCGATTCTTCCAGTGGAACTGAAAAAGTGTGAATAGATCATAGTAGTGTGTGAGTAAGCAATTGAATAGGATGGGAACTTGAGTTGAACGAGATATGAATTTTCAGTATAACAGGCATGGTAAGCTCAACGGATAACAAAACTTCCTCGATAATAATGGAACCTACGACCTACGACCTACGACCTGAAAAGACCAAAGATTTCGTGATCCAATTCCAACGAAAAGAAGCTCAACATTCAACCAGATAATGTTGTCATCCCTGCGTGTACTCACCCTTTTGAGGACCGCACATCTTATCAAACCAGTTCAGTTGTGCTTGTCTGCAATTCTTTGTAAGATATGAGCAAACAAGAATTTCGGGTTTTACAAGCGCAGGCAGGCAGGGCAGGCAGGCAGGCCATGCCAGGCAGGATGGATGGAGCAAGCGTGCGTGCGTGGAGCGGTCTTTTAAAAAAATATTTAAAGTGTGCGGTATAGCGAGCAACAATTTCAAAATTCTCTTTCCCTTCAAACACGTCATCTTGATCTACAGGGAGATGCGGGAAAGTCGATTTATACCGACTTTTTAACGTTTCAAATTATCCCGCATCTGGATCAGTCCGCATATTAATTTCTCCGTGGGGGGGGGTTCATTTTACACGCATAATTGTGCTCACAATTTTAAAAAAATCGCTCTTTACCCA
>Ga0209712_10004110_pt1 | contig 11662 bp, 10 predicted proteins | sample ArcOceMetagenome_FD_187443 | JGI IMG/M metagenome (GOLD analysis project Ga0209712, IMG submission 187443) | Marine eukaryotic phytoplankton communities from Arctic Ocean - Arctic Ocean - Greenland ARC118M Metagenome (SPAdes) (version 2) | ecosystem: Environmental > Aquatic > Marine > Oceanic...
AGGCGCAGGAACTACGGTTGCTGTAACAGCAAATTCTTACGCACTTATGGGGCTCGCAGCCAATACGAGCTACGATTTTTATGTACAAGCAGACTGTGGAGTAAATGGAACGAGTGTAATGGTAGGGCCTGAAACATTTACAACAGATAACGATCCTATAGTACCAATTTACACGAATGACTTTACTACATTCCCAGGTGAATTTTGGTCATTTGGTGAGGGTGCATTAGTAGACGGGCCTTCTGAGTCTAGTAATAATTGGTATGATGAACTTTTTCCAGATGAATCTAATACAGTTGCATATGCAAATATTTACAATAATATGAATTCATGGTTAATTTCTCCATTATTTGATCTTAGTGGAACGGCTTACTTTTTAAATTTAGAAGCCTTTGCAAGAGAATATGATGATACTGCTAATGCAATTTGGGGAGTTGATGATTTTGTTACCTTAATGGTTACTGAAGATAGTGGTTCAACATGGGTTGAGTTGCACAGATGGGATGGGAATAACAGTCCTGGAGCAGCTGGAGCTGCAATGCCAGAACTAGATTTGTCAGCCTATACGGGCCTTGCTAAATTTGCTTTTTATGCTGAAAGTACTGCATCTGGTAGTGAGGATATTGACTTCTACATTGATAACTTCTCAATCACTTCAACTTCGTTAGGTCTTGAAGATGTTAACACATCATCTAACTTCACGTATTTCCCGAACCCAGTAAACAATGTATTGTCTATCAAAGCGCAAGCTTCTATTGATAGTATCACGGTTTACAATATGTTAGGGCAAACAGTTGTGAGATCAACACCAAACACAACTACAACTACTGTTGATATGTCTGGATTACAGACAGGGGCTTACTTTGTTCAAGTAGCTATCAACAACAGTATTGAAACTGTACGAGTGATTAAAAATTAAAATCCAATTTAATTTTATACAAAGCCTCGCTAAGAAATTAGCGAGGCTTTTTTATACAACAACAACTCACTTCAATTCAAACACTTTGTGTAACTTTGTGTCTATGATTGCAAGTGATTTTTCATTTATCATTCCTGTTTTTAACCGACCTGAAGAAATTAGAGAACTTCTTGAAAGTTTTTGTGCCTTAGAATCGCCCAAGACGTTTGAAATTGTCATCATTGAAGATGGCTCTACTTTAGACTCAAAACTCATTGTCGATCATTTTCAAGACCGTCTTAAAATTAGCTATTACGCCAAAGAAAACACAGGGCCTGGACATTCCAGAAACTATGGTATGGAACGCGCCAAAGGGCGTTATTTTATTATTTTAGATTCAGATTGCATCCTGCCACCACCATATTTAGAAGCCGTTATTTCTAAATTAAATACCCAGTATGTAGATGGATTTGGAGGGCCAGATGCTGCCAAAGATACCTTTACAGACCTTCAAAAAGCAATCAATTTTTCGATGACCTCTTATATGACCACTGGCGGTATTCGAGGCGGAAAAATTTCCGTTGAAAATTACGAACCCCGAAGTTTTAATATGGGAATTTCTAAAGAAGCCTTTCAAGCCACAGGCGGTTTTGGACGCATACACCCTGGGGAAGATCCCGATTTGTCCATTCGTCTCAAAGAAATGGGGTATCACTTACACCTCATCCCCGAAGCGTTTGTGTTTCATAAACGCCGCATATCCTTAGAAAGCTTTTATACACAAGTCAATAAATTTGGGCAAGCCCGCCCCATTCTCAATAAATGGCATCCACAATCCAAACGGTTGACCTATTGGTTTCCAACATTGTTCACCCTCGGTTTTGTGGGGAGTAGTTTAGCCGCTATTTTCGGGTTCTATTGGTTTTTAATCATTTACGCACTCTATTTTCTTGCAGCTATGATCGGCGCTTTTCGCTCCACTAACAACATCATTGTGGCTTTTTTAGTACTGCCCGCCATTGCCATTCAGTTTTTTGGCTATGGGTTTGGATTTCTCAAAGCCACCCTAAAGTTGGGACTTTCGAGAAAAGATGAAACCCTGCTGTTTCCTAATTTGTTTTTCAGAGCCCAATGATCAAAAAAATTAAACATATAAAATCCAATTTCGTGCAAGGCAAACGTTTGAACGTATTTGTGTTGTTTCTCTTTTTGTCGTTTTTGATTTCATTACTCTCAAAACTGTCAAACACTTATACCCAAACACTTCAATTTGAGCTGCAACCCACACAGCTAAAATCGAATGAAGTGCTGGTCTCAAAGGATGCTAAAACAATCAATGTCACCATTTCAGGCAAAGGATTTGCGCTGCTAAAATACTTTATAGAAACACCCACTATTGACGTTGATTTTTCACAATTAAACAAAAACAAAGCCCATTATTTTTGGACGGAACGCAGCCAGCTTGAAAAAATCATCAATCATTTTGATTCTAAAATCACGGTAAAATCCATCAACCCAGACACCCTTTTATTTCCATACGACCGACAGTTTATTAAAAAAATCCCTGTGGAAGTTTTGGTAAATTCAAGCTTCGCAGTCGGATTTGATTTGGTCAACCCCTTTCGGTCTGTTCCCGATTCAATCACTCTTATCGGGCCTGAATCCCTTGTGAAAACAATTTCAACCATTAAAACTAAAACCTTAGATTTAACAGATGTCAACGCCAATATTGATAGAGTAGTAGCCTTGGACATTCCTACCACTTCAGATCAGCTCAGCTATTCTGAGCAAACCGTTTCAGTGAAGGCTGAGGTTGAGAAATTCACAGAAGGCAGCGTCAATGTGCCCGTCACCATTGTGAATGTGCCAGACAACCTTACACTTAATTTTTTCCCTAAAGAAATAACCGTCATATTCTATGCATCTCTCAAAACTTACAACAGCATTGATGCCAGTCATTTTTCTGTGGAATGTGATTTTAATAACTTAACCGCTGAAAATAAATATCTAAACCCTGTGTTGGTAAAGCAGCCTACAACAGTGAAAACGGCTGCATTAAAAGGGACTGAATTTGAATATGTAATCACGCCAAAAAATGACTAAAATTGTAGGACTTACCGGCGGTATTGGCAGTGGAAAAACCACCGTAGCTCAGATGTTTAAATCCTTAGGCGTTCCTATTTACAATGCCGATGAGGAAGCCAAAATGTTGATGCAAAATTCTGAGGTCATAAAACAAGAATTAATACAGTTGCTCGGTGATACCTGTTATCAAAACGGACAGTTGAACCGTTCTTTTATTGCTTCCAAAGTATTTGCGGATAAAGCGTTGTTAGAAAAAATAAACGCCATTGTCCACCCAAAAGTAGCGGCTCATTTTGAAGCGTGGTATGCTAAACAAAATGCCCCTTATGTAATCAAAGAAGTCGCCATCCTTTTTGAAACCGGATCTCAAGATCTTTTTGATTTTATTCTGACGGTTACAGCCCCTGTGGAAACCCGCATCCAACGGGTAATTTCTAGAGATCAAAAAACAAAATCGGAAGTCGAAATGGTGATTAAAAATCAATTACCGGAGGATGAAAAAATAAATCTATCGCATTTTGTGATTTTTAATAACACAATTTTAGAAACACAGCAGAAAGTGCAAGAAATTCACAATGAAATTCTAAAATTGATTGAGAATTCCTAAAAATTTAACATTCGTGTTAACTTGTGGTTAAAAGCAAATTTAACATAATTTAAAACCTTAATTTTGGCTGATGAATAAAAAATTGTTCACTTTATTGGTTATTCTGATGAGTTTATCACTTATCGGAATTATTTTTGTCCAAGCCTATTATATCAATAATTCGCTTGAAACAAAGGAGGAACAGTTTACGTTTAATGTAAAAAAGGCATTGACTTACACCACCAATCAAGTGGCGGATATTGAGTATAAAAAATATGTCAAGGCACTCAATAAAATCATCTCTGAAGGAAAAGAACCGGACACTACTGCCATCCGTAACATCACCGTTTACAAGCAAGACAATAACACCAATCAAATTATTATTTATAATACCGGAATTCTCGAAGAGAATTTTAAAGTGCCTTCACTAATTGATCTTAACATAGACAGTTTAGGCTTGAGTAGTTTTAGAGGGAAAACTACCACTAAAATTTATGATAATAATGTTTTTGGAGGCGATCTCATTTCGACCACAGAACAGTCTTTTGAAAAAGTCCTCAATATGGATAAATTACAAAAGGCCACTTTTGAATCGCAATACAAATCAGAAATCAAGAACACCCCAATCCATCAACGGGTTTCGCCTTATGGAATCCAGAAATTATTACTCAAAAAGTTAAAAGAAGACAACATTGGTATTGGGTTTGAATTTGCAATTTTCCACAATGACCTTGGCACTAAAATTCAATCCGACAATTTTGACCAATCTTTGGTTCCTACCATTGGTGCGCCCATTTTTTTAGATGACACTGACGAGAGTGATTTTAAACTTTACATCAATTTTCCCGAACGCAAAAAATTCATTATTTCTTCGATTATAGGGGTCACATTGCTATCCGTATTGTTTACCCTGATTATCATTATTGCCTATACCAGTGCCTTGTACCAGTTAATTAAACAGCGCAAAATATCGCAAATGAAATCTGATTTCATTAACAATATGACGCACGAATTCAAAACACCCATCGCCACGATCAACCTAGCGTTGGATGCCATTAGAAACCCACAAATCATCAACGATCAAGAAAAGGTCAAACGCTACCTTCGAATGATTAAAGAGGAGAATAAGCGTATGAATGCGCAAGTTGAAAATGTATTGCGAATTTCCCAACTTCAGAAAAAACAATTGAACATAAGTAAAGACCGCCTAAAACTGCACGATTTAATTGAGGATGCCATCACGCATGTGGAGCTTATTGTAGAAGATCGCGAAGGCTACATTAAAACACATTTCAAGGCCGCTAAATCGTCTATATTGGCCAATGAAACTTACTTTACAAATGTAATCGTGAATGTTTTAGACAATGCCATCAAATATTCTCCTGAGGCGCCAAAAATTGATGTTTATACAGAAAATGTAGGGAACAACGTTTTGCTAAGTATTAAAGATCAGGGTTTGGGAATGAACAAAGCCGTACAAAAACGTATATTTGAAGAGTTCTACAGAGAATATACGGGCAATGTGCACAACGTTAAAGGTCACGGATTGGGCTTAGCGAATGTCAAACGAATTGTAGAAAATCACCAGGGAACTGTGTCTGTCGAAAGTGAAAAAGGCAGGGGAAGTACCTTCACTATAAAATTACCATTAATCGCATAATATCATGGAAGAAAGTTTAAAAAAAATATTACTAGTCGAAGATGATCCGAATTTTGGAACCGTCTTAAAAGAGTATTTATCCCTCAATGGTTATGAAGTTGTTCATGCCAAAAATGGGATGGAAGGCTTTGAGAAATTCAAAAAAACAGATTACCATTTGTGTATTTTAGATGTGATGATGCCCTATAAAGATGGGTTTACACTCGCCAAAGAAATACGTGAAAAAAACACTGAAATTCCAATCATTTTCCTCACCGCCAAAGCCCTAAAAGAAGATGTTTTAAAAGGCTATAAAGTCGGTGCTGATGATTACCTGAACAAGCCTTTTGACAGTGAAGTTCTTTTGATGAAGATCAAAGCGATCATCCAACGAAAAACCGTGGATACGCTTGCTGATAGCAAACAATTTGAATTTACTATTGGCGAATTCAGTCTGAACTCTAAGTTGAGATTCTTAAGCCATAAAGGGGAAAAACCAGCTAAGTTATCGCCCAAAGAAAATGAATTGCTTCGCTTGTTAATTTTACACGAAGACGATTTGATGCCTCGCGAAATTGCATTGACAAAAATATGGAGAGACGATAATTATTTCACATCGCGAAGTATGGACGTTTATATTGCAAAATTACGAAAGTATTTGAAGCTCGATCCGAAAGTAGAAATCCTTAATATTCATGGGGAAGGCTTTCGATTGGTCGTCAATAAATAACAGTTTAAAAACCAGCTTTTAGCTGGTTTTTTTTAGCTCTTTATCTAAGTAATCTAAAATATCTTGCAACTCTGTATCGTATTCAAACCACTGTGTTTCGGAGTCCTTTTGGAACCATGTCATCTGACGTTTGGCAAATCGCCTTGTGTTTTTCTTAATTTCTGAGATCGCAAAATCAAGCGTCCACTTTTCGTCAAAATAATTAAACAATTCTTTATACCCCACAGTATTGAGTGCATTTAAGTCTCTGTGTTCAAACACCGCTTTGGCTTCTTCCAACAAACCGTTTTCGATCATTTGATCGACCCGATTGTTAATCCGTTCATAAATCAAGGGGCGTTCTGCTTTTAAGCCAATTGAAATCGTTTTAAAATTTCTTTGTCCTCTGTTTTTATTTAAAAATGACGCATAAGGCTTTCCTGTGCCTCTACAAATTTCAAGGGCTCGAATGACCCGATGCGGATTTTGGAGCGCGATAGTCCCGTAGCTTTTAGGATCCAGTCGTTTTAATTCTTCTTGAAGAACCTCTAACCCTTTTGATTCCAATTCCGAGTTGAGCTCTGCTCTAATTTCCGAGGGGATATCAGGGAATTCGTCAAAGCCTTTAAGCACTGCATTGACATACAATCCAGAGCCGCCAACCATCACCATAACAGGGTTGGATGCATGTAGTAATTCAAGTTTTTCAAGTGCTTCTTTTTCAAAAGCACCCACGCTATAAGACTCCTGAATGGATTTGTGATGGATAAAATGATGTGGAGCAACGCTCAATTCTTCTGGAGTTGGTGCTGCTGTTCCAATGGGGATTTCTTTGTAAAACTGACGCGAATCCGCCGAAATAATGTCTGTATTGAACTGCGAAGCCAGCTTCAAACTAAGGGCTGTTTTTCCGATACCTGTAGGGCCTACAATCGAAATAAGATACTTATTCATCATGAATTTTATAACCACATTTGTGGCAGTATTCTGCATCGTCTTGGTGGTAGGTTTCGTTACAGTTTAAACAAGCCTGTGTATTGTGTGGAATCAGTTTTTCTTCTGTTTTGGTCATTTCTGAGGTCACGATTCCCGTAGGAATTGCGATAATTCCATATCCTAAAATCATGATTAAAGAGGCGATAAACTGCCCCAAAGCGGTAATAGGTGCAATGTCACCATAACCAACCGTCGTCAGTGTGACAACCGCCCAATAGACACTTCGTGGAATGCTGGAGAAACCACTGTCTTGTTCGCTTTCTATCAAGTACATCACGGTGCCTAAAATGACACATAGCACGATGACAAACGAAAGAAACACCGCTATTTTTGCCCGACTTCGTTTCAGCGCTTTTCCGAAATTAGCAGTTTCACCAATGAAACGGGTAAGCTTTAAGATCCGAAACACTCGCATCAATCGCAAGGCTCTTAAAGCGATTAAAGAATGTGTGCCTACAAAAAATAGAGAAAGATATTTAGGAATGGTTGAGAGTAAGTCGATGATGCCATAAAAACTAAATATATAGGCTCTCGGTTTTTTAACAATGATGATACGAACGATGTATTCCAAACTAAATAAAATCGTAATGATCCATTCTGAAGTGTTCAGAATTGCTGAATATTCAGCCTCAATACTTTCGACACTTTCGAGCATCACAAGGACAATGCTAATGAGAATGACAATTAAAAGAAGGACATCAAATAATTTACCGGCAGGAGTGTCCGCTTCATAAATAATCTCATGAATTTTTTCTCTCCAACTTTTTGATTGATTTGATTTTGACATATTTCAAAAATACTAAAAAAGTTTAGTCTTGAAGTTTAATTATTTTTAATCTTTTGTGACGGCGCATAAAACTTTGAATGATATGCTGCGCATCTTTGTTATGTTCCATCGGCGTTAAGATCGATTTTAACACCGCAGTCGTATGAATTTGAAAGTTTAAATTATAGTAGGCATATCCTCTAAAAACACCGTTTTCAATCAAGATCGCACTGCGTTCATCCACATCACGACCGTAGTCGATGAGTATCATGTTTTGATCTTTAAAAGTATGGGATTCGATAAGGTTTAACACTCTTTTATTGTAAGCCTCGGCAGGTTCTTCTGAAATACAGGCGCCAGCGCAGCTTTTAATATCGTATCCAAAACAAGAGTTTGCAGTTTTATAGAGCCCACAAAGTTTTTGACACAATTGATTTTGTTCTACGATTTTAGTCATAAAACTTTTTCCACTGTCATGATTTGAGAAGGTGGTGATGGGTTTTTGATTCCCTTTTATTTTCTCCACTTTTAAATTGATATACCCCTCAGCATCTCTAAAACTAAACAACCCATGGGTGAAAATAGTACGTCGAAGTGCCCGATTGAATTTGGGCTTGTTGCGTTTTATTTCTTCACTTTCTTTGAGGAGCGCAACCAATTCACTGCCTGTTTCATCATAAGTAACCGTAGCAACTGCGAGCTGAATTTTTTTTGATTTCGGCGTTTGACCTGTAAAATGCTGATTGATTCTACTTTTGATGTTTTTACTCTTGCCAATATATACAATCTCACCATCGGCTTGATGCACATAATACACGCCAGTAACGGATGGTAATTTAGAAATGATATCGGTTAATTTCGGTTCCATCTGATGTTTTGGATCCAGACGAATGGCTGCTTTGATGATTGTTTTCTCAACATCCTTATCGAGAAGCATCTTAAATAGTTTGACGGTTGCTGTTGCATCGCCCGCAGCACGGTGCCGATCACTCACGGGAATGCCTAAAGACCGCACGAGTTTTCCCAAGCTGTAAGAGGGAAGGTCGGGAATTAGTTGTTTAGAAAGCTCTACCGTACATAAATTTTCACGTTCAAAATCAAAGCCAAGACGTCTAAACTCCGTCTTTAAAATTCGATAATCAAACTGGGCATTGTGAGCCACCAAAATACAATCTTCTGTGATTTCTACAATCCGTTTGGCAACTTCGTAAAACTTGGGTGCAGAGCGCAGCATTTTACTGTTGATCCCCGTGAGATTCACCACAAACGGTTGGATGTCGCGTTCGGGGTTCACAAGGCTGATAAATTGATCTACAATTTTATGACCGTCAAATTTATAGATGGCAATTTCCGTAATGCCTTCTTCATTAAATTTCCCTCCGGTGGTTTCTATGTCTAAGACTACGTAGATAGTGCTGTTTTAAATGGCGTAATTTCTAGCTCCAAAGATACGACTTCCAACGCGAACCATGGTACTTCCGCAGTCAATAGCTAAAGGATAGTCGCCACTCATTCCCATAGAAATTATTTCAAGTTCTGGGCCTATTTTTTTTAAGCTCTCAAACGTACTTTTAAGCGTTGTAAATTCTTCTTTAATTTGAGTGCTGTCATCTGTAAAGCTAGCCATTCCCATCACGCCCACAATCGCTATATTTTTTAAACTTTTAAAATGATCGGAGTCTAATAAAGCATGCGCTGCTTCCGCAGTCATTCCAAATTTGGTATCCTCTTGAGCAATTTTCAGTTGTAACAGACAGTTGATGGTGCGCTGGTGTTTTCCCGCTTGCTTATTAATCTCATTAAGTAATTTCTCCGAGTCCACCCCATGAATCAAATCGACAAAGGAAGCCATGTATTTGACTTTATTACGCTGTACATTTCCAATCATATGCCACTGAATGTCTTTGGGCATTTGTTGGTGTTTATCCGCCATTTCTTGAATTTTATTCTCCCCAAAAATGCGTTGTCCAGATTCGTAGGCTTCCATCAAGTCTTCTACAGGTTTTGTTTTAGAAACAGCGACCAAGCTTACATGACTCGGAAGTTGAGATTGAATTTCAGATAAATTGGTTTTTATAGACATAATTAAAACTCGTATATAGTGATTCCACTTCTTAATTTTGGATAAATGTAAGTGCTTTTTGGAGGCATCACAGCATCCGAATCTGCGATGGCCATTAATTCTTTTGCTTCGATCGGAAACAGTCCAAACCCTACCGCATGATCACCACGATCTACTGTTGCTTTGATCTGTTCCAAACTGTCGGCTCCATAAATATACCCAATACGTAAATTGGTGCGAACGTTTGTAACTCCTAAAATAGGTTCCAAAAGATGCGTTTGTAAAATGTGGGTATCAAGTTGTTGGATCGCAGAATCACTGTTTTGTTTTGTTACACGTAAAGATAAGGAATAAAATGTTCCCTCTAAATACATGGAAATATCGTGTCGTTTTGAACTTTTATAAGGTTTTGAGCCTTTATTTTCGAGCTTAAAATCAACACTAATTTTTTCTAAAAAAGCATCGGTACTCAAACCGTTCAAGTCTTTGATCACTCTGTTGTAATCGTATATTTTAAGTTGACTTTCCGGAACTAAATAGCTTAAAAAATGATTGTAAGAAGCCTCAGTTGTAGGGTGTTTCTCTGATTTTAGTTCGCGAGCCAAAAGTGCCGATGATGCGGAACGGTGGTGTCCATCAGCGATGTAAAGCGAGGGGATATTTTGAAACGCTTTTTGAATAAAAATAACATCTTCTGGATCATCGACACACCAAAGTTTATGGGTTTCATTTTCAGTTGCCCAAGAGTTAAACTCAGATGCCTTTTTTTTGGCATTTTGAATGCCTGTTTCCAACGTCAAATCGTCTGCGTAAGTAAGCAGTACAGGCGCCGCATTGAACCGAACGTTTTCTAAGTAAATTTTAAACGTATTTTCACGTTTCGAAATAGTTGCTTCGTGTTTTTTGATGACATGAGAGTCATAATCTTCTGCACTAGCGGTTGCAATGACGCCACAAAACAAGTGTCCGTTTGCTTGTACTGTTTCATAAATATAATAGGAGGGAGCAGTGTCTTTAATCAAAACATCTGAGGCTTTAAATGCTTCAAATCTTTTTTTGACCAATGCATACCGCTTTGATTTTTCGGATGCAAAAGAGGGGTCTTTTTTTATGTTAATAATACTCAAAAAGGAAGCAGGGTTCTCTTTTAATTCTTTTTTTAATTCGTTCTCAGAATACGTTTTGTAGGACTTTGAACTAAAGTTTCCAAGATTCGTTTTTGAAGGACGTACCGCTCTGAAAGGATTGATTTTTGCCATTATTTTTTAGGTATAGATTTGGTATGAATTTTTAAGAAAATTGAGCAGCAACATTGACTGCTTTTCGTTCTTTTGAATAATCGTAAAAGCCTTCGCCTGTTTTAACTCCATATTTTCCAGCGAGCACCATGTTTACTAAGAGTGGGTTTGGAGCGTATTTCGGGTTTTTAAAGCCGTCATACATCACTTCTAAAATAGATAAACAAACGTCGAGTCCAATAAAATCGGCTAATTCTAGAGGTCCCATAGGATGGCCCATTCCAAGTTTCATAACCGTGTCAATTTCTTTAACTCCTGCAACGCCTGTAAACAAAGTTTCGATGGCTTCATTAAGCATGGGCATTAAAATACGGTTGGCCACAAATCCGGGGTAGTCATTTACAATGACGGGCGTTTTATGAATTTTTTCAGTAAGATTTACGATGAATTCTACAACTGCTTTTGAAGTACTATAGCCTGCAATGATTTCCACTAATTTCATGAGGGGTACAGGATTCATGAAATGCATTCCAATGACGCGTTCTGGTCTTGAGGTTACCGCAGCAATTTGTGTAATTGAAATAGAAGAGGTGTTGGTGGCTAGAATGGTATCTTCTGAGCAAGTTTTATCTAGTTGTTTAAATATTTGAAGTTTTAAGTCTACATTCTCAGTAGCTGCTTCA
>Ga0209712_10004111_pt1 | contig 11662 bp, 11 predicted proteins | sample ArcOceMetagenome_FD_187443 | JGI IMG/M metagenome (GOLD analysis project Ga0209712, IMG submission 187443) | Marine eukaryotic phytoplankton communities from Arctic Ocean - Arctic Ocean - Greenland ARC118M Metagenome (SPAdes) (version 2) | ecosystem: Environmental > Aquatic > Marine > Oceanic...
CAGTTTTTGGCAAAAAATGGCAGGTTATGATCACCATGCCAAGATATCTGAAACGTTACTTAAACAAGCCTGTATTACGATGGAAATTGACGGGTTGAAGGATGTTAATTTGTCTGAGCTCAAGCAGCAATATCGAAAACTACAGCATGAAAACCATCCCGATAAAGGAGGAGAAATTGAAGTGTCTCAGTTGATATTACAAGCATATACTCAGCTTCGTAGGCATATAATAGCCTGTGGTTAATATTGATTTTTTATATTTTAAGCATTCCCAGCGTTCAGGCTTTATAGAACGATGGGCATCCTAAAGACATAAGGCGCCTTAGACAGACATCCAAACCTCTTTTAAACAAAGGCTTTTAACATTGCTGACAGCTAATTTTTGTTGCCTAGGTTAAGCATGTTTTCTACTCTTAAAATGCTGCAATAAAGTCTTTTTATAGTGAATTTTATTCATTAGTTATTCTAATTAAAATAGTCAAAAAATGTTCATTGCACCTAGTGATACCTATCACTAAAATCTGTACCTCGATTATCACTTTTGTGTATGCAGGTAGCTTATAGCACTCCCTGCATGACCTAAATTTTTTGAAGTAGTAGCAGAAAAATGAACCAGTTAGAGTTTATCCAAATACGTCGTTTTATCCTTAAACTAGGTAAAATGCTGCACAAGTACGGTTCTCCCTCTTTTCGTTTGGAAGCGTATTTAACTGAAATCGCTACGCATTTTGGCTTGCATGCATCTTTTAACTCTACACCTACCACTTTAACGATTGTGCTGTGGAGTGATTACCATGAAGATGAATATAACCATTCTGCACGTATGCAACCTGGAGATCTGGATATGAATTCTTTGTCTCGAACTGATGAGTTAGCGTACGAATTATTGTCTGGTGACATCTCACTTGCAGAAGCCAATACACGCTTGGATGAGATTAATGTTATGCCGAGTCCTTATGGAAAAAGCTTAACAGGCATCGCTTTTGGCTTGTCTACCAGCGCATTTGCGATGTTGATGGGAGCCGGTTGGTCAGAAATCATTTATTCTGGTTTGTTAGGGTTGATGGTGTATTTCTGGACGCTTTGGGCATTTAGTTCAAAACGGGTTAGTTTGATGTTGGAGCCATTGGCTTCGTTTTCAGTAGGTTTTGTGGCCTGTGCCATCAATCATTATTCATCTTCAGGTTTTAATATTTGGCTGATTATCCTGTCCTCTTTGATCATCTTAGTGCCGGGCTTGTCATTGACCATGGGGCTAGCTGAATTGTCCTCAAGAAATATGGTATCTGGAACGGCGCGGATAATGGATGCCACCATGCAGCTATTTAAACTGTATTTTGGTGCTTTTTTAGGGGTGAGCTTGGGCTATCAATTATTTGGTCAGCAAGAGCTGGCAATGGCCGTCACCTTGCCTATTTGGGTCAACTGGTTGGGCGTTCTTTTGCTTAGTATAGGTCTAGTCGCCATATTTCGTACTCGAATGAAACATGTGCCTTGGGCAATGACCTCCACCTTTATTGCCTACGGGACCTCGACTTGGAGCTCAGGTTATCTTGAAAACGGACTTGGCGCCTTTGTGGGTGCATTTGCACTGGGGGTATTTGCCAATCTATTTTCACGTATTGTCAACGCGCCTTCTACCATAGTCGCTATGCACGGTTTAATTGTGCTGGTTCCGGGTTCAAAAACCTACATTGGATTGAATTCGTTTATCTCAGGGCAAGATATTATCAAAACGGACCATATTGGTCAGGAAACCTTCTTGATATTGATGTCGCTGGTGGCAGGATTAATATTCGCTAACGTGGTAATGCCTACCAGAAAATCGTTGTAATAAGGTAAAGGCTTAGGGCGTCAACTAATATAATGACAATATTGCTAATAGGTTTAGTAGAATCTATACCAAGGGAAATACACCCCTTCTTTGAATTGAGTTTTAGCATTTAATCATTCATTTTCATATTTTAATCCAAACCGCAACAGCTCTTCTAAAGTGGCAATGTTAAATAGTTACGACTCAAAAGTGGTAGTGGTGACTATTGGAGTCACAACGCTTTAGTTGACGACCCCAATAGTGAATGCTCTTTGCTAATGCACTATATATTTTACTATTTTAACTGTGCAAATTGACCAAATAACGCCCCACAACCTTAGCTTGCATAAAGCGCTGCAGATACTCAGGGGTTTGTTCTAAGGATATTTCTTCACATAGATTTTGCAGATTGGGTAGTTTCATATCGCTAGCGACGCGTTGCCAAATATGTTGTTTATCACTAAGTGGGATGTATACCGAGTCCACACCGAGTAACGACACACCTCTGATGATAAAGGGAAATACAGTAGATGAAAATGAATCAGAAGACGCCAGTCCACATGCTGATACGCCGCCACCTGATTTAATTTGTTTTAGTAAGTTACTTAGATAGTCACCGCCTAGGGTGTCTATTCCATGAGCCCATCTTTCTTTGCCCATTGGCAGACCGGCCACTTCATTGAGCACATCACGATGTAATACTTCATCGGCACCAATAGATTTTAAATGCGCAGTTTGTTCAGGTTTACCCGAAAAGGCTACCACGCTATAACCTAACTGCTTGAGCAGGGCGATACTGATACTGCCGACCCCCCCAGTTGATCCTGTAACCGCGACGGGGCCATCTTCAGGACGAGCACCCATTTTTTCTAGTTTTTGGATACAAAGAGCTGCCGTTAAACCGCCAGTTCCGTAACTCATGGCTTCTTTTAAAGTTAAATTATCTGGGCGTTTAACTGCCCAGTTTGCGGGAATGGAAATCATCTGGCCTAATCCGCCGGGGGTATTCATACCCAAGTCATAGCCAAACATTACTACTTCATCTCCAGGTGAAAAGGTGCCTGACTTATCTCGCACAACAACGCCTGCAGCATCTATCCCCGGAGTATGAGGAAAATGTGCGCTGACCCGTTTATTACCACTAGCAGATAAAGCATCTTTATAATTCAATGATGAATAGTGAACATTAACGAGTAAGTCATTTTCTGGTAAGTCACTCACTGAGCGATTGACTATATTCAAAGTAAATTTTTTGTTATCCGTTTCTTCTACCAGCAAAGCTTTAAAAGTATTTAGCTCAGACATAATTGCAAGTTTCCATGATGATTAATGTTGCATATTACTTTAACAAATAGGGATTGTTACGGCTAGAATTGTTGACGCGCTCTTTTAAGAACAGCTGAAGCTGGTAACTCTCATAATGACAGGGTTCAAAATGCCATTCGATTGATTGGCGCCAGTACTAAGTTTTCAACAACATAATAGAAGATTAGAAAGATGTTTAAGCCTTGTTATTTTGGTCACCACTTTAGTCTGCTTCTTTTGTGGTAAGCGCGAGCAGCTCGGTAATTAACAGAGCTGTTATATTAATGGAGTTGTAATTCATGCGTTGCGAGATTGCAGCACATTTTTGAAACACAAGTGAGATACCTGATACTGCAACTGTATTTTCAATATATACATCATGGTCTGTGAGTGGACATAACGCAATTTGTTAATCTAACTGCCATCAAGCAGACTATCAGCCATCGTATTGACAGGTATCTACAGGTATCGACTTACTTATTGGATGTCTAAAAGGGCTACTTCAAAAATGAGTAACGAGCCTGAGGTTATTTTCCCCGTGGCTCTATTGCCGTATCCTAATTCAGATGGAATAAAAAATTTAAATTTATCACCAACAACCATTAATTGAACCCCTTCGGTCCAACCTTTTATGACTTGATTTAAAGGGAAACTGATAGGTTCATCTCGTACTACTGAGCTATCAAATACAGTACCGTCTAATAATGTACCGTGGTAATGAACTTTTACTGTTGTGCTCGCACTTGGATGATCACTTCCTTCACCTTTTTGTAATACTTGATATTGCAAACCAGAAGCCGTTTCAATTACACCTTCATTAGTTTTATTTTTTACTAAAAAATCTTTTCCTATAGCAATATTTTCGACCGCTTCTTTTTTATTCATTGAGTTTCTTGCGAAGTAGAATATCGTCAATGCAATGACTATAGCTAAAACAATAAATTTCATAACTTTTCCTATTAATGTTTGATGATGGGTATTCTAACACTCGATTCTTTTTGGGGGGGAGCAAAGTGTATAAACTAAGAAGAAATAATACGCTGGTTCTTGAATGAGCACTGACGTATTGTCATGAAATAAACATGGCCACTTCCAGAGACGCAACTGATTATTTCAGAAAAAGCCTAGTCAAAAATGTAAACGTATTGGGTTATGTTTAGATTGAAAACTGAAATAGCGACACATCATAACCCTACTCATAATTTTTGAAAATAGTCGAAGAAATTAGTACATAAACCACTTTATGATAGATGCTTCGCGATGCTTTTTTAGTTTGTTTTATACATAAATCAATAGCTGCAGAGTACTCATTTTTCCGAGTTATTAGCATCAGGATCATGTGTCTAATCGAGGAAACTTCACTGCCGGTCTATTTTAGGTAACCGTGTATATTAATTAGGAGTAATCCCCAGGTTTAATAAACGATCATAGTTGAGGCGCGAGTAACTGATCTTGCGAAGTGGTAATAATGGTCGTTTTACTACTACGCAGTCTTGCTCGAAAATGAAAATAATATCGGGGCAATCTATGATTACGATGGACGACTTATTTATTTTAAATGCATGGCCTGTGAGCCTAAGAAATTCACGGAATCTAATGAAATATTTATTTTTCAACTTATACTCCTTGCTTGCTGGAATTCAACTTACCAATATCACATATTGGCAATATTAAGTCATTGGTTATCACATATAGTTCATTATTTTGATAAAAAATTTTTTAAAGAGGATATTTTATTTAGTGTGTTGCAACGAGAATGAACTTGAAGTGTCAACGTGATGCAAAATTGGTTATTGGAATATCTTTGGGATGATGGCATAGGAAAATGTATAGTTTAACTGGTCTAGACTTGAGAGTTAACGCGTATTACCTAATCAATAATAGTTAAGTATACAAGGGCAGTATGGATTCATTAACACAAGCAGTATTGGGAGGTGCGGTTGGTTATGCAGTACTCGGTAATAAAGTGGGTCGTAAAGCGGCTATATATGGTGCGATTCTGGGTACTTTACCGGACTTAGATGTGTTTTTGCCTTATGCAGGTGAAGTTGAAGCTTTTACTTATCATCGAGGATTTAGCCATTCTTTATTAGTACATTTGTTAATCAGTCCGTTAATTGTATGGTTAATAACCATATGTCATCGAGGGGCAACACAATATAAAAAGCACTGGTTTTGGATGATATTTCTGTGCTTATCTACCCATGGTATTTTAGACAGTTTCACAGTTTATGGTACACAATTGTTATGGCCTATCACTGAGTACCCCTTTGCTGTATCTACTGTGTTTATTATTGACCCTATTTATACATTGCCTCTATTGATCGCTTTTATTGTTGTTTTGTTACCTAATATAAAGTCCAAACTTGCCTCTAAAATTAATATACTTGGGATAGCAATCAGCAGCCTTTATCTATGCTGGTCTTTGGCGGTAAAAGTTTATATAGACGACAAAGTAGCTATAGCCCTAAACGATAGGCAGATTAAAGCTAATCATTATTTGAGTACGCCTGCGCCTTTATCCACAATGCTTTGGCGGATATTGATCATGTCGGGTGATCAGTATTATGAGGGGTATGTATCTATTTTTGATTCTGCATCTGATGTGAGTTTAGATGCTTATCATTCGTCAGATTATCTACTGGATAATATTCAAGATGAATGGGGTGTGCAGAGACTTCAATGGTTCACCAAAGGGTTTTATTCCGTCAAGCAGGATGAACAGAATATTGTGTTATCTGATTTACGTATGGGTGTGGAGTGCAGTTATGTTTTTAACTTTTTTGTAGGCAAGCAAACAAATAATGGGATTGTTACTGGCACTTTTGAGAAGGCCAGTGATCGGCCTGACTTGAGTCAGCTTGGCAGTATTTGGGATAGAATTTGGGATGCTTCAGTTTCAATGGTCCCCGATAAAAAAAATGGAGTGTGTGTCACTAATGAACCTTAGTTGCCCTCTAATCATTCAATTTCATAAGGCCCATAATAGGTATGTTTGTAATGAGGTACCTTATATTTAGGTTGTAAAAATGTGACTAAATTGATCAGTTCAGTGACGGTCATCACATCATTAAAGACCAGCATTTTTGACACCCCGTCTTGTTGGATAAGTGCAGGTTGATAGTTTTGGGCTAGTTTATGTGAGGGGTTAATGACAGAGGTTACCAGATCAGCATAGGTGGTAACCCTTATTGGGGTGGCGCCTAATAGTACAGGGGGTTCAAATTCCTTGTTGACCATATCATATGCAAACCCCTCAAGATTATGACAGGCTAGGCACTGATATTTCATTAAAACCTTCTCACCCTCGACGGCATCTCCCTTGGGCAAACTGAAGCCTATCGGAGACTCGGGGCCAGGTTCACAAGCTTGCAAACCAAGGGTTAAGACAATAGATAGCAATAACTTATTCATATTTAAGTCGCATTTATAACAGGTCTAATATAATTCCTTCTAAGATAAGAGAATATTGTGGTTAATAAAGCTTCTAATGTGCGACTTATTGATATGCGTCAAGTCCCAATAGAGTAAGACTTATTAGGGTTATCAACTATTTCATTTTTAAGTTACTTTCCTCAGACTACATTTACGATGAGTCATCTTGAAACACACTAAAACCCATTCCCAACCTGAACGTCAAGAATCGGTAAGATCTGAAGTCACGGCGGGCTTACCCGGTGCTCCGTCAGCACTACACAAATATTTGCGTAAAACAGGCATCGACCCCGACAGATTATCCATTTTACATTTAGGCCGCCCCGCTTATTTGCAAAAGTATACAACCCCCCCTTGGGTAGTGCGGATGGCTGTGGGATATTTGTTATGGATAGCTTTATTTCTTCTCGATGTGTATTCGATTGAGCTACCTCATTATCTTGAAGCCATATTTTCACTTGTGGTTGGACTGATCATTATTCAGGTGGCCTGCCAGGTTTTGGTGACTGCCACTGAGCGCTTTGCGGCAAGAATGAGATGGACACACTATGTAGCAGGGACGGCGTCAGAGATCCTGTCTACTTTGCCTGAACTGGTGGTTATTGGGTTCCTTGTACCGGTGAGCCCTTTGACGGCCTTCATTGTTGCTATTATAACTATCTACAACAATGCCTTAGTGTTTAGTATTTATTCTTACTTCCTGCCAAAAGACTACAAGGGCAAATACCTTATGCCTAAACCCATTACAGATGCTGGTACGCAAGTGTTGATTGCGGGTGGGGCATTGGGGTTAATTATGGGCATTGTTATGTTGATTTTATCTTCGAACGGGCACCCCAAACAAGCTTTTGACGCTATTGATTTGGGGGTTATTGCATCTTTACTGTTGGCTATTTTTATGGCGTATCTCTATAAGTTGCTCAGAGACCTTGGAAAAGAGGAAGATGACGTCCAAGCCACATTAAAGTTAACCGAGGATGAAATGGTAGAGCGCCAGCAACTGGCTTTCAAAAATGTTGAGCGAAGCAGTCTTAGTCAAATCATGTTATTACTAGCATTGGGTGTGTTAGGTGCATTTTTGGGGGGCGAAAGCATTGCTGATTTTGCATCATTATCTATACAAGACATGGGATTGAGCGGGATTGTAGCGGCAATGATCCTTGCCGGTTTTGCGGGCATGAGTGAATATGTAATATTGTGGACATCCCATCGTAAAAAAGAATACGGAATCGCCTTGGCAAATGCCTTTGGTGGCATTGCACAGTTAATGTTTCTGATTGTACCTTTTACCTTTCTTGCCATCGCTTATTATCAAGCATTTGTTAACCCAAACCATCCCGACTTACCTATTTTGTTTTCGGTGCCCAATATTTTATTATTAATATTCCTTTTCCCTACCTTACATACATTAGCGACACTATTAGAAAATGACCACACAATGGACATTCTTGACACTACAATAATGGTTACGCTGGTGGGTTTACTGCTAATACTGCTGGTAGTTTATGGGACAGCGCCTGAATAAAACCCCAAGAACCAAAAATAAGAATTAAGTTACTCTGATTTTTTTCCTGAACAAATAAGCAAGACTATTAAGATGATAAACAGTAAAAAGTACTTGTCTTCAAGACACTCATAAACTGCTAATATTGGTCATAAGTCTTTATATATTAAATTCAAAAATGAAACATAAAGTATCACCTGAAGTTGAAGCGCAAGCTATGAAAATGGCCAAAAGTACTCAAAAAATGGGGCAAACTAAAGAGCAAACTAAGTTAATTGCCCAAGGTATTGAGAAGGGCATTGCTGAATATAAAAAACAGCAGGGTAGAAAGTTACGTGAAATAGATAAACAGCGTAAACAAAAAATAAAACAGCGAGATAATACATCTACCGAAACCGTAAAAGAGGCATCTAATAATTCTATAAAACCTTTGCCATGGATTTTACTGACGTTAAGCTGGTTAGTTTTTATCGCTTACATTGTTTTGTAACACTTAACGTTTCAGGGCAAGGTATAGAGGATCGTTGTAAGCTGTAAGTTGTAAGCTGTAAGTTGTAAGCAGTTACCAGTTACCAGTTACCAGTTAGCAGTTATCAGTGCAATAATAGGTTAAATTCTGAGCGGAATTTGACACTGTTTATATCTGCGTATATTGTTTGTATATACATGAGGTGGAAGATAGGGCGTTAGAAACCTCCCCCTGTAAGGGTATATTTTACATGATCAAAAAGCAGCGTACTAAGCTAGGAAAAAAAGATAGCCAATTGGTTATCCGCATTAATGGCGAAGAAAGAGATGAATTTGTATCACTTTGCGTAGACTTAGATACCAGCGCAGCAAGGGAATTAAGAAAGTTTATTCGTCGTTTTGTGGCTGAACATAAAACGTAAATTTGAATCGTGCAGTTATAAAGTCGTGCAGTTATAAAATTGTGTAGTTATAAAGACGTGCAGTTACAAAATCGTGCAATTTAGCACCTAGGAGAAAGTGAAATGGCAAAAACATCAAAAAAAGTGTCTAAAATAAAAAATGAAATCAAATTAAGAAAATCAAAAATGAAAAAGCAGTCAAGTAAAATAAAAAAACTTAAAAAAGCATTAAAGAAAGCCGTCTAGCGCTGCCTTTTTAAATCAAAAGAGAGGTTGAGCATGACAATATCCGTCAGACTCAGCCTTTTTTTAAATCCTCCTGACTATTGAGAGCTCTGCAATGACTAAAAAAACAGCGAAAAAGACAGCGAAAAAAACTGGAAATAAAGCAGCAGAAGACAAGATTTTAAGTACTGCGACGTTAAAAAAAATTGATAGTAAACTTATGTCTACTAAAGAAGATCTAGAAAGTCAGGTCAAATATTTAAGTAAACAAGTTAAAAAACTCAGCAAGAAATCAGGTAAAAAAGCGGTAAAAGTGCTTAAAAATTTAGATGCAAGCTATCATAGAAGATTAGTTCATTTGCAGAGTGAATTCGAAGAGGGATTGGCGTCACTTTCAACTGTGCAGGACAAAGTACTTGAACGATTACCCAATTTCTTCTCTGACAAAAGCAGTTTGACTAAAAGTGAAGTGGCCAAATCAACTCAATCTACAAATTACAAAACACCAGCATCAAAACCACGACCCAAAGCGGCTATTAAGACACCGACCATTGCATCAATAAAAAGCATTGGGCCAGTCATGCAAAAAAAATTAGCTGAAGAGGGAATTACGATACTTTCAGACATTGCCAATACTCCCAAAAATAAAGTTGATGCAGTAAAGAAGTTTGAAAAGGAAAGAGGGTTTAATACTTGGAAAGAACAGGCAAAGGCACTGTTAGCCAAATAAACTAAAATAAAGTAAGTCATTAAAGACTAAAATTTCTATACCCGAATCCTAAATATGTATTTTTTTCTAAAAATGTAGTTTTATCACTAATAGACATAATTTTTATTAAGAGTAATGGGATGACCTTTTATAAGTTGTTGATACATAAAAGGTCAACATTCTTTTGAAGTCAGGGGATCGCTTGAGTGAGATACAAAGGAAAGCTGATTAAGTGGAATTCTGATAAGGCCTTTGGTTTTATTCTGCCAAACGGAGGTGGTCCTAACGTTTTTATTCATAAAACCGCCTTATCTAACAGACACCGCACCCCGCAAATTAATGACATTATTACATTTTCAATTAGCAAAGATAAAAGTGGTAGGGTTGGCGCGTCCGCGGCCACTTTTTTGGGTGAAAAGCTAAAGTACGAAGGGGTCAAAAAAAAACCACGAAAAAATAGTACGTTTTCAATTTATTTGTCATTCCTGTTTTTAGCTGTGATCACTACGGCATACTTTATTGACCAACTTCCTCAGACCTTATTATTTGGATATTTTATTTTTAGCATTATTATTTTTCTAGTATATGCTTTTGACAAATCCAAAGCTCAACGGGTTCACGGCGGGATAAAAGAAAGCACATTACACTTTCTTGCGCTTGCTGGAGGCTGGCCTGGTGCTGTAATAGCCCAACAATTATTAAGGCATAAATCTCAAAAACGTGAGTTTCGGACTGTATTTTGGTTTACTGTGATTATAAATATCGGTTGCTTGGTATTATTTTATACATCGACAGGTGAGTAATATTTGCAGATCTTGTCTTAATCTTTATATTCTTTGTGGCAGACTAGTAGTCATCTACTGAGTCATCACCAATCAGTGAGCGTTACCCAACTGCTCGCAATTGTTCGCAATGTTGCTGTAACGAATTGGAAAGATTAAATTCGGGATAAGGCTACAACCCTATTATTAGAGTCATGAAGAGTTATCACTTTGTATAAGACAATTCCAACTAAGTATTTTTGATATGTTACCGCTGCCTACTTTAGTTGTAGAATTTATTGAAGGTACGCTTAATCATCCTCTTGTTTATTTAAACCCTAGTTTTAGTAAAATGATTGGTTGGGTTTAGAAGAAATACTAGATAAAGTGCATTGGTGGCAAACGGCATACCCAGTTCTTCAATATTAAAAAGTGGTTGAAAGATTATGAGAAGTGAGTGGAGATCCCACAGACTCAATCAACGATGACTTTGTTCTTATAACGGTTAATATTGTAACCAAGCATAATGGCCTTAAGCGATTTAAAGTTTACACTGGACTGAATAGTGCCCTATTGAAAGGGTATTATGTTGTTGCATTTGAAGAAACCAGTGGATCAATATTTTAAGTCGATAACCTTTTTCAAGCTTACCGACACAACCTTTGAATATATTGAAAATACTCGCCACGAAAAATCGGGACATTTAATTCATTTTTATAGGTAATACATTCCTAGAAAATGTTTGTTTGAGCACCACGGTAGACTCAATATTGGCAATATAATCTATCCTCCCTAAAGACTTTTTAACAAAGCCTTCATAGTCTTCTAAGTCTTCGGCAATAATTTTCAGTAAATAATCATACGCACCTGTTACCACAGAGCACTCTAACACCTGCTCTAAGCTTGCAACCGTCTGTTCAAATTGTGTTGCCAATTTATCTGAGTTAGCACTTAAACGCACAAAGGCATATACCAAGACGTTTAAGTTAAATGCTTGTCGATTGAGCGTTGCTTGATAACCTTCTATCACGCCAGCTTGTT
>Ga0209712_10004114_pt1 | contig 11657 bp, 11 predicted proteins | sample ArcOceMetagenome_FD_187443 | JGI IMG/M metagenome (GOLD analysis project Ga0209712, IMG submission 187443) | Marine eukaryotic phytoplankton communities from Arctic Ocean - Arctic Ocean - Greenland ARC118M Metagenome (SPAdes) (version 2) | ecosystem: Environmental > Aquatic > Marine > Oceanic...
TTTCTATCGGGAACCGTTGCGTGCAGAGAAACGACCTCATCAGCAATTTTTAAGTCGAAGTTCGCTGTAACGGTTGGCTTTGACTTGGTTTTCATCTGAGATTCGATTCCTTATCTAAGTTTGCTAATGATACAAGGCTTCGCCGCCGAAGTTTAGTTTTTCTAATGAGAAGCCGATAAAGCATCAAAATATTATACTGACACTTCACATCTGTTTTGGACCCTAAAGGTTCAATCTCAATGCAACGTGCAGCAAACTGAGGTTGAACTTAAAAAATATATAAGTCCTAATACCCTGCCGTCAATTATTGGCATGAATTTCCCATACTTTGGCGCCGGAGACAAAAGCTCTCTAAGCTGGTGCAGTTAACGTTAAATAATGATGACTTGACCAAGTTTCACCTATTGCTTTGCACTCTTAAGGGGCATAAGCACGTTTCATTCACGAGAAAATTACTATGTTTAAAAAACTCAATACTTATTTTTTTGTTATTTCTAGTGTCTTGCTAATTGCCCACAATACTTATGCAAAAGACATTAGTGCTTATGGGCCAAAAGAATTCACAGATAAAAATAAATGGACCGCAATTGTTGCTGCGTATGCCCCTGAGATTAAGGCAATTGATCAAGCGTTTGAGCAACTGCCTGATGCCCAGATAAATCAAACTCTGACCATCAAGGGAGTAAAATACCAACTGGGTACATACAAATCAGAACCAGTGGTGATATTTACCACGGGTATAAGTGTACCTAATGCCGCCATGACTATGCAGATGGCTCTGGATTATTTTCCAATTGACCGAGTAGTGATGATGGGCATTGCTGGTGCAGTTAATCCTGAGTTTCAGCCAGGTGACATTTCTGTGCCAGAGCGTTGGTATTTCCATGATGAGTCCGTGTATGTCAATCCTGATCCCAATAAAGCCGGTAGTTTTGTATTGCCTGATTATTATGAAAATGCACTTCAAAGATACAAAGAAAGGCGCAGACAAGATCCACATTCACCCGCTTATGAGAACTTTGGCTTCATTCATCCAGAAGAAATGGCGATAGTTAAACAGGGCTGGGATAAACCTAAACAAATGCCCTACTTTAGTGCCACACCTGAATTAATCGAATTGGCTAAAAAAGCGGTCAAAGCTGTGAGTCCAATCAATATGCCTTCAGGCAAACCCATTCAAATCAAAGTGGGCGGTAATGGCGTCACCGGTTCAGTGTTTCTTGATAACGCCGAGTATCGCAATTGGCTTCAACGGGTGTACAACGCTCAAGTCACTGAAATGGAATCAGCTGCTGTTGGGCAAGTATGTTTTGTTAATGACGTAGACTGGGTAATTATTCGTTCTATTAGTGATTTAGCGGGCGGGCAACACGGCAAAAATGCTGAAAATGTGTTTGACGGTATTGCTTCAGGTACAGGTACAAAGTTGATGATTGGTCTGCTCGACCAAATTGTTGCTGCTGAAAAAATCCAATAACATTTTTTGAAACAAATGATCTGATTGATGAACTTCCACAAAGGTTAAACTGATTTTACCGGTGTGATTAAAAAGGAGATGGTATGCAATTATCAGTCAATCAGATCAGAAAACAATATGCTGAAATGCTCGCAGTTGATGATTTGTCTTTTGAAGTAAAATCAGGAGAAATTTTCGCTTTGCTTGGGCCTAATGGAGCAGGGAAATCTTCTACTATTCGTATGTTAATTGGTCTAACTTACCCAGATACTGGGGAGATTGTATTTTCTATTGATAAAGGACAAACGAAAACTCAATTAGTCAGTGCTGACTTTGGCTATTTACCTGAAGAACGCGGGCTTTATCAAGAAACTAATATTCAAGATACCCTAGTTTATATGGGGCAGTTAAAAGGTATGACAAAATCAGATGCATTACAGCAAACTGATGTTTGGCTAACCAGCTTCGATTTGATTGAGCGAAAAAAGGACCAACTAAAAACCCTATCCAAAGGCAATCAACAAAAAGTTCAGCTGATCAGTGCCATCATTCACCGACCTAAAATTGTGTTTCTGGATGAGCCTTTTTCCGGCTTAGATCCTGTAAATCAAGAAAAAGTCATCGCATTTCTGCAATTACTCAAACATCAAGGCACCACCATTATTCTAAGCGCTCACCAAATGTCTTTGGTTGAAAAATTAGCAGACAGATTTCTGCTAATGAATGAAGGCAAAGCGACCTTATACGGATCAATTAAAGACATCCGCGAAGCCGCTCAGTTAGGAACGAAATTAACGGTGACATTTAGTGAGAAAGTCGTCATTGAATCTTTTGAACTGACTGAGCAAGTAGTCCAAGTCAGTAGTATTGACAGCCATAACATTCAGTTCACCTTAGCGCCGCAGTGCCATGTTCCGCGTTTCTTACAAACCATGTTAGCCGAACATCAAATTGAAAGTTTACAAACCGCACAACCCAGCTTACATGACATCTACATTAACAGTGTCAAAGGAGCTGCATAATGGATAAGGTTTTATTAGTTGCCCGTTGGGAATTTATGCGCAATTTTAAATGGAAACAAGAAGCCATCGGCTATTTTTTGATGTTGCTAATATACGCGGCTATCTTTGCAGTGCAGATGTGGAGTCAATCAAGCACCCAAAAAACTGTTAATTTGGCAGTTATCGGTCAATTACAGACTGAGCTAAGCAGTAAGTTTGTGCTGACTTCAATGGACGATAATATCGAACAACAATTTATTTTCGAGAAGATTACCGAATTGTCGCTAGATGGAGTATTAAAAGTCACTCAGTCAGACAACTTTACCCTATATATTTCTCAGCAAAGTGTTTGGCAGCAAGAGTTAGAACAAGCGCTGATTGCAGATCAAAAAGATGCGTTGTTAAGGACCATGGACATTAGCCCAGAACAATTAGAAAAATTACAAAATCCTATATCTATGACATTAGTGAATCAGGCAGAAGAAGTGGTGGGTAGCAGTGTGAAAATTCTTGGGTTACTTGCAGCAATCTTAAGTGCGATGGCAGTGTTTACAAGCTTTGGTTTATCACTCACCTCAGTAACCCAAGAAAAACAACACCGCATTACCGAACAATTGCTCACCTGTATTAACCATCAACAATGGGTGGATGGCAAAGCCTTGGGTCTGTGTTTGTCGAGTATTAAAAGCCTAGTTACCACCTGCTTGATGATGGCAATTGTTTTTACTGGCATCGCAGTTTTTTCTGATGGTGCTGGTGAAAGTATGAATGTATCTGTCACTGTGGTTATACAAATTTTATTATTTTGTGTGTTGGGTGTGTTGTTTTGGAATTATGTGTTTGTCGGTTTCGCCGCCACTATTGACGACCCAAATCACTCAGGAAAAACCGGATTAATGTTACTGCCCATGTTACCCGTTATGCTGGTATTTATGGTTATGGGAGAACCCAATGGTCAAGTAGCCAAAGTATTATCATTAGTGCCTCTTACCTCAATCAGTTTTATGCCTATGCGTATTGCTTCGATGAGTGTGCCTATCTGGCAGGTGGGTTTATCTTTAGTATTCTTGTTAGCAGGCGTGTATTACGTACGTTTGTTTGCTACTCGCGTGTTTAGGGCCAATATCACATTATTTGGTAAGGAGCCAGATTGGGCGGATATTTGGCGCAGTATGTTAAAAAGCAGTTCTTAAGCGTTAAAGATAAAAGCTGAGCAAAAGCTCAGCTTATTAATCAATATTAACGACTTAACGTTCAACGACTGCATTGTGATAAACGTGTTGCACGTCGTCACAGTCTTCTAATAAATCCATAAATTTATCAAAATTTGCAACATCGTCGCCACTAACAACTGATTCTGTTTGTGGGATAAAAGTGATTTCTTCTGCATCAAAATCAATATCAGGATTGTTATCAGATAGAGCCGTACGCGTGTTGTTGTATTCTGTATGAGGGGCATATACGGTCACTATCCCCTCTTCGCACTCAACTTCGGTGACATCAACATCTGCTTCCATCAAAATTTCAAGTACTGCATCTTCATCATCACCTTTAAAGGCAAATACCGCTTGGTGATCAAACACATGACCTACAGAACCTTCAACTCCCAGTTTGGAACCTGTCTTGGTAAAACAATTACGCACATCGGTGATGGTGCGGTTGTTGTTGTCAGTTAAACAGTCGACAATCACCATACATCCACCTGGACCAAACCCTTCATAACGAGCAGGCACATAATCTTCACCCGCGCCCCCTGCTGCTTTATCAATAGCTTTATCGATAACATGACTAGGGACTTGATCTTTTTTGGCTTTTTCGATTAGTCTGCGAAGAGCTAAATTTGCCTGAGGATCCGTACCACCATTTTTGGCAACAACATAGATTTCTTTGCCGTACTTTGAATAGACTTTGGTTTTCGCTCCAGCTGTTTTAGCCATGGAGATTTTACGCACTTCAAATTTTCTACCCATTTATTTATTCTCTTCTATTAGTTATTCTCTTCTAATGAATCAAGAGCAACTGGCTCGATTAGATTTAATATGATGATTTTACCGACATTCAAGGCAGATAACAAAACCCATTCGACAACACATATTATTGTTATGGAATATGCTGCGATGCAAGGTACTCATGAGACTGCATTTCTTTTAGCCTACTTAGGCAGCGCCTAAATTCAAAATTAAGTTGGCCCTGTGAATAAAGTGTTTCCATGGACACCTCTGCTGACATAATCAATTTAACGTTGCGTTCATAAAACTCGTCCACCATGGCAATAAAACGTCTGGCAATATCATCTGTTGCTTGACCCATTTTCTCTACATTAGCAATCAACACTGTATGATAAAGTCGGCTTATTTCCATATAATCAGTCTGGCTTCTGGGCCCATCGCAAATTGCGCGAAATTCAAACATCACTACCCCATCAGCATAATGCAACGTTGGGATCATTCGGCCTTCCACCTCAATTTCTTTATTTTTGGTACCTAGCTCAGGTGCCAGTTGGATGAAATATTTATGCAAATTTTGGTTAGCTTGAGCGTCTAATGGATAATGAAAAATTTCTGCTTGCTCTAACGTCCTTAGACGATAATCCACTCCACTGTCTACATTCACAATTCGGGTATTTTGGTTGATCAATTCAATAGCAGGCAAAAATCTTGCTCGTTGTAGACCATTACGATAAAGGTCGTCTGGCACTATGTTTGAAGTGGCAACTAATACGATCCCATGGCCAAAAAGCTCTTCCATTAATGTGCCCAAAATCATTGCATCAGTAATGTCGGAGACAAAAAATTCATCAAAACAAATCACTTTTGTTTCTTTGGCAAAAGTTTTAGCTATGGTTATTAGCGGGTCTTGTTGACCTTCTAACGTTTTTAATTCTTGATGGACCCTATGCATAAAGCGGTGAAAATGAATCCGCATCTTTCTTTCAAAAGGTAAACATTCATAAAAAGTATCAACCAAGTAGGTTTTCCCGCGCCCTACACCACCCCAAAAATATAAACCCTGAATACTAGGCTTACGCATGCCCTTACCAAACTTACTTTGTAACTTTACTCGCCAAGTACGCTTTTGATCTGGGTGAATTAATTCATCATACAAACGCTGCAATTCTTTTACCGCATTTTCCTGAGCTGCGTCATATAGAAATTCTGGATTTTGCAGATCGGCTTGATATTTTTGCCACGGTGTTAGCTCAATCATTATTCGTTGTTTTTCCTTTCACTTATGCGTGTTATTAACACTTGAATACAAATAAAATGACCGCATTGAAAATGCTGGGCGTATAATAACAAATATTGCCAGCTTGCTCATGGTCATTACTCTACATATTATTAAATAGTAGTGAACCAGATGGGCACAAATACGTAAATATATAGGAGCGGTTATGGATTGGGTTGTTGGATTATTGTTATTGCTTGTTGGCGGGATTATTGGATTTTTTGTATCAAAATTTTTCAGCCGACAAAATCAAGGTACACCAGAAAAGGTTGCAAGTGAGCAAACTGTTCAAGAACTAATGAACCAGCAAGCTGCTGTACATGTTCAAGAAACCAAACAAATTGCAGACAACCTAATCGCTCAGTCAGCCAGTTTAAAACAGCAGGTTGAAGATTATGAGCAGTTACTGATCAGCCAGCAGGCCGGGACAGAAGGAAGTTCACTAAACTACTTCGGTGAACACACGACGGCTTATTTGCGTAATAAAAGCACTAAACCTGTTCGTGAGAAATCGAATGCAGATGTACAGCCATTAGATTTTTCTTCGCAAAGTTCAGGGTTATTCTCAGGTAATGAAGAAGCGACTATTAAAGAAACCAAATAATGAACTTTCTCGCTTCTTAGGCACTCTGTGTGTTTTAGACAGTCTGTGTTTCGTTTTTAAATTTAGATGTTGGGGATGATAATCGATGAATAAAGTAGTAAATCGTGTTTTTGTGACTTGTTGCATTGTTGCTGCAAGCATGTCGGTCAATTTAGTGGCTAACGCTGCATTACCTTTCTTTACAACTGAAAAAGGTGAGGTGCCCAGCCTCGCTCCAATGTTAGACAAAGCCACACCAGCCATTGTTAGCATTTCTGTTGAAGGTACTCAAGTTTCTCGTCAACGTGTACCAGAAATGTTTAAGCATTTTTTTGGAGGTACAGATGAGCAAGTGCAAGAAAGACCTTTTAAAGGCTTAGGTTCGGGCGTCATTATTGATGCGGAAAAAGGATACGTAGTCACCAATAATCACGTGGTAGACAACGCTGATGAAATTACAGTTAAGTTAACCGATGGTCGTGAATTCAAAGCAAAAAAATTGGGCGCAGATGACCAAAGTGATATTGCGTTATTAAAGATAGATCCTGATGCATTGACAGCTATGCCTCTTTCAGACTCAGACGAGTTGCGAGTTGGCGATTTTGTGGTTGCTATTGGCAATCCTTTTGGCCTAAATCAAACAGTTACCTCGGGAATTGTCAGCGCTCTAGGACGCTCTGGCTTGAACATAGGTGGATACGAGAACTTTATTCAAACCGATGCAGCGATTAACCGAGGAAACTCAGGTGGAGCATTGGTTAGCCTACGCGGTGAGTTAGTTGGGATTAACACTGCAATTTTTGGACCTAACGGTGGCAACGTCGGCATTGGTTTTGCGATACCCAGCAATATGATGAAAAGTTTAGTTGACCAGATTATTGAGTTTGGTGAAGTACGTCGTGGTTTGCTAGGCATTATGGGTCAAGACATCGATTCTGGTCTAGCAGATGCTATGAACCTAGATGTCAACCAAGGCGCATTTGTAAGTGAAGTTTCGCCAGATTCAGCCGCTGAAAAAGGTGGAATTCAAGCCGGTGATATCATTACAGAAATTAATGGCAGAGCGGTAGTGAGTTTTCAAGGGTTAAGAGCAAAAGTTGCTAGCAAAGGCGCAGGCGCTGAACTTGAGTTAACGGTATTACGCAAAGGCAAGCGTGAAAATATAAATGTTACATTAGGAGACGCGACGCAAAACGTGGTGGTTGCCAAAGAAATACACCCAGCTTTAGAAGGTGCTACCTTGACCAATGGTAAAACTAAACAAGGCGATAATGGGGTAGTGATTTCAGAGCTTGAATCACGCTCTCCAGCGACACGCATTGGTTTACAAGATGGCGATGTAATTATCGGCATTAACCGTAAGAAAGTAGACAATATTGTGCAACTAAGTACAGAACTAGAAGAAGCAAAAGGCGTTATCGCGCTCAATGTTAAACGTGGTATCTCTTCGTTATATTTGGTGATTCGTCAATAAAAACTAACTATTGATAGTGGTATTATACCCATACCACCTCAAGATGCGCGTTTCAGAACAACTGGGGCGCGTCAATGACTTAATGTCGACCACCTTCTGAATTGGCGCAACGAAGAAGTGGAGTGCCCCAGTCGTTCCCTTTGGGGCGGGTTTTAAAGCGATTGATGTCGGGCGCCGAGCGCTTCGTTGGCCATTTTGACTTAGATTACTAAGCCTACAAATAGCCGCCTCGCCCAAAACGCTTTAAATTCCCGCTGAAAAATGTGCATGGGAACACATTTTAACAACTGCAGGTTGGCCTATGGTGAATACCATGGATGGTATTCATAATCCGACATCTTGAGGTGGTATGGGTATAGACCTTAGTACCGCTATCAACTCACTGATTTCAATGTTATTATTTGGATATCTGACAAAAATAAACACTTAATACTGCTTGTGCTAAAAACATTCTCTTTTTTACTAAAATCTATCCTTATAGGCGTGATCATTTCCTCGATCATCTTACTGCTAGTACCTGATTTACGTCAAGGTAGTGGTCTACCTTTGACACTATTTATCAACAATGATTCATCACCAAAAAAGCTAAGCTTTAATTCAGCCGTAAATGCTGCAGGACCAGCTGTGGTTAATATATACAGTACAAGTATTGATAGTGCTGGTTACAATCGCAGACGTCCGGTAGAGCGCAATAGTTTGGGTTCTGGTGTGGTCATGACTTCAAATGGCTATATTTTGACTTGTTATCACGTTATTGCCAATGCCAAGCTTATTATAGTGGGACTACAAGATGGACGATTTGAAGAAGCACAAATTGTTGGTTACGATCAAATAACCGATTTAGCAGTACTCAGTGTCACAGCAGAAAATCTGCACCCAATTCCTCAATTAGATGATCCTAAAACTTTAGTAGGTGACGTAGTCTTAGCGTTAGGTAATCCTTATAACTTAGGACAAACAGTCACAAAAGGCATTGTTAGTCGGATCAGCAATAATGAACTAAATAATTATTTCGATTACATTCAAACTGACGCAGCACTGAATGAAGGTAACTCTGGCGGTGCACTTGTCGATAGTGAAGGTTTTTTGATTGGCATTAACAACGCAAGCTTTAAAACCCGCATCAGCCGTAGCCGAGTTGAATCCGTTGATGGTGTGTCCTTTGCCGTTCCTTATAAGTTAGCTACCAAAGTGTTAAGTGAAATAATCGCCACTGGCAAAGTTACTCGTGGGGCATTAGGTTTTGTTGGAGCTCAGGCTGGACCAACAAGCATAGGGATTATGGTGACAGCTATAGGTCAAGGAAGTCCAGCAGAATTGGGTGGCTTGCAGGTAAGAGACCTGATCTTATCGGTGGATGATCTTCCGGCTAATAGCATTCGTGATACTTTGGACTATATTGCCGATACTGCTCCTGGCAACACGGTCACTTTTGAAGTAAACAGAGATGGAACCATTTTAAGATTGGAAATGACAGTAGCAGAATTAAAGTAATAACTTTAAGGCTTTATGCGAAATTATCCGCTAACACGTTTAATATTAGCACCTAACCCATTCAGTTTTGCCTCGATATGTTCATAACCTCGATCTAAGTGGTAAATGCGATCAACTGTAGTTTGCCCCTCTGCAACCAGCCCAGCAATCACCAGACTCGCAGAAGCTCTCAGGTCAGTTGCCATAACTTGAGCACCCTTTAATACTGACTTTCCATCACATACAGCAGTATTGGCTTGCAACGATATCTTGGCTCCCATGCGCTGTAATTCAGGGACATGCATAAATCGGTTTTCAAAAATATTTTCAGTCACCACACCCGTTCCTTCAGCCAAACAATTAAGTGCAACAAATTGCGCCTGCATATCTGTTGGAAATCCAGGATGTGGGGCAGTTTTAATATCAACACTTTTAAGTTGTCTATTGATCATATCCAACTCAATCCAGTCATCACCAACAGTTAGCTTAGCGCCAGCCTTAGACAATTTATCCAGTACTGCTTCGAGAGTTTTTGGCGCCGCTTGTTCACAGCGAATTTTTCCACCGGTGACTGCAGCTGCAATTAAAAACGTACCTGTTTCAATTCTGTCTGGCAATACCCGATAACGACATCCTGATAAAGACTCAACACCTTGAATAATAATTTTGTCAGTTCCAGCATTCGTCACCTTTGCACCCATCGCATTTAAACAATTTGCTAGGTCGACAATTTCTGGTTCTCTGGCAGCGTTTTCTAGAATGGTTTCACCTTGGGCTAAACATGCAGCCATCATTAGGTTCTCTGTGGCACCAACACTAACCACATCCATAAATATTTGCGCACCTTGCAATTTGCCGTCTACAGATGCTCTTATGTAACCGCTATCTACATCAATTTTGGCACCCATTTGCTCGAGTCCTTGCAAATGTAAATTCACCGGACGTGCGCCAATGGCACAGCCGCCAGGTAAAGACACGTTGGCCTGACCAAACTTAGCCAAAAGTGGTCCCAGCACCAAAATGGATGCCCGCATAGTTTTGACTAATTCATAGGAAGCATTAAAATTATTAATAGAGCTAGGATCAATCACTACTGATTGACCATCTTGGCGATACGCTTTGGCACCTAATTCACTCAACAATGATAAGCTGGTGTGTATATCTCTGAGCTCTGGAACATTGTCAAAATAACAAGTTGAGTCTGCCAATATACTTGACATCAGAATAGGTAATGCAGCATTTTTAGCGCCTGAAATAGCCACTATTCCATTCAAAGGCTGGCAAGCCTCGATAATTAATTTGTCCATGACAGCACTCTTTATTGCGTTATTTTGATGACGTTACTGGGGTGATGATTTTTTTGCGGATGCTATTGAGGAAGATTAAACATTTTCTCACGCTTCCACTGGCTCTCAGTAAACGTTTTAATAGAAACCGCGTGCATACTGCCTTCAGCAATTTTTTCGGCCAAAGGCGCATAAACAAATTGCTGTTTTTTAACCCGACTCATATCTTCAAACTGATCACTCACTGCGATAACTTGGAAATGAGAGCCATCACCATTCACATGTGCTTCGGCTAAGCTTAAGGTTTCAACTAAAAGGGCTTCGATTTGTTGATTTTCCATGACGATTCCAAGTGAGTAAAAATAGTTGGCTATTGTACCGACAAAAAACTGTCTACGTCGCTAATTTTTGCAAGGTTTATCAAGCTATCGGGAATGTTTTTAAGTTCAAAATGAACATTCTGTTGTTGATTACTTTTAAGGAAATTCATTAACCACGCTAATCCAGCAGTATCAGAATGGCTAACACCAGACATATCAAGGGTTGCAACTTCACCGCTAGAGCTATTTGGATTGTTTTGTTCGAGTGTGGCCAATGCGTCTGACTTAGCTATGGTGTTGCGGTTCAACTCACCTTGTAATGTGAAATAACCTTTGGGTGACTCAATCACTTCCAATTTAGTCACTTAGCTTTCCTTTTTTGCTGAATCAATATTAATAGGTCGGCTAATTGTGTTATTCATCAAATCAATAACTTTTTGTATTCCATCTTTTCGCAGAATAGATTGGAACTCACTTTGCTTGCTAGATAATAAACTTATACCTTCAGCAACCATATCGTATGCCTTCCACTCATTGGTTTTTTTATTTTTACGTAACTTAAACGCCAAATTAATATCTGGTCGACCTGGTTCTTTAACCACAGCTCTGACTGTTACTGTTCTTTCATCTGTCACTTCACGAACTGGCTGAAATTCAACGTCTTGACCATCATAGTAGGCCATAGCCAAAGCATAGGTAGTGATCAAATATGAACGAAACACCCTGATATATTCAGGAATTTTTTCTCTAGGTACTTTTTTATAATGTTTACCTAAAACCTTTAAAGCAGAAAAATTATAATCCACATAAGGCAGTAATTCCTCTTCCATAACCTTACG